>ENA-UOOD01001720-UOOD01001720.1-human-gut-metagenome-genome-assembly--contig:-CS67-NODE-1720-length-21364-cov-26.400300_pt1 | contig 21364 bp, 15 predicted proteins | sample MGYA00242464_ERZ724011 | MGnify/ENA metagenome assembly ERZ724011 | reverse complement strand
GAGCATCTGCCTTACAAGCAGAGGGTCATAGGTTCGAGCCCTATAGTTTCCACCATTGGTCTGGTAGTTCAGTTGGTTAGAACGCTGCCCTGTCACGGCAGAGGTCGTGGGTTCGAATCCCATCCAGATCGCCAGTGCGGATTTAGCTCATCTGGTAGAGCGCCACCTTGCCAAGGTGGAGGTAGCGAGTTCGAGCCTCGTAATCCGCTCCAATGGCGCTATAGCCAAGTGGTAAGGCAAGGGTCTGCAACACCCTGATTCTCCAGTTCAAATCTGGATGGCGCCTCCAAGAGATGAGAACGCAAGCGGGCGTTCTCTTTTTTTGTATCTCTTGAAGGTCAAGGGCAATACCACACAAAGATTGTGCGGTATTGCCCAAGCTTTGCGGCTGGAGGATACGTATACCTTAGAGCCTGTCCTGTACCTGTTTTGCAGCGTGCAGGACAGGCTCTTGTAGCACCTGAACCAATCGAAAGGAAAGGAGGAAATGCAATGGCAACGTATCTGATCGACTATGAAAATGTCTATATCGAGGGACTGACCGGTTTGGAGTATCTGACAAAGCGGGACGAGGTAGTGATTTTCTACACACAGAACCGCTGCGGGCTGACGTTTGAACTGCACCAGCGGCTGATCTCCTGTGATGCAAAGCTGCGGCTGATGGAAGTAACAGCACTGTCCACCAGAAAAAACACGGTGAAAAATGCACTGGACTTGCAGCTTTCCATGTATATCGGCTATCTGATCGGCAGCCGTCCGAAAGAACGTCTGTATATCATCAGCAAGGACACCGACTTCGACCTGAACCAGCAGTTCTACGACCGGTACCTGCAAGAGGATGTGCACGCTCTGTCGATTTATTCTACCATTGAGAATGCAATGAAAGGCATTCCCACGAGAGATGTCGTACAGGCTCTGGAAGAAACTGCTGCGGCTGCATCTGCGGATACGACTTCAACAGAAGAAGAAAACGTACCGGCAGCACCGAAAAAGGCAAAGAGCAGTGCGGCAATGCTGTTCCCGAAAGAGTTACAGTCGGAAGTGCGGGAACTGCTGGACACAGACGACAAGCAGGCGGTGAACCGGATCTGTGCGATCATCACCGCTTCGGAAGACCTGCTGACACTGAACAACCTGCTGTCCCGCTATTACCACGACGGCAAACAGGTGAAAGACATGTATCACAAACTGAAGCCGTCCTATAAGGCACTCCGTAAGCTGGCAAACGGCACGAAGTGACAGACTTTCAAAACCCAAAAGAGCACCCTCCGGTGAAACCAGCCGGAGAGTGCTCTTTTTGTTGTATAAATTGCTGCATAAAAAATGAAAAACCGAAAACAAGCGGCAATTGCCTTTGTTTTCGGTCACTTTTCATATTCAACTGTCAAAAACAGAGTTTACGCACGCTCGATCTTGCCGGAGCGCAGGCATCTGGAGCAAACGTACATATGACAAGGAGTTCCCTTCACAATCGCTTTTACACGCTTTACGTTCGGCTTCCATGTTCTGTTCGACCGTCTGTGGGAGTGAGAAACCTTGATACCGAAGGTAACACCCTTTCCGCAAACTTCACATTTAGCCATTCTACTGCACCTCCTTATCCTAACATTGCATGCCGACCGCCGGAAAATAGACTTCTGCGGCAGTCTGCAAACTAACATATCTATTTTATCAAATTTCCCGAAAAAAAGCAACCCTTTTCCTTGGATTCTTTTGAATATTTTTTTTACGATCAAAATACCTTTCGAAAAATACAATTATTTGCGAAAACAGACTGTAAAATCAAATGCAGACTTATTTTCGAAAAGCAACTGAAAAAGAAATCGGCACATTTCCGGCATTCTGTCCTGCGGAAATCTTGTAAATTTTATGTCAAACGGCAAAATAGGCTTGAATTTTTCCGGAAAACCATGTATAATAAAAAGAACACATTATAGGGTATCTGGGTAGAACATTTTCATTTGGAAAGGACTGGAGCAATGGGAATTCTGAGCAATTTTATGAACTTGAACCGTTATGAGATTCTGGCAAGAATCGTGATCATATTGTTGGTGTTGCCGCTGCATGAGTTTGCTCATGGCTGGGTGGCACGGAAATGCGGTGATGACACCGCCGAAGCTGCCGGACGGCTGACGCTGAATCCGCTGGCACACGTAGACCCCTTTGGTGCAGTGCTGCTGCTGCTGACCGGATTCGGCTGGGCAAAGCCGGTGCCGATCAATCCGGCACGAATGAACCACCCCCGCAAGGGCATCATCTGGACATCACTGGCGGGGCCGCTGTCCAATCTGCTGGCGGCACTGGTGGGCGTGGTGCTGATGCAGATCGTCTTTCCGTTTTACTATGCCGACCCCAACGCCGTTTTGACAGGCATCTATACGCTGCTGTACTGGTTCGTGGCGATCAACATTTCGCTGGCAGTGTTCAACCTGATTCCCGTGCCGCCGCTGGACGGCTCCAAGGTGCTGATGATGCTGCTGCCGTACCGCCAGTCCGCGTGGCTTGAGCGAAACCAGCGGTATTTGTCGCTGGCACTGTGGATCCTGATTCTGGTGGGCGTACTGAGCACACCGCTGAGTTATCTGTCCAACTGGATCATGCACTTCTTCGTCTGGGCGACCCAGTGGATCGGCACGCTGGTGCAGATGGTGATGTGAGTTCATGCAGACGATTTCGTTTAAGCTGGAGGTCTTTGAAGGCCCCATGGATCTGCTGCTGAACCTGATTTCCAAGCACAAGCTGAACATCTATGACATTGAGATCTCCAGCCTGCTGGAACAGTATCTGGCGTATCTGGATCAGTGTCGGGAACAGGACTTGGAACTGGCAGGGGAATTTCTGGAAATGGCGGCACGGCTGATCTACATCAAAACGGCTTCGCTGCTGCCCCGTCCGGAAGATGCCCAAAAGGAAAAGCAGGCATTACAAGGGGCACTGATCGAGTATGCCCTCTGTAAGCAGGCGGCACAGGCTCTGGCACAGCGTTTTGTGGGCGGACAGATCTTCACCCGTCCGCCGATGCAGGTGGAAGTTTCTCCAGCATACGCCAGAACCCACCTGCCCTGTGTGCTGCTGGAAACATGGAACACCATGGGGCAGAAACGCTTTGCCCCGCAGGAAAACGCCCGCGAACGGTTACAGCGTGTAGTGACGCGTCCGGTGGTGTCGGTGATGTCCAAGGTGGTCTACGTGATGCGAAAGGTGTATCACGATGAACACGTGTATTTCGGGGCACTGTACGCCGATGTGCGGGAGCGTTCTGCACGGGTGGCACTGTTTCTGGCAGTGCTGGAACTGACCAAGCATGGCAGGATCGGCATCAGCGAGGACGGCACCTATCTCTATCGCCGGACAGACTATGTGAAACGCCCTGCAAAGGGTTGAGAGAACTTCATTTATGCAGCCGTTCAAGTATGAATCCGAAGAATCGGGGAATGATAATGGAAAGAAACACCAGATCGCCGCTTTGCCTGATGCTGGAGGCGGTGCTGTTTGCCAGCGGAGAGCCGGTACCGGTGTCCCGTCTGGCACAGGCTTGTGAAGTATCAGAATCCGCGGTGCAGACTGCCTTACAGCAGCTGGCGGCGTGGTATGAAAAACAAAAAAGTGCGATCTGCGTGCAGCAGCTGGGGGACAGCTGGCAGATGTGCACCCACCCTGCCTATGCGACTGTGATCCAGCGGGCAGTGGAAACCAAAAAGGCGGCTCCGCTGTCGGCGGCTGCCATGGAGGTGCTGACGATCGTGGCATATAACCAGCCGGTCAGCAAAAGCTTTGTGGAGCATGTCCGCGGCGTGGACAGCAGTTCCGTGGTGAACACCCTTGTGGAAAAGGAACTGCTCACAGAAGCCGGACGGCTGGACGTGCCGGGTAAGCCGGTCGCCTATGCGACAACGCCCCATTTTCTCCGGTGCTTCGGCTTGCAGTCGCTGGACGAGCTGCCGCCGCTGCCGGTGTCGGCTGTGCCGCAGGAAATGGTACCGGAGTCGGAGGAATCTGACGATCTGGCAGAATGATGCAGAGGAGGCGAGTGGTCTATGGTTGGCTGGCTGATCGTGCTGGGGATTCTGGCACTGCTGCTGGGACTGCTGTTGTCGCCGTTCTCCTTTGCGTGGGACTACGATGCCCCGAAAGACCGCTTTTTCTGGAAGCTTTCGTGGCTGGGGATCTCCTTTGCTGACAGTGCCGGAAAGGGATTGTTTCAGCGGGAAAAAGAGGAATCCCGGAAGCCGGAAAAAGAACCGGAAAAGCAGAAGAAAAAGAAGCGGAAGAAGCCGAAAAAGTCCCGCCGACCGGCAAAAAAGAAGTCGCCGGAATCATCGGAAAAGACCGAAAAGCAAAAGCTGGAACACGGCTGGGCTCTCATCAAGGGCAGCCTGTCCGTGCTTCCGAAACCGCTGCGGCTGCTGTGGAAAGGCATCTCTCTGAAGCAGCTGACAGTGGGCGTGCAGGTGGGACGGTTCGATGCACAGGAATGTGCCCTCGCCTACGGAGCAGCCAATGCGGCAGTGTACACCGCTGTGGGGCTGCTGGGCAGTGCCATGCGGGTACAGGTGCAGCAGATACAGGTGCAGTGTGCGTTCGGGCAGGAGTGCTCCCGCTGGGTCGTCCGCGGAAAGCTGCACCTTTGTTTTCTGGCAGCTCTGGCGGCACTGTGCAGCTTTGCCGTAGGCTATGCGATGCAGAAAAACCGGCAGGAAACTGACGGGAAAGAGAAAGAAGATACCGCGGAAAAAGAACACGCTGCGGTGAGATAACAGGAGGTAAATGTAATGGCAGAAAAGCGTCCGATTCAGGATCTCATGGGAGTTACAATGGAAAAAATGCGGGAAATGGTAGATGTGCAGACCATTATCGGAGATCCGATCGTGGTTTCTGACAAGGTGACCATTGTGCCCGTGTCAAAAGTGTCATACGGATTTGCCTCCGGCGGCTCTGACCTGCCGGTGAAAACCAATCCGAAAGACCTGTTCGGCGGCGGTGCCGGTGCCGGCGTGTCCATTCAGCCGGTCGCCTTTCTGGTGGTACAGGAGGACGGCGTGCGGCTGCTGCAAATGGACGAGGGCAGCGATGCTCTGTCCAGTGCCATTCGGTCGGTGCCGGAAGTGGTAGACCGTCTGGGCAGCATGTTCAAGAAGGGCGACAAGAAAAACGACAAAAAGACTGAAAATCCGGAAAAACCCGCGGAACCGGATTCCGGCGAAGCAGAATAAACTGCCGCTTCTTTCGCATACATTGTGGTAATTTTACAAGTATGCGGAGGAATCTGAAATGCGAAAACAACATTTTCTGCGGTGGCTCAGCGGGATATGGGCGGTGTGTCTGGCGGTGACTGGTCTGCCGGTGCTGCATGTACAGGGCGAGGCTCTGTCGGTTTCGGCGGAGTCCTGCATTCTGATGGAAGCGGTGACCGGTGAGGTACTCTATGAAAAGGCGGCAGATCAGCAGCGACCTATGGCAAGCACGACCAAGATCATGACCACGCTGCTCTGTCTGGAAAGCGGCGATCTGGATACGCCCTTTCCGGTGGACAATGATGCGATCCATGTAGAGGGTTCTTCCATGGGGCTGGTAGACGGGGACATTGTGACCAAGCGTGCCCTCTGCTATGGCATGCTGCTGCCCTCCGGCAACGATGCTGCCGGAGCAACTGCTGTGAAGCTTGCCGGCAGCTATGCCGCCTTTGCAGAGCAGATGAACCGGAAGGCTCAGGAACTGGGCATGACCCAGAGCCATTTTGTCACGCCCTCCGGTCTGCATGATGCGGAGCATTACTCAACTGCCCGTGATATGGCACTGCTGACAGCGGCGGCTTTGCAGAACGAAACCTTTCGGGAGATCTGCGGGCAGGCTTCTGCCAAGGTATGCTTCGGCAATCCGCCCTATGAACGGTGGCTGACCAATTCCAACAAGCTGCTGACCATGGACGAAACGGTGATCGGTGTCAAGACCGGTTTCACAGACGAAGCCGGTCGCTGTCTGGTGTCCGCCAGTGTGCGGAACGGCATCACGCTGATTTGCGTGACCCTGAACGACCGGAACGACTGGCAGGATCATGAAGTCCTGTACGATTACGGCTTCGGGCAGCTTTCCCCGCAGGAGGTGACATTTCCCGCCGACTGGACGCTGCCCGTGACCGGCGGCACCACAGGAACTGCTGCGGTGGCTCCTGCGGAAACGCTGACAGTAGGCGTGAAAGACGGGAACATGCCGGCGTGGTCGTATCAGCTGAACACGCCGCCGTTCCTCTATGCCCCGCTGACCGCCGGACAGGAAGCCGGCACGTGGAAGCTTCTGCTGGACGGCAGAGTTGCCGCACAGGGCAGGCTGCTGGTGCAGTCTGCGGTAACTTATCAGGAAAAAACGACAGAGCCGGAACCCCAGAGCTGGTGGAAACGGCTGCTGCAAAAATAGAGCAAAAAAGGAGTCAAACAGGAAGTGGAAAAAATACGAATTCAAAAACTGCTGGCAGATGCCGGATATTGTTCCAGACGACAGGCGGAAAAGCTGATCTCTGACGGAAAAGTCAAGGTGAACGGACACCCTGTCAAGCTGGGCGATAAGGCAACACTGGCAGATCTGATCACCGTAGGCGGCGAACGGGTATATCTGCCGCGAAAGAAACAGTACCGTTATCTGATGCTGTATAAGCCGCGGGGCTATGTGACCACCACCTCTGACGAGCTGAACCGCCGCTGTGTCATGGATCTGCTGGAGGACGTGGAGGAACGCGTTTACCCCGTGGGCAGACTGGACAAGGATTCCGAGGGCTTGTTGCTGCTGACCAATGACGGCAGCTTCGCCAACGGCATCATGCACCCCAGCCGCCATATCAGCAAGACCTATCGTGTTACCGTTCGTCCGGACGTGACCGAGGAACAGCTGATTGCCCTGTCCGGCAGCATGGAACTGGACGGCAAAATGACTCAGCCGGCAACCGTGGTTGTCAAGACCAAGGAGCCGGGGCGTGTCGTCCTGCTGATGACCATTCACGAGGGCAAGAACCGACAGATCCGCCGTATGTGCGAATCCGTCGGGCTGGAAGTTGCCCGTCTGCGGCGAATCAGCATCGGACCGCTGAAGCTGGGCATGCTGAAGCCGGGTACTTACCGTGACCTCACCGCCGAGGAACTCCGTGCCATTCGAAATGCCATGGGGACCGGCGAAACCGCTGCTCCGGCAAAGAACAAGGGCAGACGGAGATAATCGGGCTTATCCATTTATCAAATATCAAAAAAACGTTCTGGGAGGAGGAACAGGCAATGCCAATTTGTATTTCACCGGAGCTGCCGGCGTATCACACTCTGTCCGAGGAGAATATTTTTGTCATGGACAGCGACCGTGCGGCTCATCAGGACATTCGCCCGCTGCGAGTGCTGGTGCTGAATCTGATGCCGAAAAAAATTGAAACGGAATGTCAGTTCCTGCGGCTGCTCAGCAACACGCCGTTGCAGGTGAATGTTGAATTTCTGCATGTATCCAGTCATATCAGCAAGAACACGTCGCAGAATCACCTTGCCACATTTTATCGGACTTTTTCCGAAATTCAGGATCAGTATTACGATGGCTGCATTATCACAGGTGCTCCTGTAGAGCATCTGGCATTTGAAGATGTGGACTACTGGCAGGAGATCTGCACGATCATGGAGTGGACAAAGTCCCACGTCTTTTCCACGCTGCACATCTGTTGGGCGGCTCTTGCGGGGCTGTATTATCATTTTGATGTGCCCAAGTATGACCTGCCGCAGAAGATGTTCGGCGTTTTCCCGCAGCATGTGCTGGAGCCTCACTGTCAGCTGCTCCGCGGCTTCAACGACGTGTTCCACGCACCGCATTCCCGTCACGCGGAAGTGCATCGGGAGGACATCGAAAAGGTGCCGCAGCTGAAAATTCTGACGGAGTCGGAACTCTCCGGCGTGCACATCGTCGCCAACAAAAACGGCAGACAGTACTTCATCACCGGTCATTCCGAGTATGATCGGGACACGCTGAAAGGGGAGTATTTTCGGGACAAGGAAAAGGGAGCGGAGATCGCGGTTCCTTATGGCTATTTTCCAGATGATGATCCCACCAAGGAACCCCATTTCAGCTGGGGGTGCAGTGCGAACCTGCTGTTCTCCAACTGGCTGAATTACTGCGTCTACCAGCAGACACCTTACGACCTGACTGCACTGGAACTGTACAACTGGGACTGGCAGGCAGGACTGTAAGGCATATTGTACAAGCTGTGAAATCATAAAAAAACCCGTCCGCACCGGAGAGCCATGGTGCGGACGGGTTTTTTAGTTTCAAATAAATTTAGATAGTAAAAACAAATTTAGAGATATGCAAATTTAGAGATATGTGAGGAACTGCGATGCCAGAACCACCAGTACCAGTGCGATCGGATAGGTTGCAGCGTAAGCACTTGCAACGTTCGGTGTGCCGCTGGTATTGATGAGAGCACCCAGAGCCGGTGTGCTGGTCATACCGCCGGTGATAGAACCGAGGTTGTTGAACAGGCTCAGCTTCAGCACCTTCTTCGCGAGGAAGAAGCCGATGAACAGCGGAATGATCGTCATCAGTGCACCCCACAGGAACAGCAGCGGACCGTACTTTTCCAGTGTCTGTACGAATCCGGCACCGCCGTCTACGCCGGCACCGATGAGGAACAGAACCAGTCCCCATTCCTGAAAGACTTCCAGCAGGTGCTTGTTGACTTTCATGCTCAGCTTGCCGATTCTGCCGAAGTGTCCGAAAATCAGACCCATGATCAGCGGGCCGCCGGTAGTGCCCAGATTAAAGGAACCTGCACCCAGCGGAATGTTGATGCAGCCCAGAATGGCACCAGTCAGAACGGTCAGGGCAAATGCACCCAGACCGAATTTGTCCATTTCAAACAGCTTTTTCTGCTTCAGCGGACTTTCTTCGCCAGTGTCTACAGAAGTCAGCTTGGCACGTTCTTCGTCCATATTGGCTTTCAGTACCTTCGGTACGATCTGCACGAACAGAACAACGCCGATAACGCCGAACGGATATGCCACGGCATGCCCTACGGCGATTTCCTTGAACACCGGAGAACTTTCCCCGATCGCTTCCTGTGCTGCGGCAAATGCCGGCGTACTGGTCAGTGCACCGGACAGCAGACCAACGCTCATGGCAGAATTCATGTCCGGCACCAGCAGTGTGATCAGAGCACAGACACCTGCACCGGCAGCGATGATGATCGCACCCAGCAGAACGTAGGACTTGGCGTTTTTCTTCAGATTCTTGAAGAATGTCGGACCGGCGATCAGACCAACGGAAGTGACGAACAGGATCAGACCAAAGCTCTGGATCAACTTGAAATAAAAGTTGACAGCGTCCTGTGCCTCTACGTCAGCGATCCATGCGGCAATACCGTTGTCGCCGAATGCCACGCCCTTGAAGTGGCCAACGACCAGAGCCACCAGAAAGATGGCAGCGGTTCCCAGCGAAACGCCCTTGATGTTGATCTTGCCCAGCAGATAGCCTACAACGATGATCGCAAAGACAAAGAACAGGACCATGACAATGGCGGACATGCTGAAAATATGCGTGCCTGCCACTTCGAACAGTTTTAGACTCATGAAAAAACCTCTCTCCTTATACATGAAGCTGGGAGATACCGACAGGCTCTCGTTGGGATGCCGGTTTCTCCGCGATAAACACCTGTGTGCCGTATAAAAACAAGCGGAACACAACATACTCTACTATTATAACTGATTTCAGTTTTTTTGTCAATAATGCCGAACGATTTTCTGAAAATTGTATGTTTCCAATGATTTTCCACCCTAAAAGTGTCGATTGACTGGGGAAAAGCACAAAACCAGATGTAACAGTGTGAAAAAATTAGTGGATTTCCAATTGCACAGCACGAATTCCTCACCGAATTTTTGGAATCGGGAGGAAATTTTTGTGAGTGATGTGAATTTGCACAAAGATGCATCTCCGGATTGACAGAAAACTATAAATATGATATAATAAAAGCAGTTGAAAATTCTGCAATTGCAGAAAAAGGAGGTGTCGGCAAATGCGGCACAATTGGATCACCCCCAGGATGGGGCTTTTTTTGGCGGCGGCAATGCTGATGTCATCGCTTTCGGCATTGCCGCCGGTGTCTGCGGCGGAAACTGCCATGACGGATGATCTGCTTTCGGTGCAGGGGATTCCGGTGGAACACACGCCGGAAATTGCCCTTTACGGAGCAGGGAACACGTCCCCGGACGAACAGGCAGCGTATCCGGAGGACATTTACAGTTCCACAATGGGCTATGACGTTCTGAACGATGCACAAAAAAGCCTATACCGCAAGATCAAGGCGGCGGCACATGCATTTTATACCGGAACTGCGGCGGCAGAAGGAGTGTCTTACGGTTCTGATGAGGAAAAACTACCCTGCTTTGCCATAGTCAGCAATACGGATTCTTCTCTCTCCAACGAGGATACCGTCAAGGTCATTTCCATGTTCCGCAATGACAATCCCATGTATTTTTTTGTGGGGAACAACTACTTGTACAGCATGGACTACGATTTTGAAACGGAAAAAAACTATGTTGGTGCGGTTTATATCGCTTGCGTCGAGGAATACACCAGCGGGACGGCACGACAGGCGGAACGCCGTGCACTGGAAACGCAGATCACTGCGGCACGGGAACAGGTGGAAGCACAGGATACTGCATGGGCAAAAGCCAGAGCCGCCAATGACTGGCTCTGCAACAGCCTGACTTACGCCTATGATGCCAGCGGTAATCCGGACGATTCCATGGCATCACACAGCATTGTAGGGGCGTTTGATGAACGCTATTGTGCGGCAGTGTGCGAGGGCTATGCCAAGGCGTTCCAGCTGCTGATGAACGCTGCCGGCGTGGCGAATGCCTACATTATCGGGCTGGGAAACGGCGGCGGGCATGCGTGGAACATGGCTCAGATGGACGACGGCTACTATTATTATTTTGATGTGACGTGGAACGACTCCACCAGTTCAGACAAATATTTTGCCGCGGGAGAAATGAGTTTTTCCAAGAATCACACGCCCAACACGGCAGACGGCGAGAGATGGGACTATCTCTATGATCTGCCGGACGTGCCGGAGGACGACGGCACTGATGAAACGGGTACTGTTCTGACAGAGGGAGATTTCACCTACCAGCTGTACACAGACCACGCGGTTCTGACGGCGTACACTGGCGAGGACGTATCTGTTTCCGTGCCGGAGGAGGCAGACGGGCTGCCGGTTACAGCGATCAAAGGGGCATTTGCCGGAAACACTGCCGTACAACTGGTGGACCTGCCGAAAACCGTGACTGCGGTTTCCTACGGCACCGGCGGCATCGGGGCATTTGAAAACTGTACCGCTTTGCAGGCGGTTTCTATGATCCTGACTTCCCGCGTGGAATACCACTCGTTCCGGAACTGTTCTGCGTTGCAGACTGCCACGCTGCCGCAGACAGTTACCCTTGTGGGAGCAGGTGCTTTTGCGGCGTGTACCAGTTTGAACACGCTGCGTGTTTATTCCAGTGACTGCACCTTTAGGGCAGCATCGGCAGTTCCTGCGGAAACGGTGCTCTACGGCTATGCGGGTTCTACCGCACAGGCTTACGCGAAAAAGTATGACCGGACATTTCTGCCGTTCGGGACTGTGACGACTGCCGCAACCACAGCTGCAACTGAAACGACAACGACCACCACACAGACGACAACTACGACCCGAGCGACAACACAGACTACCTCTGACAGCACCACTGCAACCACGACAGCAACAACTGTCACTGCCGGAGAGATTCTGCTGCCGGAGGTGGGGGACTGTAACAATGACGGCGTGTGCAGGGTAGATGATCTGGTGCTGCTGAATCAGTACCTGCTGGGCAGCGTACAGGGCAGCGAAGTGCAGCGACCTGCGATGGACTGTAACGTAGACGGCACAGTGGACAGCAGGGACAGCCAGCTGCTGGCGATGTTCCTCATGCAGCTGATCCCACGGCTGCCGGCATAACAACGGATACGAGGCAATACCGCACAAAGAGCGTCTGGCGACTTTGCACGCCATCTGCCTGCAAATTTCCCGTCATATTTCACAAAAATGCTCGTGAATACATCAAGTATTCACTCCGCTTTTTGTTTCATCTGACGAAAAATTTGACGACGCATCTGTCGCACAATCTTTGTGCGGTATTGCCATAATGAAAAGGCACAGCTTCCGAAAAAGCTGTGCCTTTTGTCATATCATGAAATGGTTTGCAAATGATTGTGAAGACAGGTTCTGAGATCAGCCGTTGTACGGCAGCGTCTTGACGAGGTTTACAATGAACTGCATCAGAACGGTTGCATCATCAGAGCTGATTTCGCCGTTGCCGTTGCAGTCTGCATTCTTGTTCGCTGCGGTGTCCAGCTGTACCGAACCGGCAACTGCCTTGTTCAGCAGAACACAGTCGGTAACATCTACACGGCCGTCCAGATTGACATCGCCGTACAGAACGACACCGGCAGGAACCGTTTCAGTTGTACCGCTGTTGCTGCCTTCTGTAGTCTGGGTGGTATCCGTTGCTACCGGAACGGTGGTGTCTGTTGCTACCGGAACTTCGGTATTTGTAGTCGTGATCGGATCCAGCGAATCAAATGTGATGTCGTTTGCGTTTGCGTAGTCCTTTGCGGCAGTGCTCTCATTGCCGGTAATGGTCATATCATTGCCCTTTACAAACGTATCCTTTTCCACTTTGTAGCCGAATGCATTGCTGCCGATAGAGGAAACGTTTTTCGGAATGGTGATATTTGTGAGAGAATCGCAGTCTACGAATGCACACTTGTCGATCGATTCCAGAGAATCCGGAAGCTGAATGTTGCTCATAGAAGTGCAGCCGGTTCCCCTCGTACTGAGCGGTCCCCTCTGCCCTGCGGGCATCTCCCCACCCCGTGGGGAGTCACCCCTTTCAGGGGAGGCTTATGCAAACGCATAGCAAGTAAAGAAAATCGCTTAATCCAGTATCTCGTAACTTTTTATATCGTTTTCGGTAAGAGTAATAGAACTGCCATCGTCAATGTCAAAACATATTGCGTCTACTTCCTCGTCATTTTCATCTTCTCCGACACACGGAAATGCACCGTAGCCGATATATACAGCTCCACTTTTACTAGGGCAACACCGCACAAAGCCCGCCTGACGGCTTTGCACGCAATCTGCTTGCAGATTTTCCGTCATATTGCCCAGAAATCCCTTGCCAGACACCAAGTCTGCCTGCGGAATTTCTGTGCAATCTGCCGAAAAATCTGACTACGCATCTTACGCACAAGCTTTATTCAGTGTTTCCTAAAAACAGCGATAAAACAAAAGCGGCTTACTGAAAAAGTAAGCCGCTTTTTTGTTTAGGCAATACCGCACAAAGATTGTGCGACAGATGCGTCGTCAAATTTTTCGTCAGATGAAACAAAAAGCGGAGTGAATACTTGATGTATTCACGAGCATTTTTGTGAAATATGAGAGTCTGTTTCGTATCTGACGTATGCAGATTGCGTCGTCAGATTTTTTGAGAGATGAAGGGAAAAACGGAGAAAATCCTTTGTGGATTTTCGAGTATTTTCCCGAAATATCTCGGAAAATATGCACGCAAGATGCGTGCGGGAAGATACGAAACAGGCTCTGAAGGGAAATTTGCAAGCAGATGGCGTGCAAAGTCGCCAGACGCTCTTTGTGCGGTATTGCCTTTATGCCTTTACGCCGTACTGTTCCCGATATGCCAGCATTGCATCCAGATGTTCCTTGCCCGGAATGACCTCATCGCGGATCCCCTGAATGATGTCCTCCATGTTGACGATAGAATATACCGGAACGCCGTACTTTTCATAGACAGCCTGTACTGCGGACTTTTCGCCCTCCAGTGCACGCTCCATACGGTCTACAGTGATGACCATGCCGGTGATGTCCACATCAGCAGCACTTTTCAGCTTCGGATATACCTCAGCCATTGCCTTGCCGGAAGTCATAACGTCCTCGATGATAACGACCTTTTCGCCGTCTGTCAGCTTCTTGCCCACAAACATGCCACCCTCGCCGTGGTCTTTGACCTCCTTGCGGTCGAAGCAGAAGTTGACATCTTTCTGGTACTTGTCCGCCAGAGCCACTGCCGCAGCTGCTGCCAGCGGAATGCCCTTATAGGCAGGACCGAACACGGTTTCCACCGGAATGTTGTGCTCGGCAATGCAGGCTGCATAATAGCGTCCCAGTTCCATCAGCTGGGCACCGCTGTGATAGTTGCCGGCGTTGATGAAATACGGTGCTTTTCTGCCGCTTTTCAGGGTGAATTCCCCGAACGTCAGCACGCCGCAGTCTACCATAAAACGCAGGAATGATTCTTTGTATGTCATCAGTTGGTTCTTCCTTTCTGTTAATCCATGCACACAGCGTTGCCGCTGTCCATACTATTATTATAGCGAAAATCAGAAGCCTTGTCAAGGAAATTTGCTGGGGAATCAATTTTCATAATAGCCTCCCCTAAAAAGAGAAGGGAACCCCCCTCAGTCAGTGCTACGCACTGCCAGCTCAGCACAAGGCACGCCCTTCGGGTGCCCTTTCAGGGGAGCCGGACTTTTTAGGGCAATACCGCACAAAGATTGTGCGACAGATGCGTCGTCAAATTTTTCGTCAGATGAAACAAAAAGCGGAGTGAATACTTGATGTATTCACGAGCATTTTTGTGAAATATGACGGGAAATTTGCAAGCAGATGGCGTACAAAGTCGCCAGACGCTCTTTGTGCGGTATTGCCTTAGATAAAAAACGCCTCCGGAAGTGCTTTCCGGAGGCTCTGAAAGCAGCGTCATGTCAGTCTGTCAGGTAGGTTCGGCGTGAGGCTGCCTGCATAGAGAGGAAGCGATGTTTGTGCAGAACCCAAACACGAATCGATACCGTTGCCTTAGCTTTTTACTGGCGGGCATGATGGCTGTGACCAGCCTGCCGCTGCCGGCATTTGCAGCAGATGCGGCGGCGGGGGAGGAAATCGCCATTTCGGCAGAACGATTTCCGGACGAGCAGTTCCGGAACTACATTTCCGAACAGCTGGACAGCGACGGTGACAACATGCTGTCCGCGACGGAATGCAGCGAAGTCGTTGATCTGAATGTATCCCAGCAGGGCATTGCCGATCTGACGGGGATCGATGTCTTTTCCAAATTGCAGCAGCTGGATTGTTCCGGAAACACGTTGTCGGCATTGGATATTTCCGGTGCTGCACAGCTGTTGCAGCTGAATTGCTCTGCGAATCCGGATTTGTCTGCACTGAAACTGCCGGAGAAAAACGGTGCGTTTTCCTTTTTGGTGATGTTGGACTGTAGTGACTGTGCTCTGACAGAACTGTCGCTGGATTCTTACGCCCTTTTGGGAACGCTGGACTGCTCCGGCAATCAGCTGGCAGCACTGGATATTTCTGCGAATTCCAATTTGCGGACTGTGGACTGCTCCGGCAATCAGCTGACTACGCTGGACGTTTCTGCGAATTCCAATTTGCAGACTGTGGACTGCTCCGGCAACCAGCTGGCAGCACTGGACATTTCTGCGAATTCCAATTTGCAGACTGTAAACTGCTCCAATAATCAGTTGGCAGCACTGGACGTTTCTGCGAATTCCAATTTGCAGACTGTAAACTGTTCCAACAACCAGCTGGCTACGCTGGACGTTTCTGCGAATTCTAATTTGCAGACTGTAAACTGCTCCGGCAACCAGCTGACTACGCTGGACTTTTCCCGGAATGCCAAGCTGGAGGAAGTGGACTGCTCCGGCAACCAGCTGACAGAACTGGACGTATACAATGCCCTTCTTCAGAAACTGGACTGCTCGGAAAATGCCCTGCCGTCCCTGTTCCTGTCGGAGTGTTCTGCTCTCCGCGAACTGGACTGTTCCCGGAACCAGCTGGTGGAACTGGACACCACCGGACTGACGCTGGAAATACTGGAAACTGCCGGCAATCAGCGTGCCATTGTGCCGCAGCCGGAACAGGCGGGAGCATACAGCTATGACCTGAACAATCTGCCGGAACTGGAACAAGACCGCATCACCGGCTGGGAGAACGCTTCTGTGAAGGAAGATGCCGCCAATGTACTGCAAATTCCGGCAGACACCGAACGTGTGTCCTACGGCTACCGGCTGGACAGCCAGCAGGCAGTGCCGGTGGCAACGTTTACCCTGACATTGCAGCCGGACGAAGCGTGTTATTTGCAGCTGAACGAGGAGCATTTTCCGGACGCAGCATTCCGGAGCCTTGTCCGCGACAGCTTTGACACTGACGGAAACAGCTGGCTCTCGCTGGCGGAACTACAGGCAGCCAAGACCCTGACGATTTCCGCAGACAGCGGCATCACAGACCTTACCGGAATGGAACAGCTGTGCTGGCTGGAGAATTTGCAGTGCAGCGGAATTTCTTTAGAACGACTGGACGTTTCCGGATTTTCCGCTTTGAAGATGCTGTCCTGTGACGGCTGCGGGCTGAAAGAACTGCTGCTGCCGGAAGAATCCTCGCTGGAGGTGCTCTCCTGCAAACAAAACCAGCTGACCTCTCTGGAACTGAGCAGGCAGAGCAACCTGCAAGAGCTGTTCTGTGCGGACAACCAACTCTGTGCCCTGCAAATCGACGGCACGAAACTGGCAGGCGGCACAGTGGCTGCTGATGGAAACGTAGTCGCGATCTCGCCGGATATTCTGGGACAGCTGGACTTGTCCCAACTGTCCGGCTTCTCCGCAGAGCAGGCAGAGAACTGGACAAACGGCACGGTGCAGGACGGTGTTCTGACGGTGGCAGACCTTAGCCAGCCGGTGACCTATACCTATTATCTCGATGCCGCCAGAACCCAGACGGTGCAGTTTACCCTACAGCCAGAGGAACCGCTGCTGCCTGTTGATGCAGTACATTTTCCGGACAGTGCATTCCGCAGCTATGTACAGGGACTGGACACCAATGCCGACGGCAGCCTTTCCCGCGGGGAACTGTTTGCCGTAACAGAAATGCTCATCGGCGGGAAGTCTATCTGGGATCTGACCGGAATCCAGTATTTTGTCCGGCTGGAAACGCTGGACTGCTCCGCCAACAATCTGCGGAAGCTGGATCTGACAACGCTTTCTCAACTGAAAACGCTGAACTGTTCCAGTAATAATCTCTCCTCGCTGGTACTGCCGGAGAACAGCCTGCTGGAGGAACTCCGCTGCTCCAGCAACAGCACATTGCAGGAACTCTCTGTTGCTTCTCTTTCTCATCTGCAAGTGCTCTACTGTGCCCAGTGCCGCCTGAAAACGCTGGATCTGACGAATTCGCCGGAACTGACGACATTGAACTGTTCGCTGAATCAGCTGACTTCGCTGGAACTGGACGGACTGTCCCAACTGACCACGCTGAATTGTTCCATGAATAAGCTGACTGCTTTAGACTTATCCGCTCTTTCCGTACTGAGATCCCTGAACTGTGCCAGCAACCAGATTCCGGCACTGGCGGTGGAACAGTGTCCGGAACTGGCTACACTGAATTGTTCCAACAACCAGCTGACCGTGCTGAAAACCGAGTCGCTGCCGAATCTGGAATCGCTGGTGTGCATCAACAATCAGCTGACTGCACTGCAAGCAGCTGATGGCGTGACACTGCAAAAGCTGAGTGCGGCACGCAACAAATGTACTGTTGCAATGGACAGCCTGAACCGGATCCGCTTTGCAGATCTGGCGGAGAACTTTCAGCCGTCCCGCGTGGTACAGGGCAGCATTACCAATGGTGAGGCAGGTGCAGGCGGTATCTATGTCACAGACCCCAGCTGGAGCGTGTCATATCAGTATCAGGTGCAGGCAGATGATCCGGACAGTGTAATCACATTTACACTGGTGCCGCAGGCAGCGGAGGAAACGGGTGTGCCCATTGATGCAGAGCATTTTCCGGACGAAAATTTCCGCCGTATCGTTGTCCGGTATGACACCGACAGTGACGGACTGCTTTCCCGGTCGGAACTGAAACAAGTCACAGAACTGGACGTTTCGGTCAACGAGATCGCCGACCTGACCGGCGTGGAATACTTTACAGCACTGCAAACGCTGGACTGCTCCAATAATAAGCTGACAACAATTCCCCTGCGGACGCTGGGGCAGCTGGAAAAGCTGAACTGCAACAATAACCAGTTGACCACGCTGGAGTGCTCTGCCAATACATTGCTGAAGGAACTCAGCTGTGCATCGAACCAGCTGACGGCGTTGGAACTCTCCAAATTGACGGAACTGACGAAACTGGCGTGCGAGGGCAATCAGCTGACTGTGCTGGAACTGGGCACACTGACACAGCTGCAAACGCTGGACTGCTCCGGCAACCAGCTGACCACACTGGACGTTTCGGCACAGAAACAGCTGGAAACGCTGCGGTGCATGGAGAATCATCTGATCGCACTGGACGTGACCGGCTTGTCGAAATTACAGCAGGTGGAAGTGATCGACAATACCCGAAGCATACCATTTAACGCCATGGGACAGGTAGATCTGTCTGCCCTTGCAGACGGTTTCCAGCCGTCAAAGGTGCAGCCGGATATGTGGCAGAATGCCACCTGTACGGAGAATGTGCTGACAGTGAACGACCGTTCGCAGGAGATACGCTATGCGTACCAGATCGATGCCGGTGATGCCAGTCGGACGGTATCGTTCACATGGATTCCCACAGTCATGGAAGAAGATGCCGTTGCTATTGATACAGAGCATTTTCCGGACGATGTGCTTCGTTCCTATGTGCTGCAATCTCTGGACAAAAACGGGGACGGCATGCTGCAAATTTCCGAGCAGAAAGCGGTAACACAGCTGGACATTTCGAACTGCGGCATTGCCGACCTGACGGGGCTTTCTTACTTCCCGAATCTGGTGCAGCTGAACTGTGCAGGGAATTCGATCTCCGATCTGTCCGGAATTTCCGAGAAATTGGAGGTGCTGGACTGTAGCAATACCGCACTGCGGGAACTGAACCTGACGGACTTCTATCGGCTGACAGAGCTGTACTGCCGCGGCTTGCATCTGCAAAGCCTGAACGTCAATGTTCTGCCGGAACTGCAATTGCTGGACTGCGGGGAGAACGAGCTGACTTCTCTGTATCTGTCCAACCTACAGCTGGAAAAGCTGATTTGTGACAACAACCAGCTGACAACCTTGGATCTGTCCCGCTGTACGGCACTGAAGGAAGTGGACTGCCGCAAGAATCAGCTGACAGGCTTCACGTGGGGAACGGTTTCACTGCGTGTGCTGAACTGTGCAGAAAATCAGTTGAATTCTCTGAACATCAACAATCAGCAGGCTTTGGAAGAACTGGATTGCAGCGGCAACCAGCTGGGCTGGCTGATGCTGACCAATCTGCATCAGCTGGATATGCTTTACGCCGGCAGCAATCCGCTGCTGGCACTGAATCTGTCGGAGCAGGCACCGATGACTGTCTGCGATCTGCAAAATTGTGTGGTTCTGAAAAAGCCGTCCTGCAACAGAAAAGATCTGTATCTGGAACCGACGCAGTGGAGCGGGTTCCGGTTAGACCTTGTACAGACGTGGAACAATGCCGAATGCAGCGGCACAAAGGTTTATATAACAGATCCGCTGCAAAATATCACTTATACTTATAACACAGGAAATCCCAATGTGACTGCATCTTTCACTGTGCAGCTGCAAGACATTCCCATGAACATCGTCGATGTGACGCTGAAAAATGAGAAGAACATTTTCTATACCGGCGAACCGCTGACACCGGACGTGATCGTAGTTGCAGGAGGCAACGAGCTGAAACAGGGCACGGATTACACGCTTTCCTATGAGAACAATCTCAACGCCGGCAGAGGAACGATTCTGGTCAGCGGGGCAGAGGGCTCTCTCTGGTCAGGCAGCGTATCGCTGGAATTTGTCATTGAAAAAGCAGTGCCCAAGGTGACTGTGATATGGGACGATTCCGCGGAATATACCGAAGGCGATGACGTGCCGCCGATACGGCTGGACACTGCCAATACCGAGGGCATTCTGATGTGGACGGCAGACACACCAAGCACTTTCAAAGCCGGCAGAAACCAGCTGCAATGGAAGTTCGTTCCCGCGGACGGTTCCAACTATGAAACCGCGATCGGCACCATTGTCGTTTCTGCCAAGGAAAAGCCGGTCACAACAACGGAAACCACAACGACGACGACTACGACAACAACAACCACCACAACAACGGAAACCACCACCGAAACGACTACCACAGAAACGACCACCACAGAAACCACTGCGACTACCACAGAAACCACCACCGAAACTACGACGGAAATGACAACCACCACCGCAGAAACGACTGTAACTACTACCACTACTACCACAGAAACGACTACCTCGCTGACGACTACAGAAAGCACCACTGCGAAAACCACGGAGTCGACTACGGCAACGACAACCACCGATGAAACGTTTACGAAAAAGCCGATCACCACGACAACGACTATGACGACTACTACCGAAGAAACGTTCACCAAGAAGCCGGTCACGACTACCACGACTGCGACAACTACCACAGAAGAAGCATTCACCAAAAAGACAACGACTACCACGACGACTACTACTACCACTACCACAACAACAACCACTACGACTTCTGCCACAACGACAACGACAACTACCACAACGACTACCACGACAACGACGACGACTACTACAACCACGACAGAAACCACGACTACGACTACGACGACCACCACAACTACGACTTTTACAACTACGGAAGAAACGACCACCACAACCACCACAACAACTACTACGACAGAAACAACCACGACGACTACAACGGAGAGCAGTACCACGGAAACCACGGAAAGCACCGCAACGTCTACGATTCCCATTCTGACGACGGAAACAACAACGACTGCGGAAACCACGTCGGAAACCAGTACTGCCACCAGTTCCGGAACGACCACCAACACCACCGCAGCCACCACGACAACTGCCACCGCGACGACGACCAAGCAAATTGTTTTGCCGCGTACCCGTGGTGATGCCAACATGGACGGCGAAGTGGATTCGCAGGACGTTTTCGAACTGCTGCTGTATATTGCGAGAACAGCTGTGGGCGAAAAGGACGTGGTTTTCCACGAGGATCCGACCGTCAACCGCTGGCTGATCCTGATGATGGACATCAACAATGACAATAAACTGGATTCGCAGGATCTCTACTATTTGCTGCTGTATATCGCAATGCATGGAGCCGGAATCAAGGCAACATGGAGCGACGTTCTGAAAAACTGACCGAAGCATTGCCCTATATAAAAAAATCCGCCTGAAGTGTTTTCTTCAGGCGGATTTTTGTTGTTTAGGCAATACCGCACAAAGATTGTGCGACAGATGCGTCGTCAAATTTTTC
>ENA-UOOD01001715-UOOD01001715.1-human-gut-metagenome-genome-assembly--contig:-CS67-NODE-1715-length-21412-cov-8.774734_pt1 | contig 21412 bp, 3 predicted proteins | sample MGYA00242464_ERZ724011 | MGnify/ENA metagenome assembly ERZ724011 | reverse complement strand
CTAAAACGTTTCCTTTGTGCATTTGTAAGTTGAAAAAAAACAAGGAAGAGTGGTAGAATAAAATAGAGAAGAAAACGGTATATATCTCCCCCTATGGGAAGTATATGCGGCTTTCAATGGAAAGATGAAAAAAAGATCGGCGAAAGGGGCATGTCGATATGAAAAATAAAAGAAGAATTTTTGCATGGATGCTGTGCCTGGTGTTGCTGGGCGCAGCGTCTCCGATGCGCGTGAACGCGGAGGATGAGCAGCAGAGCGAAGGAATCGTTTTGTATGAAGAAGGCGGAAAGCCCGAATACACCGAAGCTGAAGCGGAATCTGAAGTTTACAGCGAGACGGAAACGCCGATTGAGACGGAAGAGGCTGAAGAAGAGCCGGAAGCCACGGAAGAACCGGAAGTTGTGGAAGAGCCGGAAGCGACGGAAGAACCGGAAGTCGTGGAAGAGCCGGAAGCGACGGAAGAGCCGGAAGATACGGCGACGCCCGAACCTACGGCAACGGTTGAGCCGACGGCAACGCTTGAACCTACGGCGACGGTTGAGCCGACAGTGACGCCCGAACCTACGGCAACGGTTGAGCCGACAGTGACGCCCGAACCCACGTCCACGCCTGAGCCGGAGGAGCAAATCGAAACAATCGACTGGGCGCAGCTCAGACTGGACGGAAACGGCGATTCGGCGCGGCTGGTGATCGGCGTGAACAACGCGGACGGCGTGCGGCTGGAGCCGTTTGCGGTAGCCATCGGCGGCGACACGGACGCGTGGCAGGCGGATGATTTCTGGATGGACGGCGCTTCCCTCAGTTGGGAAAACGGCGAAATCGTTCTGCGGGTCTACGACGGCGTGGCGCAGGGCGGCGAGGTGCTTTGCGGCGGCCGTCGGCTGACGCTGACGCTGAGCCGAAACGGCGATGCGGAAACGATGCTCACCCTTGCGGCGCTGGACGGCGACGGCAATGAGCTGGATCTGCGCAACAGCGGCGACGGCAGAATCAAATTGCAGGCGCATTGGGATGCGAAGGTCGTCCGGCAGCCGGTGCAGATTGAGACGGAACTGATCAGCAACGGAAGCGACGGTCTGGCTTATGGCGACACGCTGGAAATGACTGCCGTGGTCAACGTCCAGCCGACGGATGCGAAGTGGTCGATCCGCTGGCAGTACAGCCAGGACGGCGAACACTTTGAAGACGTTGAAGGCGCAAACGAGATGCGCTATGCGGTAAAGCTCGACAAAATCAACGCGCAATATTACTGGCGCTTTGTGGTATCGGTTGAAGACTGAGCGACATGTTTTTGGAGGACAGGATGGAAAGGATGAACCATCTGAAAAGGGTTATGGCTTGGGTGATGACGGCCGCGATGCTCGTCAGCTCTTGCCCGACGACGGCGATTGCCGATGAAGTGGTCAGCCAGGTGCAGAAGCCGGTTGCGCAGACCCTCAGAAGCGGCGAAACGTATGGCTCTTTGCAGGAAGCCTATAAAGCCGAGTTTGAAACGACGACGGACGAAACGCACATGTCTTTCGAAGACCGCGTTCGGGATGTCGAAAAGAATGGAAAAGATACCTTGATTTACGCGAACCTGCGTCCGGCGCAGAACGCGGCGCAGTGGAAGACGGGCGAGGTCGTCCCCTTTACATTGAGCATGACCTTCCAGCTCGCCACGAACCTGACCGAATACAGGGCGTTTGACCTGAATTCGATGACGTTCGACGAGTACATTCGATATCGCCCGTTCGATTCCTACGACGATATCAAGCTGCAAATCAGCGCGCCCGGCAATCTGCGGATTTCCGCGACCGATAACGGAGGTTGGACGAATACCCTGAACGTTGACAGCGTCCAAAGCGTCGTTCCTGCGGACGGCAGCAACGCCGTGACGCTGAATTATACGTTCTTTGGCCGCATGATCGATAACGGTGTACATGCCGACGGCGATCTCATCACGCCGACGGTTTCACTCTCCGCGTCGATCACGCCGAAGATGCACTACTATGACGAAAACGGCGAAGAGAAAGTTTACGCCGGTACGCCGATTGGCTATCATGCAACGATCCACACGAACGCCTTCCGGAATGCGGCAAAAGCAAAGACGTGGGCTGTGCAGAACGAGGCCGTGAAGCACACGGTAAACGGCGACGAGGTAACCTTCACCTATCAGGTGCGCACGGGCGCGCTGGGAACGCAGGGCGAGATTCTGCGCCAGAACAGCGACTACGTGGATAAGGGCGTACTCGATCTTTCCGGCTATACGCTCCAGGAAACGATTCAGCCGGTTGCGGGAAAGAATGGCGCGAAGGTCTATCCGAAGCAGGCCACAGTGACACTTGGAGACAGCGCCTATACCTGCGATATTGTGGAAAACGAGGATGGCACGCGCAGCCTCGTAATGCCCGCAAACGGAGGAAACACGATCCACAACACGGCGGCGCTGGACGGCGATAATACCGTTCATCCGTCGGTCTATGCGTACAACAATTACACGGTCAACCTGATCTATGACAAGGCGGACTTTGAGCTGGACTGCGACGACGAACGGCTGGATGACGCCGCCTTTAAGGGCTTGGGCGTCACGCTGGATTCGAAGCTGAACTACAAGGTTTACGGCGACGGCGACGAAAAGACGGACGACAGCAGCGAAACGCTGTATTATCATTTCGTGCGTCAGGGCGGCTACATCCTGCCGGAACAGTATGTGAAGCTGGCGGCAGATGTAGCGGACAGAACGGCCTATTCGGGCAGCGACGCGGTCTTTGCGATTTATAAGGCCAGCGAAGTGAAGCGCAACGAAAAGGGCGAGCTGGTGCTTGGCGAGAACGCGAAGCTTTCCGACCGGATCGGCGCGTTTGAGACGAGCCGGGAACTGCCCGAAGGCGACTACTATGTGGTGCGCACGGGGATGGAAGCGGGCTATACCAACGTCAAGCCGGGCGACAAGACGATCAAAATCGGCGAGGCGTTCTATCCGTATCAGCTTGTGACGGTGACGGCCGGAACGAAAGAAAACGCGGTGAAAGCCGAGTTCGAGGATTACAACGCGCAGAACGGCCAGTTTATCCTCGAAAAGATGTTCTATGCGCCGGACGGCACGCAGAATACAAACTCCAGCCTTTCCGCGGAGTTTACGCTGACCGGGCAGAACGGCCGCACCTACACGGTGAAGGTCGAAAACGGAAAACCGACCACGGTTTATCTGCCCGCGGATACCTATACGATGAAAGAAACGGGCGTATCCGACGGTTTTGTCAAGGCGGACGACAGGATTGTCGACATCGAGGCGGGCAGTCAGACGCGGATGACGGACGACAACGCCGTGAAGAACTATTCGACGGAGGGTCTGCTGAACCTGAAAGCCTATCTGCGCAAGTATGAGCGGGGCGACAATCTGGAAGCGGATCAAAGCCATTACACGGTGACCATCACGCGCGACGGCGAGACGGAGCCGGTGAAGCAGACGACGCTGGATGAGGCGGAATCCGTCTATCTGCCGAGATTCGACGGGGACGGGAACCTCATCACCTACCGCGTGAAGGTGGTGAGCAACGAACAGACGGACGGTCTGTTTTACGCGAGCAGCAAGAACGGCGAGGAGGAGAAGCCCGAAGAGGAGATTGAGATCACCTTTACGGACGACGCGAGAATCCAGAACGCCGACTATTTCTTCATCAAGCAGCAGGAGCTAACCATCACGAAGCGGCTTGTCGATGTGAGCGGCCTGAACAAAGAACAAACGTGGACGATCACGGTTCAGGCTACCTGCGAAGCGGGCGACGCGCTGCCGAGCCAGACGGTTAAACTGACGACCGACGGCAAACAGAACGAGGCAAGCCAGACCCTTTCGCTGCGCGGCTGGGACGAAAACGGCCATGTGGTGACCTATACCGTCGACGAAACGGCGGCAGAAGGCTATGCGGTGACGTACAGCGAGAAGAAAGTGACGCTGGACGACGATACGGACAAGACGATCACCGTCACCAACACGCGTCAGGTCGGCAAGACGACCTTCACCAAAGAAGGCAGCGACAACGCGATACTGCCCGGCGCGGTTTATGCCGTGCTGACCCAGAAAGCGGATGGCAAGACCTATCTGGTCGGGCGGACGCTGACGGACGGCGTGCTGACGGGAAAGACGCCGGCCATTGTGGATGAAGAGGGGCGCTTGACCCAGCCCGAAAAGGTGGAGGAAGCGTATCGTTTCACGACGGACGCGGACGGCAGAATCGAACTGGTGCTCCCGGTGGAGGAAGGAACTTCCTATTATTTGCAGGAGCTGGCCGCACCGGAGAACTACTATTTGAATACGAAACTCGTTCCGCTGACGGTTGCGGCGGGCGACGACAGCCAGAAGGCCGGACAGGTTGACCGGCGGAAGTATCAGCTTGAGGTGACCAAAGTTTTCCCGGACGAGGTGGCGAACGGCAGCTTTGCGACGTTTACCCTGTACGACGAGAGCATGCGGCAGGTCGGTGAGACGGTCACGGTGCGCAAGCCGGATCAGGCGGTCGGCGTGTTCACCATCCCGGCTTACGGCACGTACTTTGTCAGGGAAACGGCGGTTTCCGGCGACATGATGCTCAACGACAGCGTCTTTGGGCCGCTGACGTATAGCGAGACGGATCGGGCGGACAATCTGAATGTTCCCAACAAGGCGAACGTCGGCAGCCTGACGGTTGAGCTGCGCGACGAGAAGAAGGAAAAGCTGGGCACGCAACCCGCGGCCATCGATTATGTGAACGCGGCGGATCTGGCGGAGTTCACGGTCTCGGTGGGCGCGTCGAACCTCGCGGAGGACAGCTATGCCTATCGGGCGCTGCTGGAAACCGGCTTTGTGCTCGACAAAACGACGAACACGCTGGTTTACACGGGCAAAAAGGGCGCAAGACGGGCGTTTAAGCTGTCCAGCCTGCCGATTTACGGCGATCCGAACGACAAAACCACGGCGCTGACGTACACGGTGAAGCAGGAGCAGGCGGCGCAGAGATATTTCAAGGCGGAAGACGAGCAGCAGTTCAAGCTGGACGAAAATGCCAGCCAGACGCTGACGTTTGAAAATGAGCCGAAGGCCGCTCTCAACGTCAGCCTGAACTATCAGAAGGAATATGAGCTGGAGCGCGGCAACGCGCCGGAGTATCCGCTGACGGGCGCGACGATGACGCTCTACGAAGTGAAGGACGACGGCACGCTTGAACAGGTTGAGTCGTTCAACATGACGAACCCGACTGCGACAATCTCCGATCTGCACGGCCTCAAGCACTATGTGCTCGTGGAAACGAAAGTTCCGGACGGATACTGCGCCTATGAATCCAAAGATCAGGATCATGCGCACAGCGAAAACGCGGCGTACAACAGAGAGCCGCCGCGCGATTATCAGGATGTGCTGAAGAACTTCAACTATGTTGAATTGACGGGCGAAGAGACCGATAATCAGAACGACAGTCAGAGCAGCATCACCAATTACAAGGACTATGTGCAGCTGAAGCTGAACAAGAGCGGCTACATGGTTCAGTTTGAAGACGGCGCGGCGACGGAAGGCGTTGTCGTCGGCGAGACGCAGCCGCTGGATTACTGCCAGTTTGAGGTTTACGCCATCCGCACGAGCGACCTGACGGAAGAACAGCGCAAACTGCTGGCCCGCAACAGCGAGTTTAAAGCGCCGAAGGCGGAAGAGACGGTGGAAAAAGGCAAATATACTGGCCGGGAAGCGGACCTGGAAGCTATTTTCACCGACGAACAGCAGAAGAGCAAACTGATTACTGACGGAATCACCTATGAAACCGGCGCGAGCGGCGTGGGCACGGGCGCGTTCATGACGGACGCTTTTGAGCTGGGCGACGACGTCGGCGAATATACCTTCCTGTTCCGGGAGGTGAAGATCAACCACGCAGGCGGCTATCAGAAGGTCTACGGCGGCGTGTGGTCTGCTGCGGCGACAGAGGTCAATGCCGTGACGGAAGTGAAAGCATACAACGAGGCCGATGTGCTGAGCGGCGGGGAGACCGAGTTCAAGGGTCTGTTCCAAGTGAAGCTGGATAAGGAATACTGGCCGTCCACCGAAGCGAAGGACAACAACCGGGTCGGCGAGCTTCATCCGCTGGCGGGCGTGACCTTTGAACTCCTGCTTGCGCGCAAAAACGCGAACGGCCTGTTGGAGGCCGTCACGGGCGACGGCAAGTTCAGCACAGAATTTGTCACAGGCTGCGAGAGCGGCATGAGCGCGGGCTACGGCGTGAGCATCACCGTTTCGCTGGAGACGCTCTATACGGAAAACGGCGGCGCGGACAATCCGGATAACCCGGTGAAGCTGGACGTGGATGAAAACGGACAACCCTTCTACGAGGCCGATTTCATCCTCCGCGAGAAGGATTACCCGATTAACATGGTTTATATGCAGGAGCGGTATGCCCTGCATGTGAAGGCTGTCAAGAATGCGCAGGGTGCGGATTACGTGACGGTTGTAGACGATTATCTGAACAAAGACGGAGAGCACAACTCCATCAAGAACATCCTCGGCGAGATGACCTATCTGACGGTCGCCAAGTATGTGGACGGCGAGCGCTATTACGGCGGAGAGGGAAGCACGGATGCGGTTTACACCATCACGGATGCAAAAGGCAAGGTGTATACCCGTGTCACGCTGAACAACGCGAACCATTATGAGACGACGGTGCAGCTGCCGCGCGAGACGACGTTCACGATTGAAGAGACAACCGCGCCGGTAATCGAAGGCGTGCAGACTGACAAGAGCGGTTTTGTGTTTGACGGCGGGAATGTGAACGGCACGTCGGCCAACCGACTGACGTTCACCACGGGCGAGTACAAGAGCCAGATTGCCGTCTGCTCCACGAATACGCGTTTCCATTCGCTGACCGTCATCAAGCGGGACGCGGATGAAAAGCTGGTCGAGGGCGCGCCGATTCAGATTGGTTATTCCAATGGCAAGGGCGCGGTTCTGAGCAGCAACGGAAGCGCGCTGGCGAACACGCGACAGACCACGAACGAAAAGGGCGAGGTCATTTTCAGCCTGCCGATCTGGGATTATCGCACGAGCGAGGCGGGCAATTATCCGAAGGCCGAGTACGCGATTGCCGAGGCGCTGGATGAAAAAACGCCGGTGGCTAAATACTGGAACCCGAACGCAGTGGTCAACCAGTATTTCAAGCTGCTCAACGGCGGAAAGCTGACGATCGCGGGCGAGGACGTTAAGGCTAACGAATCGATTACGGTTTACAACCCGGCGACGACGAGCGTCACCCTTCACAAGGTCAGCGATCGGAGCGGCGAGACGACGGATTTGAAGCCGATTGCGGCGTATTTTGCCCTGTATTTCTGCCCGTTCAAATCGCAGGACGAGTTCGAGGGCAAATTGAACTATCCGAAGATCGGCTATGTGTATCTGCCGTGTACGGGCACAACGGACGCCGAAACGGGCGAAATCACGTTTGACGGCCTGTATTCCGGCTGGTATAAGCTGGTCGAGACGATTCCGCAGGGACAGGTGAACGCGGGGCAGCTGTTTACGACGTGGTTCCGCGTCATCTGCGACGAGGATTACAAGCATCTGGACAAGAGCGGGAAGCGCAAGAGCTACACGAGCGAAGTTCAGCTCCTCGCTTCCGCAACGCTCAAAAATCGGAGCGACGCGGGCCGTCAGGACGCGAACAACAGCGTGACGATCACCGATCACACCATCAATGTGACCAACACGCCGCGCGCGTATCTGGAAATCACCAAGACGTTTGAGCCTTCTAAGACGCAGAGCATCCCGGAAAGCGTCGCCTTCTATGTCTATAAGAAGGGGACGACGGAAGCGGCCGAACTGGAAATGCGCGTCGTCGATGCCCATGGAACCGAAAGCTGGCAGAAGGTGGCGCGGCAGCCGATTACGCTCGGCGGCTTCACCGAGACTGAACGGAGTCAGTCCGTCGTCGTGCGGCTCGATCCGGGCGAATACACCGTTGTGGAAAGCACGGACGAAAGCGCGGGCTACTGGTTCGCCAAGTCCGCGGCCTATCTGAATGGAAAACCGGAGACGCCGGTTTACAACGGCACGACCGTCGCGAACGGCCGGATCATCAGCAGCCGGAACGTGACCGTCACGCGTTACAACGCGATGGACGTTCAGCGCCAGATGAAGGTTGACTTTGTCAACGTCGGCACGCTGATGGCGGGTCAGATTGAGAAGACCAAATGTCTGAGCGAAAGCGAAACGCCGACTGCGCTGGAAAACTGCTCCTTCTCGCTGTATACGCGGGACAAGCAGAACAATAAGCGCTATTATGCGGGGCGTGAAAGCGGCACGCCGTTTGGCGACTGGACGGGCACGCGTGAAAACGCGGCGCGCTTCAAATCCGGCGCGGACGGCATGGTGCAGCTGAACGAAGTTTATGCGCCGGAAGACGCGATGACGGACGGCACGTCGTACACCTATTGGGTCGAAGAGATTTCCGCGCCGGATTACAGCTATCAGCTGGCGTATGACGCGAAGATTGATGATTTGGCGGCGGGCAGCGTGGCCAAAACGATTTCGATGGTGAATACGCGCGGCGTATCCATTCAGGTTCGCGTGTTCGGCAGCGTGAGCGACAACCGCGACGATGATACGCCGGTTGTCGAAGGCGCTGTGCTTCACATCATGAAGAAAGACGCGAAAGGCGAACTGCACGAGGTTCTGCTTAGCGACGGACAGCCGTATCTGTACCAGAAGGTGACCTCCGACGCAAACGGCGACGTGCTGTTCCCGTATCTGCCGAAGCTCGAAGAGGGCGAGGCGTATGTCGTCTTTGAGCAGCCGAACGAGGGCGCGATCGGCGACGATCCCGACAAGCCGTACCTGAACCCGGTGAGCCGGGGCTACAAGGCCTATTACGATTTCAAAAAGACGGACGCGAACCACAGCATGGCCGCCGAGCAGGATGTTTCCGAGCTTGACGGCGCGGCGGGCTATTATACCGTCGTCACAGGCAAAGAGCTGATGGCCAATCCGAACGAGCTGTTCAGCACGCTGCACTTCAACGCATATAACGAGCCGAAGGGCAGACTGGTGATCCTCAAGCGCGACTATGAAAACAAGAGCGCGCTGGTCGGCGGCGCGAAGTTCAGCGCGGCGGAGACGGACGGCACGGACGAGAAGCACAGCTATACGTTTGCGAACCTCGAACCGACCGCCGCAGACAGGACGGAAGCGCCGCAGACGCTTGAAATCGGCAAAAAGACGTATACGCTTGCGAAGGACAGAACGTATTACACGGACGGGGAGTATCGGTATACCTACGTCATCACGTCGTATGTCGAGCGCGGCAATTACGCTTTCGCGGAAACGACGACTCCGGCGGGCTATATTGAAACCGAGGCTTCGCAGTCCGCAGGCATGCCGTGGCACACGGAGGCAGAAGCGAAGCTGACGAACAAAGGCGGCTTTGCCGCGGCGGCGTTCGCCAACATCCCGAACCGCGATCCGTATCTGGATAAGACCGTTTCGGCGGTCAACGGCGAGGCCGGCGGAAAGCTGGGCAACCTGCAAAACACGCAGGCGGACGGAAGCTGGCAGACGGTGACCTTTGAAATCCGGAAGACGACGAGCGACAGCGGCGCGGCGGACGCGAACGACGCAATCCGCTACCCGATGAGCAGCTTCGTGATTACGGACAACAAGGTCGAATATCAGACGGTGGGCGCGCGCGGCAATAAGAGCGGCTGGCTCGACGGCGGCGAGAAAACCGTGCAGACGCAGCACTTTGTGGAAAGCGTGACCGTCGGCAAGATGAGCTTTGCGCAGCTGGAGGAGGCCTATGGCACGGCGGCGGAAGGCGACAGAATCTATGCGGATGTTTACGGCCTGATCGGCACGCAGGAGACGCTGATTCAGTCGAACATCGACGTGACCGACAGCAGCGCGGTCGTTTCCCTGAAAGCGGAAGACGGCGACTGCATCTACACGGGCTTCAAGATCGCGTATCATATGCGGGACAGCCGGGATATCCCTGCGGGCCTCAGGCAGGATACGCCGATTGTGGTGACGATGCGCTTCCATCAGGAATCCGGCGAAGCAATCGACCGCGTTTGCGGTGTGCGCAATACGGCGGGCCTCAACCTGGCCTATGCCATCGGCGCGAAGTCGCAGGAGAGCGTCAGCAAGACCTATACGGATGCGGCGAACTGCGATGCGGATTCGTCGATCGGCCTGCCGAAAGCCAGAATCACCAAACAGGTGCAGCGCGCGGAGATTGTGCAGAACCCGAACACGGGCGACTATGTCGTGACCGTGGAAGCGGAAGCCACCAACCCCAAGAGCGACAGTCTGACGGTGAGCGCAGGTTCCGGCGCGCATTATACGATTGTCTTTGAGAATATCAGCGGTCAGGCGGAGAACCTGCCCGCAATCGAGGCGCCGATTCTGGTCGATACGCTGCCGCGTCAGGCCATGGCCGTGAAGGCGGAAGCGAGGAGCGACAACGCCGCGCTGAAGCTGACGACGACGGTATCCCAGGACGGCTACACGGTTGTGGTTCGGGGCGACGGCCGGCTGGAAGCGGGCCAGAAGATCACCCTGACGGTGGACGCGCTGTTCGTCGGCGAACGCATTCTGGAGCAGATTATCGCGCACAACACGGGCATGGATGCCAACATCGCCTATGCGATGAGCGGCGTGCAGACCGTGAAGAACACGAAGAACCCCTTCGGCGTGCCGTTTGTCGATGAAGCGGGCAACGAGATCACCGGCATGGTGAAGCAGCAGCCCGGCGACAGCCAGAGCGGCGAACTGCCCGACTTTGAAGGCCAGCACGGCATTTCGGCGAAGGCTGAGCACAGGTCGGCGGAGCCTTCCGCGCTGACGATTTCCAAGTATGTGGCGGGCACGATTACCGGCAAGAACAAATTTGTCAGCGGGTCGAACGTAGCCGTGACCGGCGCGAAGACCGAAAAGGACAACGAAATCAACCGGATCTATTACAGAATTCTGGTGGAGAACCCGTCGCTCTCGCCGGCAGCCAGCGTCGCCGTGATGGACGAACTGCCGCACACGGACGACTGGCGAAACGACAGCAGCACCAGAGATTCCAAATGGGATGTGGCGCTGGAGAGCACGGCCATCAGCGTGACCAAATACGCGGCGGACGGAAGCTCCACGGAACTCAAACCCGGCGAAGATTACACGGTCTACTTCACGCAGAAGAAGATCACGTCTCAGAACCGGAATACCTATAACGACTATTTTGGCGCCGACAACATCAGAAAAAGCTGGGCGACGCGCATGGCCCCGGCAGATGTCCACGGCTTTGCCGTGATGCTGACCCAGCCGCTGGCGGCCAAGGAGCGCGTGCTGATTGAATACACCTGCTCTGCGCCTGAGGTGACGGATTCTTCCGTTTACTTCACGACGGCAAACAACATTGCGCGGCTCAGCTATGACCAGCACAGCGGCGTGGCGAGCGACGTGACGCGCGTGGCGATCATCCCGGAGAAAGTATGGCTGGGCAACCGCGTCTGGATCGACTTCAACGGCGACGGCATTCAGTCCGAAGACCTGTCGGTCGAACCGAATTACGCGTACACGGGCGAAGGCAAGCAGCTGACCATGCAGCTCAGCCAGCGGTATAACCGTTACCGCCCGACGACGCAGACGCAGACGATCACCGACGGCAGCTATCAGTTTGTCGAGCTGTTTGCGGCGGTGAAGCTTGCCAGCCTGAAAAACGATCCGAATGATTCGGACGGGAACGTTGTGGCGACCAACCTGTCCGGTTCGGAACGCTATACGTATCAGCTTGCGCTGAGCGGCATTCCGAAAAGCTTCATGGTCACAAGGAAGAGCGTGAACAACCCGATCGCCTCCGATAAGGACAGCGATTTCGTGGCCGATGGAAACGGCAGCGCGGCGACCAAGTGGTTCTATCTGCCGGTGCCCACCGAAGAGATGGTGAAGAACGACCAGCTGGGTTATCCGCAGGTGGACGTCGGCCTCGTGCCGGTGCGCGACCTTGAAATCACCAAGAAGGCGAACAACGGCGCGAATGTTTCCGATGCGGTGTTCGCGATTTACGGCCCGTATACGACGGAGGAACTCGACAATCTGACCGCGGTTTCGGCGGCGAAGAAGGTCGGCAAGATGACGTCGAGCGGCAATGTGTACAGCTTTGTCAGCACGCAGAGCGCGTATCTGACCTATGCGGACAGCTATCTGGTTGTTGAAACGAGCGCTCCCGCGCCGTATCTGAGCACGGGCGCGACGTTCAGCGGAGAGGGCATTGCGGCGCACGACGAGGTTGAAATCGGCGGCGAAAAGCACAGCTGCTTTGTGCTGGAAGGCATGAACACGCTGCCCGGCGACTTTAAGGCCGACAGCCGAAAGACCTATTGCGTGAACGCGACCGATCTGTACAGCGCGGCGGGCACGTATATGCTCACGGCGCAGAAGAAGGTCTTTGCGAAGGGAACGCAGGTTGAGCTGAAGCGGTATGCCAACCTCTTCCGCATCTGGGTCACCAGTCCGGATGACCCGAATCTGACCAAACGCGTTGCGGCGGGCGGAAACGTCACAGTCGAGGAGAACGCGGTCTTTGTGCAGGCGGATGAAAACGGAAAATTCGACCTGACGATGAACTACGCGACCATTCCGGAGACGGGCTGGACACAGCGCGACTGGGAAGGCATGACGTACACCTATCAGATTGAAGAGGTGGATACCGCTTTCGACGGCGTGACCTACGACAAGACGAAGTACACTGTGACCGTGACGCTTGAAGACGACGGACAGGGCCATCTGACCCCGAACGCGAAGATCTCCGGCGGCGAGGACGGAAGCATCGTTTTGAAGAACGAACTGGCGCGCCGCGATCTGACGATTTCCAAGACGACGGCGGGCAACGCGGTTTTGAAAGACGACGCGTTTACCGTGAAAATCGTACTCAGCCGCAATGATATTGTGCCGGTGGATGGCGATTATCCGATGATGGATGGCGCGGCGGAGACGACGCTGACCGTGAAGAACGGCGAAGCGACGCTGAAGATCCGCGACGGCCAGACGGTGACGATCAAAGATATTCCGGTCGGCACGACCTACACCGTCGAGGAGACGGACGAGCGGGCGCAGGGCTACAACATCGACGCAAGCGCCTATACGTCCGGCGGAAGCGGTAAGATAGCCACGGACAAGGAAGCCAAGGTTGAACTGAAAAACGTCCGCAACGCCGGTTCGCTTACGATCCGCAAGAAGATCGAAGGCAAAGATCCGATCAGCGAGCGCGAGTTCAGCTTTACTGCGGCGATCACCTATCCGGCTGGCGTGGATTTGGAGGACGCGGACAATCTGCCGAAGAATCCGGTGGGCAGCCAAATGACCGTTGAAATTGAAAAACGCACGGTGACGATTAAGGACATCCGGATCGCTGTTTCGCAGACGAAACCTGACGTCAACGTGACGATTGGCAACATCCTCTATGGCGCAAGCTACACGGTAACCGAAAACGACGGCTTCGCGGAGTGGGGCTATGCGGCCTATTACGATGAGGACATGAAGTTTGGCGAGTCTACGCCGAACAGGGTTGTGAACGCCGAAAACCAGACGGCGCTGTTTACCAACGTGCGCAGCGCGGGCAAGCTGAAAATCGGCAAGACCGCGACGGGCACGGGCGTGGGCAAGGGCCTGGCGGCGAATACGGAAACGTATAACGTCAAACTGACGCTGGTAAACGAGACGGTGTCGCTGAACGGCCACGTCGGCCGCTCGAATATGCCGAGCGAGGGCGAAAAGACCACGTATCCGGTGAAGCAGGAGCGGGTCGGCCAGGAGGTGACGCTGAGGCTGAGCCTGCATAACGGCGAGGTCGTGACCTTTGATGACCTGCCGGAAGGGACGAGTTACGCCGTTGTCGAGGACGAACAGCCGTATCGCAACATGGGCTTTACCGTCAGCTATGCGGACGGGAACAGCAGCACGACCGAAAAGAACAAGGGAACGATTTCGAAAGAAACGGCCTCCTCGGTTCAGATCACCAACGTGCGCGACACGCACAGCGTGAGCATCACGAAGAACGTGCTCGGCCAAATGGCCAACGAGGACGATGCGTTTGACTTTAACGTCAGAATCGAAAAGAAGGACGATGCGCTGTCCGATGAGGCGGTTTACCGCGAGTACACCTACACGGTGAACGGCCGAACGGAAACGATCGATTTCAGACGGAGGGACGTACAGACTATCTCCTTGAAGAAGGGCGAGACGGCGGTGATCGATGACGTTCCGGACGGCGCGGATATCATCGTGACGGAAGCGATGAGCGAGAAGCACGAAGACGAGGGCTACACGCTCAAAACGACCCAAACGGAGATCAACGAAAAGCCGAATATCATCGGCTACACGTTCACCAACGAGCGCTATATCGGATCGATTGAGATTACGAAAGCGCTTGCGGGAACGGGGAGCGACAAGGGCTACGGCAAGACGTTCACCTTTGACGTGAAGCTGTGGAATAAGCACAACCTCGACCTGCTGAACGCGCAGACGAGCACCATGCCCAGCGGCGTGGACGATCTGACAAAGACGAACGAGCAGCGCGACGGGCACGACGTTTACGCCGGAACGGTGAGCATCACCATGGGCGCGGACGGACAGCCGGTGAGCGCAAGCATCACCAACATCCCGGCGCATACGAGCTATGAGATTGTCGAACGCGACTATACGGACGACGGCTACACGACCCAGACGCCGCAGAACGCCTTTGGCATCATCGACGTGGTGAACGAAGCGGGCCGCGAAGAGGCCATGACGTTCACGAATACGCGCGAGAGCGGCACGCTTGCGCTGAGCAAGGCGCTCAAGGGCAACGCGACGGACGGCGAAAAGGAGTTCACGTTCCGCGTGAAGCTCGAAAACGCGCGGTTCGACACGGCAACCCAGCGCGACGCGTATGACGTGGTCATCCGCGAAGCGAACAAGGCGGACGTGCAGACGACCGTTGCGCGCAATGCGAACGGCGAATATGTGCTGACGCTCAAGGGCGGCCAGACGGCAACGCTGCTGGACGTGCTCTACGGCACGACGGCGACGGTAGCCGAGGACGACTACACCGCGGAAGGCTATGAAGCGGTGAGTACGCAGACGGCGGCGGTCAACGGCCAGACGCCGGATGCGGCGGCTGCGTTCACCAACGAGCGCTATATCGGATCGATTGAGATTACGAAAGCGCTTGCGGGAACGGGGAGCGACAAGGGCTACGGCAAGACGTTCACCTTTGACGTGAAGCTGTGGAATAAGCACAACCTCGACCTGCTGAACGCGCAGACGAGCACCATGCCCAGCGGCGTGGACGATCTGACAAAGACGAACGAGCAGCGCGACGGGCACGACGTTTACGCCGGAACGGTGAGCATCACCATGGGCGCGGACGGACAGCCGGTGAGCGCAAGCATCACCAACATCCCGGCGCATACGAGCTATGAGATTGTCGAACGCGACTATACGGACGACGGCTACACGACCCAGACGCCGCAGAACGCCTTTGGCATCATCGACGTGGTGAACGAAGCGGGCCGCGAAGAGGCCATGACGTTCACGAATACGCGCGAGAGCGGCACGCTTGCGCTGAGCAAGGCGCTCAAGGGCAACGCGACGGACGGCGAAAAGGAGTTCACGTTCCGCGTGAAGCTCGAAAACGCGCGGTTCGACACGGCAACCCAGCGCGACGCGTATGACGTGGTCATCCGCGAAGCGAACAAGGCGGACGTGCAGACGACCGTTGCGCGCAATGCGAACGGCGAATATGTGCTGACGCTCAAGGGCGGCCAGACGGCAACGCTGCTGGACGTGCTCTACGGCACGACGGCGACGGTAGCCGAGGACGACTACACCGCGGAAGGCTATGAAGCGGTGAGTACGCAGACGGCGGCGGTCAACGGCCAGACGCCGGATGCGGCGGCTGCGTTCACCAACGAGCGCAACGTCGGCGTGCTGAGCGTAACCAAGAATGCGGTCGGCAACGCGGTGAAGTTCGAGAAAAACGGCAGAGCCGTATTCAGCTTCTCGGCCACGCTGACCTATGCGGATTGGATCGATCTTACGCAGACAAACAACCTGCCTACGGTGGATGGCAAGACCCCGAAGAACATGACCGTGGACGCGAAGAACCATACGGTGACGCTCAGTCTCTCCATCCCGGTGACGGAGGCGGAGCGCGTCGGCAGCCTGAATGTGGAAAACATCCTCAAGGGCACGCGGTACGCGGTGCGCGAGGTGTTTGACGCGCAGGACGGCTATTATCTCACGGTTTCGACGCAGAATGGCCGGGTGAACGGCAGCGAAGTGACCGGAACCATCGCGGATGCGCTGACCGGCGACGCAGTCTTCACCAACACGCGCAATGTCGGCGCGCTGGAAATCACCAAGAAGCTGGAGGGCACGGGCTATAACGACCGCGTGGCCGTAAGCAACGCGGTGCGCACGAGCTTCGGCTTCACGGTGCGGCTCTGGCGCGAGGATGGCATCCGGCTGACGGGCGACAACCGGCCGACGCTGAACGGAAAGGCGCTGACGCTTGAAACCCGGACGGAAAACGGCTTCACCTACGACGAAGCGCATGTCACCGTGGATATGGCGGACGGCGCGGCGGCGACGGGCGAGGAGCGCGGTGTGACCATCGGCAATATCCTCGCGGATACCCATTACACGGTGATCGAGGATGAAAACGGCTATCAGACCGAGGGCTATGTCGTCCGTCAGGGCGAACAGGGCGGCGTGATGACCGACGCGGGCGATACGCTCCGCTTCGTGAACACGCGCGACACCGGAAGCCTTGAAATCGTCAAGAATCTGGACGGCAGAACGGCGGAATTCGGGCGCGAGTTTGAATTTACCGTTACCTTGAGCCGAAACGACAATATCGCTTTGGCAGGCACGTATCTCACGCAGAGCGGCCGCACGATTGCCTTTGAGGACAACGCGGCGGGCGGCGTGACGGCGCGGGTTCGCGCTGCGGGCGGCGGATCGCTCACGATTCTGGGCATTCCGTCCGGCACGAGCTACACGGTCTCCGAAGCGGATTACACGGCGGATCGCTACACGACCACGAGCACCGGCGCTGTCGGCGTGGTGGAAACGGCGGCGGTACGCGCAACCTTCCTCAACACGCGAGCCAATCCGGGTTACGGCGCGCTGACCGTCACCAAGACGGTTGAAGCCATCGGCGGCGCGGAGATTCCCGATACGCAGTTCGTCTTTGACATCGCCTTGACGCTTGAGGACGGCGAGGACTTTACCGGAACGCTGCGCACGATCAGGACGAGCGGCGAAACGGGCAGACTGTACTTTAACGGCGGCGCGGCGAGCATCCGCTTGAGCCACGGCGAGAGCGTCACGCTCAGCGGCATTCCGCTTGGCACGAGCTACACCGTCACTGAGCGCGCGGCGCAGGATATGCGCGTAAGCTCTACGGGCAGCGAAGGCGCGATCAAAGGAACCGGGCATATGGCGGCGTTTGTCAACACGATGACGCAGGCGTACACCGACCTGATTGTGCGCAAGGCGTGGAACGACGCGAATGACGCGCAGAAGCTGCGTCCGCAGAGCGTGACGGTCGATGTGACGAGAAACGGACAGACGATCACCACGCTGACGCTGAACGCGGCGAACCGCTGGACGCAGACGCTTACGCAGCTGCCGATGGTTGACGACAACGGCGAGGCGTATGACTACGACGTTGTGGAAAACGATGTGCCGGAGGGCTATACGGCCAGCGTCGTGACGCGCGGAACGACCTTCGCGGTCATCAACACGCACCGCATTGACGACGGCTTTGTCCCGGTTGACCCGGAGAACAGACGTCGCGGCGGATTGACCATTCTTGACGACCTCGGCGTGCCTCTGGGCGGCGGTATCAACATGAACGAGGGCGACTGCTTCAACTAAAAGCGGCGCCCCCGCTTCCCTGATACGCAGGCCATCAAGAAGGAGACTTTGCCATGAAAAAACTCATTTTAGCGCTCTGCCTGCTGCTCATGGTTTCCGTGGGTGCGGCAGGGGAAGAGGTGCAGACCGAAACCGCGCCGACCGTCGCTGAAATCGCGCTGACGATGCGTCCGGAGAGCGAAGAGCCTACGCACCTGACCGTCGGCAACTCGACGAAGGTCAGCGGAAGCTTTTTCACCACGCAGTTTGGCAACAACACCAGCGACATCGACGTGCGCTACATGCTCCACGGCTACAACCCCATCGTATGGATGAACCAGCTTGAATTCACGACCGATCCGATGGTCGTGGATTCGCTGGAATCCGCTGATACGAGAGCGGGCAGAACCTACACCATCCGCATTGTGGACGGCCTGACCTACAACGACGGCGTCACCCCGGTGACGGCGGAGGATTACGTGTTTTCCTATCTGCTGCTGACCTCGCCGCAGTTTGCGGCCCTCGGCGCAAACACGGGCGCTTATGCGCACGTTGTGGGCTATGAGGCGTTTAGCGCGGGAGAGACGGACGTGTTTTCCGGCGTGCGGCTCATCGACGAGCGGACGTTCAGCGTGACGGTCAAGGCGCAGTATGAACCGTATTTCTACGAGCTGTCGTATCTGTCCGTCTATCCGTATCCAATCGGCGTGATTGCGCCCGGATGCGAGGTGCGCGACGACGGAGAGGGCGCGTATATCGCCAATATCGACGAAACGGCAGTCGAGCCGGTCTTTACGGCGGAGCTGCTGCAAAGCACGGTGCTGGACGCGGAAAACGGGTATCTGTCCCACCCGTATCTGACCTGTGGGCCGTATAAGCTGGTCAGCTATGACCGCGAAAGCGGCACGGTGGAATTCGCGATCAACGAATTTTACGTCGGCAACTATGAGGGCGTGCGTCCCGTGATTGACACGGTGACGCTCGTCCCGGTGCTGCCGCAGGACATGAAGGAGAAGCTGGAAAGCGGCGAAATCGACCTGCTGAATAAAGTGGTCGATGGCGACGTGGTCAACAGCATGCGCCCGATGCTCAGCGAAGGCTATTCGCTGCTGAACTATGCGCGTCTGGGATATGGCTTCTGCGCCTTTGCCTGCGAGCAGGGGCCGCAGCAGTTCAAGGCGGTGCGGCAGGCGATTGACTACTGCTTTGACGCGGACAGCTTTGTGCGCGACGCGCTCAAGGGCTATGGCGTGACGGTCAACGGCTATTACGGCCTTGGCCAGTGGATGACGCTGGCGGCGATGGGCACCATCCGCCCGGAAGGCATTACCCCGGAGGAAGAAGAAGTCTGGGATGCGCTGAACCTCGACGAGCTGAATCCCTATACGCTTGATCTGGGCAAGGCGAAAGCGCTGCTGGAGGAAGACGGCTGGACGCTGAACGAAAACGGAGAGCCGTTTGACGAAACGCGCGACGCCGTGCGCTGCAAGGATGTGGACGGCGAGTTGATGCGCCTGTCGCTCGACTTTGCGCAGGTGAAGGACAACGATTTCGCACAGCTGGTCGTCGATCAGTTCAGCGAAACGCTGCCGCAGGTCGGTATCGAGTTGGTTGTGCATGAGGTCAGCTTTAACGAAATGCTCAGCGATTATTACCGTGAGGACGGCGAGCGGCTGTACGACATGAATTTCATGGCGACGAATTTCGTTTCCACGTTTGATCCGTTCATGACGTTCACCGATGATCCCGACTTTGTGGGCGCGATGAACACGAGCGGCATGACCGATGAGCAGCTTATCGGCATGACTTGGGACATGCACAAGACTGAGCCATACGACGCGCTGACCTACGAGCAGAAGTGGATCGAGTTCCAGAAGTATTACAACGAGCTTCTGCCGACGATGCCGATTTATTCCAACGTTTACTTTGATTTCCACACGAATTGGCTGCAAAACTACTACGCCGGTTCGGAGATCAACTGGCCGGAAGCGGTGCTTTACGCCTATATCGCCGAGCCGGTTGAAACGGCGCCGGACGAGGTGCAGAGCGGTTTGGACCTTGACGACGACATGAAGATCGACGGCGGGAAAGACTTCGGCGACGATGATTTTGAGATCATCGAGTAACCGCTCAAACACAGGTATATCAAACGAACCCCTTCCATGGCCGGGCGGCCGCGGAAGGGGTTCAATGTTTTGGGGAAAAAGAGACGGAGCGAATTACACCAGATGAAGCACCTGAAAGAACAGGATATACGCCAGCCCATAGTATGCGATGACGGCAACCAAATCGTTGACGGTCGTAATCAGCGGGCCGGAAGCGACGGCGGGATCGATGTGAATCTTTTTGAAGAACATCGGCACAGCGGTGCCCACAAGGCTGGAAAGCACCATGGAGAGCACCAGCGCCGCGCCCGCGCACCCGGAGATGCACAGGGCGTAGGACAGCGACTTGCCCTTGAGCAGCCAGACGTACAGCCCGATGAACACGAGCGCCAGAAGGCCGAGCAGCAGGCCGCTGAAAAAGCCGACGCGCATTTCCTTGAAGACCAGACCGAGCTTTTGCCTGCCCGTCAGCCTTTCATCCATCAGCACGCGGATGGTGACGGCCAGCGACTGGGTGCCGACGTTGCCCGCCATATCCAGAATGAGGGACTGGAAGCAGACGATCAGCGCGACCTGCGAGACGACGGACTCGAACAGCCCGACGACGGAGGAAACGCCCATGCCGAGAAAGAGCAGGATAATCAGCCACGGCAGACGCTTTTTGAGGCTGGTTTTCAGCGGCTCATGCAGATCCTCCTCGCCGGTCAGGCCGCCCAGCTTGGCGTAATCGTCGCCCATCGCGTCATCCACGGCTTCGACGATGTCATCCGTGGTGATGACGCCGATGACGCGCCGCTTTTCGCCCAGCACCGGGATGGAGGCTTCGGCGTAGCTGCGCAGGCGATCCAGACACGCTTCGATCTGCTCATGCGCCAGAACGGCCGGGAAATGGCGGCTGATGAGCGAATCCAGCGCGGTTTCCTCGCGGGCGACGATCAAATCCTTGAGGGCAATGGCGCCGTAAAACGAGCCGTCATCGTCGCTGACGAAGAGGGTGGAGATGTTGTCGTTCTCCTCGGCCTGTGCAACCAGCGCGCGCATGGCCTGTTTGACGGAAAGATGGCGGCTGATGGAGACGAAGTTGGTGCTCATCGCGCTGCCGATTTCGTCCGGCTGGTAGGAGCAGATGAGGCGGATGTCGTGCTGCGATTCGGGATCGAGCTTCTCCATCAGGGCGCTGCGCAGCTCGGGGGAGACGGTTTCCAGCGCGTCAACCGCGTCGTCGGCATCCATGGCCTCGACGATATCAGCGGCCTGCTCCTGCGGCAGTTCGCGCAGATATTTACCCGCATCGCTGACATAGGCGAAGACGTCGCCCAGCCGCTCGGCGCCGAGCAGGCGATACAGCCGCGCGCGCTGGCGAACGTCGAGCAGCTCGAGCGCGGCGGCGATGTCGCACTCGTGCGCGTCGTGCAGCACGGCGGCGAGCTGCTCG
>ENA-UOOD01001714-UOOD01001714.1-human-gut-metagenome-genome-assembly--contig:-CS67-NODE-1714-length-21418-cov-18.896831_pt1 | contig 21418 bp, 9 predicted proteins | sample MGYA00242464_ERZ724011 | MGnify/ENA metagenome assembly ERZ724011 | reverse complement strand
TTGATAAGATGAAGTTGATAACATAAGAATACCACGGAATACTGTTTCTGTGGTATATCATCGGTGAAGCGCATTGTATCGCTTATTTTATTGATGAAATACATAGAAAAAACATGCAGAGAATACAACAAAAAATGCCATAACGGGCATATTGGCGTAGAGATATTCGCCTTAGCTGTAATTGTGACAAAAAAACGAATTATTTTCTTGATTTAGACCTATTCCGGATGCTATAATTACAAGGTACAAGGAATGTTTTACTTGTATTACCACAGAAACAGTATTCTGTGGTAAAAAAAAATAGAGGAACGTCGTGGCTCCGGACGAAAACCGGAGATGAACAAGGGAATCGGGTGGAAATCCCGAACGGCACCGCCGCTGTAAGCGCCGAGGCTCCATCATGGCATAGGCCGGTCATTGGGAAACTGAGAAGGCGATGGAGACGCAGGATAAAATCCATAAGCGTGAGTCAGAAGACCTACGAGGTTTGTAGTTGGTGCGCCCGTGCGGTAAAACGGCGCATGAACAGTGCTTTGCAAAAATGCGGTTGCGGCAATTTTAGGGGGAGAACCCCGGAATTGCCGCAATTTTTTATGCTTAGGAGGGAAAAACATAATGGCACAGGCACAAATCGGAACGGATCCTCATGAAAAGACTCGTCTTGAACTGGAGCAGAAGTTTGCGAAGGAACACAGCAAGGCAAGCGATGAAGAACTGCTCGCCTACCTTAGGCGGCAAGCGCAGGAGCTGGGCAGACTGCCCGAAAAAGCGGACATAACAGGCTATCAGCTAATAAAAAGTCGTTTTGGCCCATGGCCGAGGGTGCTTGAAAAGGCGGGACTGAAACCGCCCACGCAGCGCAAAACCATGCGCGAAAAGCGGGAAGCCACCCGCCGCCGCAGGAAGGAGTATAAGAAACAGGAAGAAATGAAAACAAAGGAGCGGAATGAGAATGAAGCTTAAAAGGATAATGCCGCTTATAGCCCTTGTCATCGCGGCTATACTCTGCTTCACGTCGTGCAGCGGCAGCAATAAAACGACAGTAACCGAGCTTAATAACGGCGAAAGGCTTGACCTTGACTACATAGAAAACGGCAACACCTCTCAAGCCGAACCCGAAGCCACCGAAAGACCGTGGTACGCATTCTTAACGGACGCTTTCAGCTTCGGCACGGCGAACAAAGGCTCGACCAAGGCGGCAGCTCAGCCCACACCCTCGCCTGACAGCGTGAGGGAGCTATACGAGCAGGGCGACGCGCCGACGGAGCGGCCCGAAAAGAACGCCAAGCCAACGGATGCGTCCAACACGGAAGCGACGCCGTTCGTACCGCCGATAGAAACGCAAAAGCCGGGCGCAAACGGCACGAACGCGCCCGAACCGAGCGCAACGCCCGCTCCCACTCCCGTACCCACGGCGGAGCCGAAGAAGAACACCGTAACCATTCAGATCCGCTGTGACACGGCCGTTAAAAACGGCATGCACCGCGAAGCAAAGTGGGCGGGAATAGTTCCGGCGTCCGGCTGCATATTGGATACGACCGAATTTGAAATAGAGGACGGGAATACGGTGCTGGACGTGTTGAAGATGGCGCGCGATAAGTTCCGATTGCATATGGAATACTCCGGCGGCAGCGGCAGCGGAGCATATGTGGAAGGCATAAACAACCTTTATGAGTTCGACGGCGGGCGCTGGAGCGGATGGATGTACTGCGTTAACGGCTGGTATCCTAACTACGGCTGCGGCGTGTACTACCTTAAACCGGGCGACAAGATAGAATGGAACTATACCTGCGACCTTGGGCTTGACCTTGACGGTAGCTGGTGGGAAGGGGCACAGGACTGGAAGGATTCGCATGAATAATGTAATCATATCAACGCATGGCCTGAAAAAGTATTATTTTGTCGGCGAAAGCACCGTAAAAGCGCTTGACGGAGTGGACATGACCGTGAACAAAGGGGAGTCCGTATGCATAGCCGGGCGCAGCGGCAGCGGTAAATCTACAATGCTCAATATGCTTGCTGGGCTTGAACTGCCCACATCCGGAACCGTGCAGGTGGCAAGTAAGCGGCTTGAGAGCATGAACGAAAAAGCAAGGATACGCTTCCGGCGGGACGATATAGGCTTTGTATTCCAAAGCTATAATCTCATGCCGCAGTATACGGCGCTTGAAAACGTTGCATTGCCGCTCGCAATACGCGGCGCACCACTCAAGCTTAGGAACGAGATTGCGGAGGCCATGCTGGTGCGCGTTGGGCTAAAGGAGCATATACACCATAAGCCTGGCGAGCTTTCAGGCGGTCAGCAGCAAAGGGTGGGCATAGCAAGGGCCATAATTACCCGCCCGCCCATAGTGCTTGCGGACGAGCCTACGGGCAATCTGGACACGGGTACGAGCGAGGAAACGATGGAGCTTTTGACAGGGCTTTTCCGTGAAAGAGGCACCACGTTCATACTCGTATCCCACGACCCGGGAATGAGAAAATATACGGATCGAACAATAACCTTCAGCGACGGAAGGATAAGCAATACATTAGCGGAGGAATAAAACAAGTGAGCAAAAAGTTGAAGAAGATCACGGCACTTATGCTCGTTGCGGCGCTGGCGTTGGCATTCGCGCTGCCGGCATTGGCGGAAAACGGCAGCGAAACCCCTGCGCCGGGCGCGGAAAGTACCCCTGCGCCGGAAGGCACGCCCGCACCCGAGGAGACTAAGGAGCCTGAAAGCACTCCTGTGCCTACCATACCCGTATCCGACGAAAAGCCGAATACGGACATAGTGGTGATACCCAGCAACGCTAACGCGCTGGTGCTTATGGACGTTGGCGCGCAAAGCCCCAAGGGTGAACCGGGCGACGTTGTAACGATAGTTCTGCCGGTGGCGGTAAACAGGGAATATCTTCCGAGCGAAAGATATATGCTCCGCAACATAACCGTTTCACCTAAAATACCCAAGGATGCGTCCGTATCAAGCTGGCCGTTCGACCTTATAAACGCAAGCTATACAAGGCACCTTGACGATATGTCATATAACTCCACGGCCGAGATATATTATGATTTCCGCATAAGCGAGTTTGCCAAAAAAGGCGTATATCCCGTGAACTTCGAAGTAAGCGCGACGGTGTGGAGGTATGACGATGTGAACGGTACCTCCATAACAGAGGACGTAACATTCAACCTTTGCGTGTATGTAACGCTTATGGGCAACGGCAGCGAATCGGGCATAACGACCAATTTCGGTCCGCTGCAAATAGCGGCCGCCAATCAATCCGGCGTGTTCGAATCCCCAATATTGAAGCCCAAGCAGAATGTTACGCTGCGCGTACCCATAGTGAATAAGGGCGGCGTGCTTAAAAACGTTACCATATCCCCTGTTATATCCAATTCACTCGATGAATTCCCGTTTATAGCGGAAAATGTGAACTACGGCAGGTACTTTGAACGCTGGGAATCCGGCGGGATGGCATACGTTGAATATAACTTCACCGTTTCGTATTATGCCACCAACGGCAATAAGCCCGTTAAGTTCCTTGCGACCTATTATGAAAACGGCGAACCGCAGCAGTGCGCGTTTTCAACATATGTATACATAACCAACGGCTATGTCGCGCCAATAGAGAAGGCAGAGACCGCCATGTCCGTAATGGTATCGGGCTATAAACTGTTTGTAAACGGCGCCGAGGTATCCGGCCTTATGGCGGGCGACGACGCAACGATACGGCTGACACTTATAAACAACGCAAAGAAGGATACATCGCTCAAAAACGTTGCAACGCTATCGCTTGCCAATTCAAACGGGCTTACGCTTACCGTTGGCAGCAGCGATGCGGCGTATGTGAGGGCGATAAGTCCGGGCGAAACAGCTGAAGTTGAATTTAACGTTTCCGTAAAGAGGGATGCGGATGTAGGCGCATCCACCGTAGGCGTGAACCTTACATATGAAAACAGCGATTCCATAGCCGGCAAAGCGGCGCAGACAATAATGATACCCATAAGCCAGCCCATGGATATAGCGATAGACGCGCCTATAGTATACGGCACGCCTACGCAGGGTTCGCCCGCGTCCATAAATCTGAACATGGTGAACATGGGCCGCGGCAAGGCGCTCAACGTAAGGATACTCGCCCTTGAAGGCATATCCATGGCGGAAAGCTACTACGGCGGAGATCTGCTGCCCGGCGGTACGCTGAGCGCGGATTTTCAGGTGAACTGCACCAAACTCGGCGAGTTCACGGGCAAGCTGCTTGTGCAGTATGAGGACGCGAACGGGCAGCAGTATACACAGGAAATTCCCCTGACGCTGAACGTGGAGGAAGCTAAGCCCGCTTCAAGCGACGCGGTGATAATAGGCAGCGATGCGGATGTTGACTCCACCAACGTAAGGGGCGGCGGACTGCCCTGGTGGGCATGGCTGCTGATAGCGCTGGCGGTTGTAGCGATAGTGATAATAGCGATAGTATCATCCAAGAACAAGAATAAGAAGTTTAAGGATGCTTACAACGATGATATAAGCGACATGAACGGCGGTAAAAAGGCATGACGTTCTTTGATTTATTCCGCTATGGCTGCATAAATCTGTGGCGGCGAAAATCGAGGACGGTACTTACGGCGCTATCTATGACGATAGGCGTAATGTGCATAATAGTGCTGATATCGGTAGGGCTTGGGTATGAAGCTTCGTACCGTGAAAGCATAGAGCAATTGGGCAGCCTTACAAAGATAGACGTGACGCCCGCCGATCAAACGCTGCTGGATAAAACGGCATTGCTTAACGAAAAGGCCGTGAACGCCTTTAAGAATATAGAAGGGGTCGAGGCCGTGACGCCGGTTGTGCAGAAGAGCGCATATATAAAGTGCGGCAACTTTGTGAACATGGTGCGCATATACGGAATAGACGTGAGCACGGCGGCAAGCTTTCAGCTTGAGCCTGAACGCGGCGAAGCCCCCGGAGAGGGGACAAGGCTGCACCCGGATGTGATGTTCACGGACGATGTGGCGGCGACATTCTCGGACGCTAAGAACGACTGGGCCGCCGCTGTCGATGCGGACGGCAACGCGCTGATAGACCCGTTGGCGGCTAACATAAAGCTGACGTTTGACTATTCAAACCTTTCGGGCGAGCAGAGGGCGGACGGCGACGGCCGCGCGCTGCCGATGGGCAATTTTTATACGCTCAATGTTACCGGCATATGCTCCACGCTCAACAACACCTATTCAACTTCCGCCTTCATGGATTTTGACCGGTTGAACGAATTGATAGACGCAAACGCGGACTATCTTGGCGCAAGGAAGGATGAAAAGCTGCTTGCGGAGGAAAAGAAAAACGGTCCGACATATGAGCTGGTATGGATAAAGGTGAAAAACGTTGAGGACGTGCAGAGGATAGCAAAGCTGATACGGAACAGCGGCTTGTCGGTATATTCGCTCAACGATATGCTTGAAACGGTCCGCACTCAGTCTCGCCAGATACAGGGCATGCTGGGCGCAATAGGTGCGGTGGCGATGCTCGTGAGCGCGATATGCGTAGCAAATACGATGATGATGTCCATAACCGAGCGCACGAAGGAGATAGGCATACTGAAGGTCATAGGCACCTCGCTTGGCAGCATCTCTGGCATGTTTTTGATAGAGGCGCTGATACTGGGCATATTGGGCGGCATATTCGGCCTTGGGCTGAGCTACGCGGCACAGAAGCTATTGCCCGTACTGTTTGAGAACATGCAGGTGAGGAGCATAATCCCGGCGTGGCTTGCCGTGGCGGGCGTTGCGTTTTCCGGCGTGGTTGCGCTGATAGCGGCCATACTCCCTGCCCGCCGTGCGATGCGCATAAGCCCGAACGCGGCCATACGGACGGAGTGATGCATATGAGAAAGCTTTTACCTATTATATTGGCATTCATGCTTATGCTTACCGGATGCGGGATGGGAGAAGAAGGCATTGTGCAGATACTGGAGGACGAACAAACCCTGCAAAGTGCTGCGCAGCCCGAGGAACAGCTTATCGAGCGCCGTATAGAGATGACCGGAGATATTTCACAGCCGGGCACCATGGCCATAATGTGCAGCGAAGGATACTGGCGCACATGGCGCGTGGAAACGGCCGACCAAAACGGCGAAGTGAAAGAATACCGATACGAAATCGAAAGCATGCTTCCGCAGGATGCGGAGCCATCCGCCGTGCCGGTAACGATAACGTTCAACGGCAATATGCTTAAGGTGGAGAGCGAGGCGATAGCAATGGAGTCGCCCGTGCAGCTTATGCTTAACATTGATGGCGGCAAAGAGCTGACGTTCAGTGTGGTGCATGACAGTGAAGAGGAGAACTTCACCGTGCGTCCGACTGACGAAAAAAAGTAGATCAACGTTGAGGTATACGTTTTTATCACAATAACAGGAGGAGAAAATGAAACGCACAAGAACTAATGCAAAGCTGTTGGCGCTTATATTGGCGCTGGTGTTTGCGTTTGAGCTGCTGCCCGCGCATATGGCGAGCGCGGCGGAAAACATCAGCAGATGGCCCGCGCTCGTGGGCGAAAGCGGCTGGCCGACGACGAGCAGCTATATTCAAACCAGTTCAATAACCAGCGATGAATATCCCGGCGTCGGCAACATGATGCTGAAAAACACCGGCAGTGATGACATCAGCCCTATAAAAAAGGTGCAGATACCAGGGCTTGACCCAAGCGCACCGATAGAAAAATATAACCTTACGCTTAGCGTGACGCATCTTGTTGCTGATCGCAAAGAGGCAGGCACGGCGGAGAACGTGTATGAAACGATAAAGCTGCCGCGCGCGAATTATTATTACCCGCAGCGCGTGATGCTGCGTGCGCAAAACGGCAGGGAATGCCCCGTATACATAGTCGCAATTCCCGAACAGCACAGCTATAAGGATGAAAAGTACGATTACTCCGAAGTAATAGACCTTATGCTTGAGCTGGACGTGCGCACACAGGCCCTCCTGAGCGAGCTGAAGAGCACCAACAAGGCGGAAGTAGGCGGATACTATCCTGATATGCAGGAAGCTATCTACAGCATGAACAACCGCTTGGGTACTTCAAGCCTGTATATGTACTGGCGAGTTGCCGGAGGAATTGACTTCAAAACAAAAATGGAAGAAATGTTTGAGGTCAAGAACAGGCATACCGATCTTAGCCCCGAGCAGTGCAAATACGTCCTTACCACCATGGCCCAAGAATGGCTGGACTATTGCAGTGAACGTATTAAGCAGCCCGAAATAGCATCGCTGCGCGTGCTTGGCGCGGAAGCCGTAAAGACCGGCACTAACGAATTTACGCTGAGCCTGCCTGCGGGGACGGACTTCAGCAGCGCAGAAAGTACGCTGGAAATAGAGTTCATAGGCAGAGCGAAAGCAATAGTGGACGGCAAATGGGCCAACGGTCAAACGCTGTTCATTGAATGCACCGCGTGGGATCAGGCCACGGGCGTTGAATTCGGCAGCATAAAGAATATGTACCGCCTGAAGCTGACCACGGGCGAACCCACGATAAGCGTCAGGTACTTTGCCGTAAACGACAGGGTCGCCACTATAGACGAAGCGGCGGGCACTATATCGCTCAACCTTGATACGGCGTGGGATTGGAAGCAGACGCCCGTTGTGGAATGCTCCGGCAGCGGCTATGAGTTCCTTGATGAAAACGGCGCCGTTGTGGCGGCGGATGCGGACGGCAAAACAGACCTTAGCGCGGTAAAGACGCTGCGCATCGAGCTGGACATAGCCGGCGGCGAATACACGAAGGATTACGCGCTCAACATAACCCGCGGCAATTCCGCGGAATGCGAGCTTAAAGCCTATTCCGTAGGCATAGAAAACGAAAAGGTTGAAATAAGCGGCACAAACGTGACCGTAACAATACCGTTTGACACGGATTGGAGCACGCTGAAGGCCGAATATACCGTATCCTACGACGCGACCATAAAGGCGACCGCAGGGGAAGATTTCGAGAATTCCGAAGCGAAGCCCATAGTTTACCGCGTAACGGCGCAGGATGGCAAAACATATAAAGATTACAGCGTTGTGGTCAAAAAGGAGAAGGCTTCCGGCGAATGTAAGCTGGTATCCTTTAAGTACGGCGCGGTTGCCGGCAGGATAGATCACGACAAAGGCACCGTAACTATGACCCTGCCCGCGGGCTCGAACACAACGTTCGCCCCGAGCATTACAATATCCGAATTTGCGGCCATAACGCCCGAAATAGGCGCGGCGCAGGATTTCTCCCGCCCCGTTACATACACCGTAAAGGCGCAGGATGGCACGGAAAAGAAATACAGCGTTACCGTTACCGTTTCCGCCCCGCAGGATAATCCGGACAGGGAAAAGCTCCAGAACCTGCTCAACGGCATAATATCCTCCTATAAATCCAAGGCGAGCCTTGGCAGCTGGGAGCAGATGGATCTTGGCATTTATGCCAACCCCGAGCAGGGCAGCACCACGCAGTATATAGACCTGGCGGAATGGGCGAAGAACTGGAAAGTGACCGCTTCCACCATGAATACGGTAGTCGAGCGCAACATAATCGCCCTGACCGCGAACGGCTACGATTGCTCTAATCTGGCTAAGTACAATAACGGCGAACCGTTTGTGAACAGCAGTGGAGAACAGATAGACAACCTGTTTGACGACCTTGAACGCGTGCAGACATACGGCATGATGGGCGATGCGTTTGCGCTTATAGCGCTGGACATGGGCAATTACACCGTGCCTGAAGGTTCAAGGTATTCAAGGAACAGTATACTCAGCAGGATAACAGGCAGCGGCAAGCTTATAACCGGTACAGAGGTGGACATGGGCGCAATGAACATGTATGCAATAGCGCCTTATGCCGACGACCCCGTGTATGGCGATAAGGTAAAGAGTCTTATACAGGATGGCATAGAGAGCATTGCCAAGGCCATGAATCCTGACTTTACATTCACATACAGCGGCTATGCCAACAGCGAATCCACGTCCCAGGTAATATGCGCGCTGTGCGCATGCGGCGTTGACCCGTATACCGACCCGCGCTTTGGCGACGGAAAGACCAACATAGTTACCCAGTGGGTGGATAAGTTCGCCTGGGCCGGCGGCTTCAAACACGTTGTATCCGAAACGCAGCCCAACAGTATGGCTACCGAACAGGGTTGCTACGCGCTCGAATGGTATCTCGGGTTCCTTGAACGCGGCGGCGCGGGCAAGGCATACCATATGTATTACAACCGTTATAACTTCGCAAAGACCCTCTCTGCCGAGGCAAACATCCTCTCCTTTGCAATAGATGGGCAGAATGGCGAAATAACTGAAGGCGAGCGCAGCACGATCGCCGTTACCGTGCCGAATGGCATGCCGCTCGACAGCATCACGCCCGAAATGGTTTTGTCCGCGGGTGCAAAGCTTATCGTTCCCGAACTGCCGGTAAAGCTGGTGGCGGGTACTGAGCAGCCGTTTGTGGTGCAAGCATCCAACGGAAAGACCACCAAGACATATTATGTCACCGTTACCTACGGCAACGTGGACGCCACGGGCGCGGATATACCTGCGGACGGCATAACGCTTGAGGACGCGAACAGGCGCGCTCTCAACATTGTTGAACGAAAGGTAACAAACACCGCGGACGGCACGGATATAGTGCTGATAATAAACAACACGGTGGATCTGACCAAGCTGCGCATAAAGGGCGAAGCGTCCTACGGCGCGGAGGTAACACCGGTGCTGGACGGCAAAAAGACAATGGATCTTTCAGATTTTGCGGAGTTTACCGTTGTGTCCGGCGACAAAAAGACCACCAATAAGGTGCGCGTAAAGGTAATGATAGCCGCGCAGGCGGAAATGCTTACATTCCGCGTACAGGCGGACGGAACATGGTACAGCGGCGTTATAGATAACGACAACAACACCATAACCGTTTCCGGCGTGGACGACAGCGCGCTCACTACCACCCTGCTTACTGCGGAAGCCACGTTCACGGCGGGCAGCAAATGCTCCCCCTCGTCCGGCGCGGCGGTGGACTTCTCCAACGTTGTTGAATATACCCTCACCGGTACAGACGCGCTTGCAGGCCGCACATATAAGGTGAAGGTGCTCAATAAAAACGGCAGCCTGATAACCGCCGGCGGCAGCACGCCCGCAAGTTCGGATGCCATGATAACCGGCTTCAACGCGCTGGGCACGGAAGGCGTTATAAACCACGGCGCGGGCACAATCGTCATAACCCTGCCTTACGGCACAAACGTTACGGCAGTCGCGCCTATAGTCACCGTCAGCGCTGGGGCGAGCGTAACGCCCGGCTCTTACCAGATGGTGAACCTGTCCGTTCCCGTTGTATACACGGTGGTGAACGGTAAAACGACCAAGCAATACACGGTAAGCGTTGTATATCAGCGCAGCGTTGCGGATCAGCTTTGGGACAAGATGGCTGAAGAAGGCAACAACTCCGTTAAGGATCACCAGGTGAGCCACGACCCGCACGGCCTGCCGGGCGGATACGGTTCATATTGGGATTCCTCTAAGGGATATAACCAGCGGGGCGGCAGTTCCGGTTGGGGCAATCTTGGCACGGGCTGGGGCAGCACCGGCACGGGCTGGGGCAGCACCGGCACAGGCTGGAACAACTCCGGCACGGGCAGGGCATGGAACAGCACCCGCGCCGAATGGACCGATGTACTTGATTGATAATGTATTCAATGCGGAAGAGTTGAAACACACGGAGGAAAACATATGAAAGCTAAAAAACTGTTGTCCCTTCTGCTGGCGCTTATAATGTGCGCGGGCCTTGTGCCTGCGCAGGTACTGGCGGCGGGAAATATGACCCTTATGATAAATACAGAGGGCATAGAGAATGGCACCGTGGAGATAGTATCCATACCGGACGGCGCTACGCAGGAAGGCAATAAGGTTAGCGGCCTTACGGCGAAAACGGGGTTCGTAACGGTTAAGGCCACGCCTAAGGAAGGCTACGAGTTCCTTAACTGGACGGTCAAAATATCCACGAACGGCACAAAGTGGCTGAGTACCGCCAAGCCTAACTCTGGTTATGTGCTTAAAAGCGGGCAGACGTTTGCTTCCAACCCGATTGAAATAGCAAACGGCACAATGGCCAAGTTCCTTCAGCTAACGCCTAACTTCGGCATACCGCTCAAGCTGGCCGTTGAATCGAGCGACCCTGAAATGGGCGAAGTAGTGCTGGGCCCGAACACGGGCAAGCAGCTCACCGAAAAAACCGAAAAGGGCTACGTCGGCAGCTATAACGCTGGCAACGTGGAAATAGGCTACCGGCTGAAGGACAGCGAAAAGTACCAGTTCGTGGGCTGGACAATACGCTATACCAACGGCGAAAGCGGCATAACCGAAGATCTGGATGCCTATCATTATATGGATCTTAGCATGCGTCCCACGACGACATGGCCATATGATCAGAATCCTTGGAGCAAGGACGATACCGTTGTCGGAAACACTGTGCGCGACCTTATTAGTTACAATAGGAAGGGCATAAAGCACGACATCACCATAACCGCCGTGTTTAACGACAAAACTTCGCCTAACTATACGCTGGCCGATGACAACTGGAAAATCGGCATGACTGTACGTCCGCAGAACGGCAATCAGTCCATATATTCTGCTAACGTGACGGGATGGGACAATACCACCAACGAAGTAGTTGCGGAATTTAACGGCGCCGTTACCGCAGCCGAATTGAAGGACGCAAATACATATTTTATTAGTATGCCTATCGGCATGGATGGCGGTACGATAAGAACAGCGTCCGGGCTTACGGTGGAATTCACCGATGAAAAACCCGGCTATACCTATGGTGTTGGTGATATTCAAGGTTTGTCTCCGGATACATATCATGTGGGAAACTTTGCCGATGTATACGAAATACATTTCAACGTGCTTGATAACAACGGAAATACCAAGCCCGGCGTTATAAGGCTGAACCTTAAAAACAGGGGCAGGCTCACCGCCGAACACGGCGCTGTGCAGTACCTTGGCAAGCAGTATGAAAACGGCAGCGTAATAGACTTCGTTCCCGATGGCGACGGCGATGCCACCATGACCGCCGTGCCGGAAGAAGGCTACAAGCTGCTCAAATGGATAATAAACGGCGCCGAATATCCCGCCAACGGCAACGACATAACTTTTGCCGTGCCGGAAAGCACGTTTGATATTCAGGCCGTGTTTGCCGCGCCCGAATTTGTGGTCGCTGGCAAAACTCCCCGCTTTGACATAAGGGATAACCTGCTTGAGCTCACCCCGTTTGTCACTCTGGCGACGGAAGGCACCGTGACCGGCTGGTCTAACGATACGGACGAGCAGGTGGTCGTAACGTTCAATAACGTAGGCACGCTGCCCCAGTACGTTGCCGCGTATTATAGGCTGAACAAAGATTCCTATGCGCCTGACGGAACATCGCTTTCCTTCGGCGGCAGGGAGACCGGAGAGAAAGGCTCATGGCTCAGCTGGAGCAGGTATTACTATACCCAGCTTAATGCGGACGATTATGAAATACCCTTTACCATTACCGATAAGAACGGCTTTGTAAAGCGCGGCGTGATACGCTTCGAGCGCGACGGCAAGGCCGGCATAGAAGCCGAACACGGCAGCGTTATATATAACGATACCGAATATACCAACGGCCAAACCATAGACGTTGCCGCGGGCGAAATAACCCTTCAGGCCAAGGCGGACGAAGGCTATGCTTTCGCGGGCTGGGAAATAGGCGGCAAGGAATATTCCGATAACCCGCTGACCATTGAAGCGGACGGCAAGTTCTTCATTATCAAGGCCAAGTTCGCCAAGCTTGTTACCGTAAGCACGGGCGAAGGCATAGTTTCCGAAGGTGCGGCCAGGTTTGCGGACGACGAAACGGCTGAAAGCAAAACCGTTGCCGCGGGCGAAAGCGTAAGCTTAACCAACGTGCCCGGCGAAAAGAGCAAGTTCGTCAGGTGGCATGTTGATTACGAAAAGGCGGAAGGCAAGTTCATGCCCGCCGAAGAAGGCCGCCATTATACCCTTGGCGAGGGCGCAAGTTATACCGATGGCACCATCACCATTGTTGCCAAGGAATATAACCTTAGGGTATATCCTGAATTTGAACCGACTTACAGCATAACCTTACAGCAGGCGGAAGGCGGTAAGGCGAGCTTCGCCGAACCCGTAAGCGCCATAGGCAAGGATGCCGTATCCGGTCTTACCAAGGATTCCGCCGCTGTAACGTGGGAACGCGAGGTCGAAACCGGCTACAGGTTCGTTAAATGGGGCATAGAATACTTTGACACGGCCAAAAACGAATGGGTAGCCGACCCGACCGGAGGTGGCTCAACTGCGATATACCGTTACTGGACTCCCGTAAACGGCGACGGCCGCATGAGGCCATCAATGTCCGTAAAGGTGACGGAATATGACCTGCGCATAACTCCGCAGTTCTCCAAGGGACTCACCGTTGAAGCTGTGGCGGACCCTGCCGCGGGCGGCAAGGTGGAAGTGACCGGCGGTACTGACGGCTACTTCTATAAAAACCAAACCGCCAAGCTGAAGGCGACCGCTACTGACGGATACGCTTTCGGCGGCTGGACGATAGAATACAGACAGGAGGACGGCACCTACGCGCCCGCTGTGGCAGGCACACATTATAGAGCTATAATAGGCAGCGCAGACACGGCGGAGATCACCGCGGCCGTGCTGGATCACAGTCTCCGCTTCACGGCCAAGTTTACCAAGCAGCTCTATGTGGAGCTTGCTCAGGGCGAGCACGGTACGGCGGAGTTCGTGGGCGTAACGCCGGACGCGGACAACCGCGTGTATGGGCCGGACGACAGCACCGGCAACATAGTTGCAACCGTTAAGGCCACGCCGGAAGAGGGGTACGTGTTCGGCGGCTGGGAAGTTGTAAACGGCGAAACCGGTAATTCGGTATCGCCCTCCGAAACCGGCTATAGTTTCCATTACGAGATAGCCGACGGCGGCACCGTGGCCAGCAACCCCATGAGCGTGGGCTTCTCTAAGAGCGAGATGGACAGCTACCACGTTAACCTGAAAATAAAGCCGGTATTCGGCAAAGGTATAAAGGTTACAGTTGGCAGCGACAACAGCGCATACGGCACCGTAACTCCCGAAGGAGAGAACATTATTTCGGGCACCAACGGAAGACTTGATTTCAGCGCGAAGCCCGCTGATGGCTGCCTGTTCATGGGTTGGGAAATAACCTATGCCGACGGTACCGCGATACCCGATGCTGAAAAGGGCAACATGTTCATGTTCAACGTGAACACCGTTGACAATGATGAAACGGGCGACAATAATCAGCTGACTATATTCGAATGCGAGAAGGATCTGAAGCTGACGGCGCACTTCGTCAAGAAGGGTGAGCCTAACTTCGTAAGGTACAATAGCAATAGCTCTTATGCGGGTTCAAAGCAGATTCCCAGAGTTACGGTGTTTGCCCCCGGCATGACTCTGCCTTCAAGCTACACCGGCTGGTCAAACGATGTATCCGAACCTATAGTGATAACGTTTGATGCCCCCGCAATGGAAAGCAAAAGCGGTTTGAGATTGTTCTATCGGTTTATGTCTACTGACCTCACTGCAGCGGGCGTAACGTTTGACTTGGGCGAAGGCACCGAAAACAGTAACTCGAGTGCTTCCACAAAGTGCTTTATTTACTACTTCACCGAGGAGCAGGCCACAACGCTGTACGAACTGACGTTTACCGCGACCGATGCCAACGGCAACGTGAAGAAGGGCGTTATACGCTTCGCCCCCGCACGCCGTGCACTGATAGAGGCCGAAAACGGCGCCGTGTCCTATAACGACGCGACCTACGCCGCGGGCAGCATAATAGACTTCCCTGCGGGCGAAGCCACCATCACCGCCGCTGCCAACGAAGGCTATGCTTTCGCGGGTTGGGAGATAGAAGGCGTTGAGCTGAGTGAAGAACAGGCCAAGAGCGAAACCCTCACCTTCACCGTGCCGGAGAAGTTCTTCACCATAAAGGCGAAGTTTGAGGTGGAAAACAAGGTCAACGTAACGCTGAGCGTAAACGAGGCAACATACGGCACGCTGACGAGCGAAAGCAACCTTACCGGCCTGAAGAAGGGCGATAAGGTGGAGCTGGTCGCCGCGCGCAACCCCGATGGCTACGAGGACTTCCTGCTTTGGCACATAAGCGGCAAGGAAGGCACAGACTATACAATAGATAACGATCCCGAAGTACCCGGCAAGGCCACGCTGACCGTGCTCGGCACGAAGGACATATCCGTAATGGCTGTATTCCGCGGCAAAGTCGTAGGCTTGCAGACCAGCGGCAGGAAGTATGCCATTATGCCCGTAAAGCATGGGCAGAAGCTGATAATAACCTACCTGGGCCATCAGGATGTGAAGGTAGGCGTTACGGAAGTGACGGGTTGGAACAATAATCCCAACGAGACGCTTGCCGTAACCATCACGCTCAATGGCTTCAATGATGGTGGCGATCTGGTCGTGCTGAAGAAGTATATGGGCATGATGCGTGACAACGCACCTGACATACTTGCACCGGGTGCCTCATATGTGTTCCCTGGCATGAAGGACACAGCCACCGGAGTATCTGTCATTGGCATGATGCGAATGCAGTTTACCGATGGCTGGGACAGGACAAAAACGTATCATTTCAGCATAGTTGACGAAAACGGCAACGTGCTGAAGAACGGTACCGTTGAGTTCAGGGCTAAAGGACTTGCCAAGATAGATGCCGAGAACGGCGCGGTAGAGTTCGGCGGCACTAAGTATAATAACGGCGAAAAGGTGTACCTTGGCACAGGCTCCGCCACCATTACCGCCGCCGCCAACGAAGGCTATGCCTTCGCGGGTTGGGAGATAGAAGGCGTTGAACTGAGTGAAGAGCAGGCCAAGAGCGAGACTCTTACCTTCACCGTGCCGGAGAAGTTCTTCACCATAAAGGCGAAGTTTGAGGCGGATACCACCCCCGGCATAAAGGTGACCGTGAAGAGCGAGAACACCGCCAAGGGTTCCGCCGCCGCAACAACCGACGGGCTGGATAACTTTAAGCCCAACGGCACAAGCATAATAGAGCTGAGCGCCACCCCCGCCGCCAACTGCACGCTGGTCGGCTGGACAGTGACGGATACCGCAAGCGGTGAATACCTTGACAAGAGCCTTTATACCCTGTATGAAGAAGGCGAAAACAAGCTGCTGCTGGCAAAGGGCGTTGATAAGGATGTTACCGTTACCGCATACTTTGCCAACTCCACCGAAGGCGTGTTCGTGATGCCCGGCGAGCGCCTGCCCGCGTTTACCATAACCGGCAAGGACGGCACGGTGTACACCGGCGCGATAGAAAATTGGGACAATAATACATATAACGAGATAGTCGTAACGTTCTCCGGCTTCGGCACAAGCGACATACTTGGTCAGGATATGCTGATAACCCTCAGCAACGGCAGCAGTGATGTGCTTGCCCCGACAGACCTTGTTATGAAGCGTACCGATGCGGGCAACGGCAAGGAAGAGGTCGTTCGCCATGAGAACGGCGGTAAGGTGTATTACAGCCTTAGCGGCTATCAGCGCGAATCCAGAATACCCTTCACCTTTACCGACAGGAACGGCAACGTGAAGAAGGGCACAATAAAGCTGAACCTTGATTACCGCGCGGAAGTGTACATCGTCGGCTTCTGCCAGCCGTCAGGCGACAGACTCGGCGGATACGTGCTCTATAATGGCAATAAGTATTACAGCGGCGACGTTATCCCCTTCGAGCCCGATGCGGAAGGCTACGTTACCATAACCGCCGTGCCGGAGGAGAAATTCGCCAATATAGAATACGTGTTCAAGAATTGGAAGATGGACACGGTGGAGCTGACCGCGGACGAGGTTTATGCCAACCCGCTCAAGTTCAAACCTTCCAAGGAATACTGCGTGATACAGCCGCAGTTTGCCGGCGACGGCCGCCTTGTGGTGGTGACCGATGCCGAAAACGGCCGCGCCGAATTTAAGAAGAACGGCGAATTGGTAGAAAGCGGCGAAGCCGACGGCATTGCTTACGGCACGGATAAGCTGAGCGTGGAAGCTATACCCGACGACGGCTATGTGTTCGTAAGGTGGCAGGTGGAGATGAATAATTCCATCATCGATCCGGATTCATGGGTAGGCGAGAAGTTCACCGAAGATGAACAGGCAAGGCTCCTTGCGCGCAATACTTCCCTCAGCGAAAGCGATATAAGCGAGGCCAAGCTGGACTTCACGCTTGAAGGCGGCATATATGCGCTGCGCCTTACGCCGCTGTTCGGACTGGACGCCAAGGGCGCGACCATAACGCTGGATAACAGCGAAAGCGAGAAGGGCACCATTTCCAGCGAGGACGACCTGACCGACGTGCGCTGGTACCTGCCCGCCGTTACCATAAAGGCCGAAAAGAAGGACGGTTACGAGTTCCAGGGCTGGACAGTCACGTCCACCGCAACGGGCAAGCGCCTGTATAACGGTAAGGACTACGAGATGGTTGAAGTGGACGAATATACAATGACCATCAGGCCGCTCAGGACCAGCACGCAGGACATGACCGTTAAGGGCATATTCCCTGAGTATCAGCCCGTGCACGGCACCGTTAAGGGCCATGGCTACGCCGTGGTTTACGAAGGCAAGGAATACCGCGAAGGCGACGTGATAACCTTCCCCAACGGCAAGGGCATAGCCACGCTTGAATGGAAGCCGGACAATGCGAACGCTCACTTCGTATACTGGTTCTTCAGCGATTATGTGATGAACAACGAATCGGAAGCACGCAGACAGCCGAGGATAGACGTTCAGCTCCTTGAACGCGACTTCGAAATAAATGTTACTATGGGCTATCAGGTGAACTATCGCATAATGTGCGACGGCAAGGATATAACCCGCAGCGATGATTGGGCAAGTGCGGGCACAGCAAATATCTATGCGCTGCAGGGCCTTTATGGTTACAACCGCAGCAAGTACCCGACCATAGATGACGCGATAGACAATTACTCCGAAATTGCCAAAGCAGCCAGCCGCTCTTATGTTATTCCCGGGGACGGCGTGATATTCTGGTTAAATGAAAACTTCAGGCTCGGCGGGGCTATCAACGGCAGGATAAAGTATGTCTATGACAGCATTACCGTTGAGCCCGCCGCCGAAGAGATAGGCGTCACTAAGGAGCTGATAGATAAGCAGTATGGCGCGTATGAAGACAAGAGCGATGAATACCGCGTATGGGCGGCGTATGTAATGCCCGAAAGCGACATTACAATAGATATAAACGTTCGCCGCATAGGCTACAGCCAGATCACCGCGCAGCCCAACAACACCGCCTACGGTTCCGTGACCATGTCTCCCGAATCAACCGGCGGGGACGGATATTACAGGGAAGGCATTTACCTGCGCATCAATGCCGCCGCAAAGAGCGGATACCGCTTCGTAAAATGGGAAGAAGCGCAGGGCAGCAGCTATCTCAGCGAAGAACAGAAACTGAGCAGCAGCCTTAATCTTAGGGTAGGCGTCGATTCTGCCGCGCTCACCGCCGTGTTTGAAGAGGATACCAACCCCATTGCGCAGGCGCTCAACCTGGTGGTTGAACCTGCGGGCAAGGCGAACGTGCTCGTGAACGGCGCTAAGGGAGTTACCGGCGCGTTTGAAGGTGAAAGCGTTACCGTGTCCCTTGGCGACTTGGATGATTATTACGAGTTTGACCATTGGGAAATAACCCGTGACAGCAGCGGCGAATCGCTTATAACCAGCGCTGCAAGCTACAGCGAATCCCTCACGTTCGTTGTGCCGAACAGCCCGGTGACCGTTAAGGCCGTGCTTAATGCGAAGTCAGTCAACGTAGCTTGGAGGTTCATGATAAAGAAGGGCAACAACACCTATGTTGGAAGCAGCGCCACTACGCCCTACATGGCCGATATAAGCATATGGAAGAACGGCGTGTATCAGGACCCGAACAGCAAGATAACCGTTGTTAAGGGGGACACCATAAGCTTTGAAGTTAAGCTTAAGGATCCGAACAAGTATATCCTTGAAAAGATATGGCTTGATTTGTCCGGAACAACGGCAAAGAACTACTATGACTATAAGGGCGAATACACGCTTACAAGCTGGAAGCATAACGGGAAGGCAATATATCAATTCCTGATAAATGTCGGCTTTGATATGAACGACGGCGACATACAGCGTTACAACCTGAACGTTGTGCAGCCCGCGTCCGGCGGCACGATAGAGTGCAGCAGCGTATATCCCCTTGCGGACAGCGTAGTAAAATTGACTGCCAAGCCGGAGGAGAATTACAGGCTGAAGCGCTGGATAGTGACGGACGAATACAACAATGCCGTGGATGTTACCGTGGACGACAGCGACGCCAACAGCGCCAAGTTCACCATGCCCGCTGCGGACGTTACCGTAACGGCGGAGTTTGAACAGACCGATGCAAGCGGCGCGGAGATACTGGCCGTGGACATCCTTTCCGGCAAGGGCGGCGCGGTGATAGCGTCCGGTGCGCTTGCGGGCGACGCATGGACAGTGGACCTGAGCGGCGTTATAGACAAGGCCACCGCGGACGGAATACCGCAGGGCACATCCGGACTGTATATGCGCATAACCGCAAACGAAGGCACGACCGTGGAGCAGGTCAATGCATTCACGGGCGACTGGTCGAAAGGCGACATTGCGTGCTACATGCCGCTGAACCAGGGCGTTATATTCATAGCGCATAACGGCGAGCAGAGCAGGAATTACACCATTACGCTTGCTTACAGCGAACCCGGCGCGCCTGAGCTTTCAAACGGCTCTGCCGAGCGCATAAGCGACAAGGAAGCGAATATCAAGTTCACCTTAAGCGAAGACGGAAGTTGCTACTATGTGGTGGTTGAGTCTGGCGCTGCCGAGCCCGCAATAGATACCGAAGGCAGGGGCATGAGCATATCCGCAGGTGAAAACACGCTGATGCTGACCAACCTTGCCAAGGGCGCGCGCGACATTTACATCGTTGTGAAGAACGCAAGCGGCGTAGCGAGCAAGCCCATGAAGATAGAGATCCCCGCGTTCAGCTCCGGCGAGGAAGAGGGTGAATACACCATAAGCGTGGCCGAACACGTCGGCGGCACGCTTACGCCCAGCAGGACAAGGGCAAATGAGGGCGACGAGGTAACCATAAGCATAAGCGCGGCGGACGGAATGCAGATGAAGGTCGGATCGCTGACCTATACCGAAGCTATTGAGAATGGCAAGACCGTTACCATAGAAAACGGCAAGTTCACCATGCCTGCCTGCGACGTAACGATATCCTGCCAGTGGGAGAGCACTGCATCCCAGCCCACAGGCGGCGGCATAACCGGATTCGTTATAGACGGCATCCCCGGCACGATAGACGCCGGCGGAAACATTGTCGTCACCATGCCGTACAAGACCGATGTTACCGCGCTCAGGCCGGTGATAACAGGCGTGAACATAGCGGAGATGACCCCTGCCTCCGGCGAGGCTGTGGACTTCACCAAGCCTGTTATATACACCGTGACCCTCACCGACGGCACAGTGAAGCTGTATACCGTTACCGTGCAGCTACAGAATGCCGGCGCTGCCGATGAACTGTGGGATAAGCTTACCGATCCCAGCCAGACGCTGCCCTGGTGGAAGTACGCCGAGCAGCAGCGCAACAGCGGCTATTACCCCCGCTACTGGTAAGCCGAACAATCTAACCTAAGCTCCCGATAACACCCCCGCCCACCAAGGTTTTAACTGAGGTGAGTGGGGGTGAGGTTTATTGAAACACAATTGGCAAGCAATGCAAGTGTTTATACACTTGCGAAAAAGCCTGTCAGGGTGAGCCCTGAGACCCCGAACGATTTTTGCAAAACCGGCTGCGCTCCGACGGAGCTTTTTGTTGCTGTTTCAGCATTATTATGCAGTTATAGCATTGACATGTTATCAATATTGGATTATCCTATAAGAAGAGAAAAAGCGGAGGAATATAATATTGAGTCAGATTGCGGCACGCATCCGCGCATTGCGGGAACAGGCTTTTTTTTCGCAGCAGCGGCTTTCAAAAGCATTGGGCATTGCCCAGTCCAGCCTTTGCCGCTACGAAACCGGCGAGACTGAACCTTCGGCTGCGGTTTTGCTGAAATACGCGGATTTCTTCGATGTCTCCATGGATTACATATTCGGCCGAACCGATGACCCGCACGGCGCTGCACCGGTTCGCAAAAGCGTGGACGAGCCGGAATTGGAACAGTTCATAGAGATGTGTTTCGACCCTAAGTCATCAGCAAACGCACGGCTGAAGGAAACGTTGAAGCAAATGATGAGGGAGGCTAAAGAGTGAGCAGGGAAGTAGCGCATAGTTTAGAACATTTTGACGAGGTCATTCATATCATCGACAACGCCCGCAGCCGCGCCATGAAAGCAGTCAATGCAGAGCTTA
>ENA-UOOD01001711-UOOD01001711.1-human-gut-metagenome-genome-assembly--contig:-CS67-NODE-1711-length-21445-cov-8.722020_pt1 | contig 21445 bp, 17 predicted proteins | sample MGYA00242464_ERZ724011 | MGnify/ENA metagenome assembly ERZ724011 | reverse complement strand
TATTTTTAAAATTATGTTAGATAAAACGGGTGTCAAAAATTACATAATAAGCATACATTATAACAAAAGCAGAAAAAATTTACCTAAGAAAGGGTGAAATATTATGAATAATTTATTATTATTTTTTGCACTACCTGTAGCTACAATTTTATTATCAATAGTGTTACAAAAAATATTAAATTGTCCAATATTGGTAGCGATAACTGCTTTTGCAATATATCTAATTGTAACATTTTCAGCATTTAATGAGACATTTTTGATATATGCAATTGTATATACAATAATTGCATACATAACTGCTGCAGTAACAAGATTTATTATGAGAATTATAGAATGTCAAAATAATCAAAATAATCAAAGTAATGATAGTAACATATGTGATGAGATAAATATTAACAGCGATACTAGTAATATATGTAATTGTTTAATGGAAAATAATACAAGTGGATGTAGATATTCTAGAAAATATTGGCATTAAAAGAAGTCCTCAAAAGAGGACTTTTCTGTATTTTATTACATAGTGAAAAATTGATTATAAGTAAATTTTAAAAGAGATTATGATAAGAATGAAAGTGTAAATAAATGAAAAATTACTATTGAAAGTTATACACAATAACATAAAAGTTGACAAATTATGTAAAATAAGGTAAAATAATATTTAGGATATTTATATAGGAGATGATGTATATGAAAAGTAAAAAAGTATACATTGGTATTTCAATAGGTGCAATTTTAGTAATTTGTATAATAGTAGCCAGTATTTTCTATATTAAAACAAAAAATAAGGATGTTGAACAAGCAGACTTTACAAAAAATATAACAAATGAAGATACAAAAGAAGCTATGGAAATTACAGAAGAAAAAGATGAAGCAAAAGAAATAACCAATGAAGTGAAAAGTGAAGAAGCAGATCAAGGTGAAACAAAGCAAGAAGAGGTAAAAAAAGATAATACTAAACAAAAAGAAACTAAAAAGGTAGAAGAAAAGAAAGAAATAATTGTAACTGATATGAAAAAGACTTTATATGTAAAAGCAACTAGCTTAAATGTAAGATCAGGACCATCAACTTCTGATAGTAAAATTGGAGCTTATAAAAATGCAGCCGAAGTAACAGTTACTGGAAAGGTAAAAGATTCAACCTGGTATAGAGTATCATATAATGGTAAAGTTGGATATGTTGATTCAACATATTTAACAGAAACTAAGCCAGTAGTAGAAGAAAAAAGCTATGAAGAAGAATATGTTTCAACAACAGGAAGTACAGTTTCAAATTTAATTGTAATAAATAGTAGGAATAATACTTTAAGATATTATATAAATGGAAATTTAACACGTTCATATTCATGTGCGACAGGAAAAAGTTCAAGTGCAACTCCAACTGGAAAATTTTCTGTATATAATAAAATTGTAAATAGACCATATTATAAAAATAATATTCCAGGTGGTGATCCAAGAAATCCATTAGGAAAGAGATGGATGGGATTAGATTGCTATGGTACACAAGGAACTACATATGGAATCCACGGTACAAATAATGAAGGTAGTATCGGAACAAATGCATCTCATGGTTGCATAAGAATGCATAATGCAGAAGTTGAATCTTTATATGAAATTGTACCAGTAGGAACTACTGTAATTATACAAAATTCAGGAAAATCAGATAAACAAATTGCAGGAGATTATGGAATTGTAATTTATTAAGTAATATAAAAGGAATATGGTAACATATTCCTTTTTTGTTTGTTATTTGATAATCTAATTTTTTTTTGAATTCTATTGTATTAATTTGACAATATATGTTAAAATAAACAAGAGCATAATGCTACTGTAGCTCAGTTGGTAGAGCAACAGATTCGTAACCTGTAGGTCGGGAGTTCGATTCTCCCCAGTAGCTCCAATAAATTGTAATGGAGATGTAGAACATGGGATTTTTTGATAAATTAAAACAAGGATTAAGCAAAACAAAGGAATCATTTAATGAAAAAATAAATAATGTATTTAAAAATTTTAGAAAAGTAGATGAGGATTTACTAGAAGAATTGGAAGAAGCATTAATAATGTCAGATGTTGGAATGGAAACATCTATGAAAATAATAGAAAATTTAAGAGATAAAATAAAAACTGATAAAATTGAAGATGCTGATTTGGTAAAACAAGCATTAAGAGAGCAGATAGAGGAAATACTAGATTCAGTTGATTCAGATTTAAAATTAGAAACAAAACCATCAGTAATATTATTCGTCGGAGTAAATGGTGTTGGTAAAACTACATCTATTGGTAAAATAGCAAATAATTTAAGAAAAGAAGGCAAAAAAGTTATTGTTGCAGCAGCAGATACTTTTAGAGCTGCAGCTGTTGAACAATTAGAAGTTTGGGCTAATAGAGCACAAGTTCAATTAGTAAAAAGACCAGAAGGAACAGATCCTGCATCAGTAGTATTTGATGCAATAAAAACAACAAAACAGGAAAATGCTGATGTTTTAATAATAGATACAGCAGGAAGATTGCATAATAAAAAATATTTAATGGATGAATTAATAAAAATAAACAAAGTAATAGATAAAGAGCTTCCTGATGTATCAAAAGAAGTTTTAATGGTATTAGATGCTACTACAGGACAGAATGCTATTATGCAAGTAAAAGCATTTAAGGAAGCTGTAAATATAAATGGATTAGTTTTAACAAAATTAGATGGAACTTCAAAAGGCGGTGCAGTCATTGGTATTGTATCAGAAAATAATTTACCAATTAAATTTATTGGGGTTGGTGAACAATTAGATGATATGCAAAAATTCAACTCAGCTGATTTTGTAAATAGTATAATATAAAACAAATAGAAGGTGAGTAATTTGAAAGAAAAAATAAATGATAAAAAATCCAAGAAAAAATCAGCTAAAAGAAGAACTATTGTAGTATTATTTTCAATAGTATTCATAATAATTGCCTATATAATGTACAGAGGGAATTATTTAGAATATTTGGAAATTGGAAAAAATTATATAGGGGCATTTACTGATCAAATTAAATACAGATCAATAACTATAATTGTATCTTTTATATGGATATTTGGTCTTATGTATTTTACAAACAAAAGGATTCAAAAAGGTTTAAAACCATTCTTTTCAGAAGAAAATAAAGAAATGCCTAAATTGCTAAATAAGTCAATTTCGTTTATAACTGCTGCAATAGGTAGTGTTATAACATCAAACATATTTTTACAAAAAACTATATTATTTTTTAATAGTACTTCATTTGGAAAAACAGATTTTATATTTGGTCATGATATCGGATATTATTTGTTTATAAAACCTTTTTTGCAAACTGTTTTAATATACATTTTAGTAACTATAGTTTTATCAACGTTATATGCAGCAGTATATTATATTGTTAGCTTAAATACTCAGTTTGTAAATGGAGTTACAACTGAATCATTAAAAAATTCAATAATAAAAAAACAATTATTAAATAATGCAAAAATATTAGTAATAATTATTGCAGTTTTAACATTTATAAATGCAGAGGATTTGTCATCAAGACCATTTTTGACTGTAGGAGAAAACGAATACTCATATGCTATATCTGGAGCTGGAACATCAGATGTTTCGATAAAAGTTTGGGGATATAGAGCTTTATCAATAATAATGATAATAGCAATTTTCGTAGGAATATCTGCATATAATAAGAAAAAAAATAGAAGATTAATAATGTCTGTTTTTTCAGTACCAATATATTTAGTTGGTTTAATTTTAGTTTTAATAGGATATAATAAAATATTTGTTGATTCAAACGAATATGAAAAAGAAAAACAGTATATATCATATAATATAGAAAATACTAGAGATGCATATGGAATAAATATAGAAGAAGTAAATTTAGATGATACAGATGCGATAAATTCAGATGAAGTAACTAAATATTCTGAAGTTGCAAATAATATATCAACTACTAATAAGGATTTGATTTTAAAATCATTAAATGGAACATTAACAAATAAAGGATATTATAAATATACTTCAACTAAACCTTGTGAATATACAATTAATAATAAAAAAACATTAGTATATGTAACTCCAAGGGAAGTTGTATCAAATGAAAATTCATATACTAATGCAACATATGAATATACACATGGATATGGAGTAGTAGTTACATCAGCTTCAGATACAAATAGTACAGGTGATTTAGTAAATTTGCAAAAAGGTTTTTCAAATGACGGTAATGTAATTAATATAAAAAATCCAAGGATATATTTTGGATTAGAAACTAATAAAACAATAGTTACAAACAGCAAAAATAAAAATGAGTTTGATTATCCTAAAAATGAAAACAGTGATTTAGATAATGCAACTAATTCATATGATGGAGAAGCTGGACTAAAATTAAATACATTAGATAGAATGATACTAGCTTTTTCAAATGGTGATATAAATTTAGCTTTTTCAAATAATATTAATGAAAATAGTAAAATATTAACAAATAGAAATGTAATAGAAAGAGCTAAAAAAATAATGCCATATTTAACATATGATAATTCACCATATTTGGTTATTACAAATGAAGGCAATTTAGTATGGGTTATAGACGCATATACTACATCAAAATATTATCCATATTCACAAAAAAGTAATATAAATGGACAAGAAATAAATTATATAAAAAATTCAGTAAAAGTTTTAGTTGATGCATATAATGGAAAAGTTGAATTCTATATTACAGATAGAACAGATCCAATAGCAATGGCATATAATAAAGCTTTTCCAGATGTGTTTATGGATATTGATAAAGAAATTCCAAGTGAGATAAGTGAGCATTTCACATATTCGGAATTTTTATATAATATACAAGCTGAAATATTGAAAAGATATCACAATACAGAGCCAGATGTATTATATAGAGCAAATGATGTCTGGGATATAGCTAAATATGGAGCCGGAACAAATTCATCTACACAACAAACAACACAGATGATTCCATATTATGCAATTGTAAAAACAACAGATAGTGAACAAACAAAATTGGGATTAGTATTACCATATACAATTCAAGGAAAGCAAAGTATTGCAGGATATACAGTAGGTACTTATGAAAATGGTAAAATGGTAATGAAATTATATAGATACTCGTCAGATAATACAGTATTAGGTCCTATGCAGTTAGATACACAAATAAGTCAAAATGAATCAATTTCAAAAGAAATTGAGAGTTTAAATGTATCAGGAACAAAGCTTACAAAAAATATAGTAGTTGTGCCAATTAATAATAAATTAATATATGTGGAATCAATTTATCAAGAATATATTAATGAAAGTGATTCATTACCTAAATTAAGAAAAGTAGTTATTGCATCTGGAAATAAAATGGCAATAGGTGATGATTTAAAATCAGCATTAAGCAATTTGTTATCACAAGCATTTAATATAGAAGTTGAAGATCCGGAAAATGAGCAAGCACTTTTACAGTCAATAATAAAGGCAAATAAAAATTTAAAAGAATCAACATCAAATCAAGATTACGAAATGATGGGAAAAGATATTAAACAATTGCAAAACCTAATAGACAAATTAGAACAGTTACAAAGCAATGATTCAAAAGATAAAGACAAGGAAAACAATAATACAATTAATTTATAACATAGAATTAACAAAAAGGAGGTAAAAAATTTATGTTAAAAAGTAAAAAAAATTTATTAAAAATTGTAGCAATATTTACAATTATTTTAATTACTATATTTGGATTTACAGGATGTAAAAGAAATAAAAAAAATGATACATCAGACGAAAAATCATATTTACAACCAATAACAGATTACTTTGAGGGAATAAAATCAAAAGATTTAAGTAGAGTAGCAAAAGCATATCCAGATTTCATGAAAATATCAGAAAAAATAACTGAGGATGATATAAATGAATTATATAGCCAATATGAATCTATGTATGGAGCAAATATAAAAATTGACTATACATTTGGTGATGCTGTTGCCCTAACAGAAGATGAAATTAATGATGTAGAAAGCAATATAGCGGCTATTGTCGAAGATGAGCAAACTATTGATGTTACAGCAGCATATTATGTTCCAGTAACTATCACAGTTACTGGTGATGGAATTACAAATAGTTCAGAAGAAAATAATAATACAAATGGTACAGAAAGTGAAAATGATACAAACAATACAGAGCAACAAGATGTTATAGTTATTCAATATAATGGAAATTGGTATGTTGTTTAAATAAAAGTATTAAATATTAATTAAGTCCTCATTGTTAAAAATAATTTAACAATGAGGATTATTATATATATATAATTAATAAAAGTACAAAAAATACTGGAAAATCCTTGACATTATTGAATTAAGATGAGTATAATAAATCAAAGTAAACGAAAAAATCTTCCGGAGGCTAAAATATAATGAACAACAATTATATAAACAAATACACAGAAAATTACAGCAATATGAAAGATGAAGATTTAATAAGAAAAATTAAATCAGGGGATAATGACGCATTAGATTATATATTAAATAAATATCAAGAAGTTGTTAATATGAAAGTAAGTAGGTATTTTATAATCGGTGCCGAAAAAGAGGATATTATACAAGAAGGATTGATAGGCTTATATAAAGCAATAAAGAGTTTTGATCCAGAAAAACAAAATTCATTTAAATCATTTGCAAACCTATGTATTGAAAGACAATTAATAACAGCAATAAAAAGCTCAAATAGGCAAAAACATATGCCACTTAATTCATATTTATCTTTGAATATGTCTGCATACGATAATGAAGATGATGATACAAGTATATATGACATATTTGATGCAAATATAATTGAAGATCCTTTGGACACAATAACTAAAAAAGAATATTATAAAAGTGTTGAAGATATAATAGATAAATCATTAAGCATATTTGAAAAAAATGTATTAAATGAATTAGTAAATGGAAGTTCATATACAGCAATTGCACAAAAATTAGATTCTCCAGTAAAATCTGTAGATAATGCAATTCAAAGAATCCGAAAAAAAACCATGAAAAATTTAAATTTAGAGGATAAAAGAAAAAATAATAAATCTTAAAATAAAAGAAGAGATTCAAGTACCAAAATATGGATTGAATCTCATTTTTTATTTTGATTTTCCAGTAATTGATATTGACTTTTTATCAAATGTAATATAAACTTTAAAAGTAAAATTAATGTTGGAAAAAGCATATAAATGTAAAATATGCTTACATAGCTCAGGAGGTAGAGCACTACCTTGGTAAGGTAGAGGTCACCAGTTCAAATCTGGTTGTAAGCTCCATTAATTATTATAAAATAATAAAAATCACAATTAAAATTGAAAGGACTTGAAAATATGAAAATAGGTATAGTAGGTCTTCCAAATGTTGGAAAAAGTACACTATTTAATGCAATAACTAATGCAGGTGCTGAATGTGCAAATTATCCATTTTGCACAATAGAGCCAAACGTAGGAGTTGTACCTGTACCAGATGAAAGACTAGATAATTTAGCAAAAATGTATAATCCAGAAAAAGTAACACATGCAATAATTGAATTTGTAGATATAGCAGGATTAGTAAAAGGAGCAAGCAAAGGTGAAGGATTAGGAAATAAGTTCTTATCACATATAAGAGAAGTTGATAGCATAGCACAAGTTGTAAGATGTTTTGAAGATCCAAATGTAGTTCATGTAGATGGAAGCATAGATCCAATAAGAGATATAGATACAATTAATTTAGAGCTTATTTTAGCAGATCTAGAAACTATTGATAAAAGACTTGAAAGAGCAAAGAAAAATCTAAAAGCGGACAAAAAGTATCAAGCAGAAATAGATGTATTACAAAAAATAAAAGAAGCTCTAGAAGCTGGAAAAACAGCAAGATCTGTTGAATTAAATGAAGATGAAAGTGAACTAATAAAAGATGCATTTTTATTAACAATAAAACCAACTTTATATATTGCCAATGTTTCAGAAGAGCAGTTGGCAGATGTTGAAAATGACAAATACATAAATGAAGTAAAAGAACTTGCAGCAAAAGAAAATGCAGAAGTTATTCCATTATGTATAAAAATAGAAGAAGAGCTTGCAAGCCTAGATAATGAAGACGATAAAAAAGAAATGTTAGAAATGCTAGGATTACAAGAATCAGGATTAGATAAAGTTATAAAATCAAGTTATGATTTATTAGGCCTAATGTCATTTCTAACAGCTGGAGAGCCAGAAGTTAGAGCATGGACAATAAAAAAAGGAACAAAAGCACCTCAAGCAGCAGGTAAAATTCATTCAGACATAGAAAGAGGATTCATAAGAGCAGAAGTTGTTTCATATGATGATTTAATGAGAGAAGGTTCAATGAATGCAGTAAAAGAAAAAGGTTTACTACGCTCAGAAGGAAAAGACTATATTATGCAAGATGGTGATATAGTATTATTCAGATTTAATGTATAAATTAAAGCACAAATAAATACTGCAAAAGGTTTTATTTGTGCTTTTTATAAAATAATATAAAAACTAAAGAAAGGGAAAAATATGGAGGATAAAGGAAAAAAATTTGAATGGCTAAAAAAATTAGTAATTATATTGTGCATAGCAATAATATCACTAATTCCAAGTTTTACAGATAAACATATATCATTAGCAGATTCAGGATTTGGAAGTAGTAGTTGGGATTATGACTCAGATTATGACTCAGATGGTGGCGATTCACTTATAGGTTTAATAATCGCTATAATAATTATAATAATAATAGCTATATGTACTAGAGATAAGAAAACTAAAGTTGTAACAAAATCTGATAATGTAAATGATGAAAATATTGCAAATAAAGTAAAACAATATATACCAAACTTCAATAAACAAGAATTCTTAAATAATGGATACAAAATTTACAAAGATGTACAGAATGCATGGATGAACTTTAAATTAGATGATGTAAAAGATGTAATAACAGATGAAATATATAATATGTATGATTCACAACTTTCTACATTAGAAGTTAAAGGTGAAAAGAACATAATGAAAGACTTTAAGCTTGTAAAATCATACTTAAAAGATGTAAATGTACAAAATGAAACAATTACAATTACAACAGGATACATTATTGAAATGTATGACTATATAATTGAAGAATCGACAGGAAAAGTACTAAGAGGTTCATCAACTAATAAATTAAGAATAGTATACGAAATGAAATTTAGACAGACATTAAATTCAAATGAAAAAGTAGATCATTGTCCAAATTGTGGAGCAAAAATAGAAATGAACAGTAGTGGAACATGTGAATACTGTGGATCAAAACTAGTTTCTGAAAATACAAAATGGGTATTAACAGAAAAGAAAACAATGAGACAAGAAATGTTTTAAAATAAAAAAATAAGAATGAAAATAGAAAATATTTTCATTCTTAATATGTAAATTAGGGGAGTAAAATGGAGAAAAGAAAAAATATAATAAAAAAGATATTAATAACACTAGGTATTTTGTGTTCAGTAATATTAACTTTTACTGTAATATATGAAAGACCAACTTTGGCGGATTCAGGCCATAGTGTAAGTCATAGTAGTAGTCACAGTAGTAGCCATAGTAGTAGTCACAGCAGTAGTTCTTCAAGCAGAAGAAGTTCAAGTAGCGGTTCTAGTTCATCATCAAGTAGAAGCAGTTCAAGTAGTGGGGATCCAGTTGCTGCTATGATTACAATTATTATAATGATTATAATAATTGTAATATGGAGTCTTATAGCAAATAAAAATAAAAATCAATCACACGAAATTGTTATTAATAAAAATAATGAAGATGAAATAGAAAATAAAATAAAGAAATTAATACCAAACTTCAACAAGCAAGAATTCTTAAAACAAGGATTTAACATTTATTATGATATTCAAATGGCATGGATGGATTTTAAATTAGAAGATATAAAAGACAAAGTGACAGACGAAATATACACGATGTACGAATCACAACTTGCAACATTGGAAGTAAAAGGTGAGCAAAATATAATGAAAGACATACAATTAAAACAAAGTTGTTTAAGAGATGTTACAAATCAAAATGGAACAGTTACTATAAAAACAAATTATGTAATAGAAATGTATGATTATATAGCAGATGTTAATACGAAAAAGTTAATAAGAGGCGAAGACAAGGAAAAAATATGTATATTATATGAAATGAGCTTCAGAAAAGCTTTAAGTGAAGATGAAAAAGTAACTCATTGTCCAAATTGTGGTGCAAAAGTAGAAATGAACAGTACAGGAACATGTGAATACTGTGGATCGAAACTAGTATCAGAAAATACAAAATGGGTATTAACAGAAAAAAAAGTAATTGAGCAATATTATATATAAAAAATAAAGGAGATATAGTATTTTAAATACTATATCTCAAAACATAATGGTATATGGGTAACCAACAAAAATCCCAAATAAACAATAAAAAGGAATGAAAAAAATGAATAACACATTAGAAAATTTATTAAAACAAGACTCAGAATTTTCAGAAGCAAAATTCAAATCAAAAGTAGAAAACACATTTGTACAAATAAAACTATCAATGGTGACAGGAAAAACAGAAAAAATCCATCACTTTGTTAACGAAGAAACATATCAAAAAATAGTTCAAAAAGTAGAAAACGACAAATCAAACAACAGGATTCAATTATATGACGAACTAAATGTAGCAGATGTCCAAATTTTAAAAATAGAAGAGCAAGAAGATAGTTTCAAAATAGAAGTAAATGTACACTCGAAAGCATTAGAATACTATATTGCAAGAGATACAAGAAAATACATATCAGGAGACAGATACAACCGTGTAGAAAGAATGAATAAAATAATATACACAAAACTAAAGAACTCACAAGACATGGGAGTAGCCAGAAAATGTCCATCATGCGGGGCAAACATAGATGTAAACAAAAACGGACAATGTGAATACTGTGGAGCAATATTCAATTTACAAAACTACGACTGGGTAATAACATATATGGACGTTTAGCAAAGAATAAAAAAGAGAAGGTTATAATTTAGAAAAATGAGAAAAAAAGAAATATAGGAGTATAAAATATAAATGAGAGTAGAAAAAATATTTTTTAACACAGAAGACAATGTAGAGCTCTTTGGTTTATTACACACAAGTGAAAGCAAAAATGATAAAGAAGTTGTAATAGCAATTCATGGAATGGGAAGCAATTGTTTTAAACAAAGAGACGATATAATAGCACAAAAATTAACATCAAATAATATTTCATATTTCAGCTTTAATAATAGAGGATTCGGATTAGTAAATAAAATAACAAAAGATGGAAGCGGAATACTACAAGGAACAGCATTTGAAGATGTAAAGGATTCATATTATGACATTGTATCAGCAATAAAATTAATGATATCAAAGGGTTACGAAAAAATACATCTACAAGGACATAGTCTAGGCTCAACGAAAAGCGTATATGTATATAATAAATTATTGCAAAATAATGAAACAGAAATTTTAAATAAAATAAGTTCAGTAATATTATTATCATTAGTTGACCTAACAAGCGTAATGCAATTTTTAGTAAAAAACGCGGATGTTGATGTAGTAAAAATTGCAAAAGAAAAAGAAATTGAAAAAAATTTAAATTATATAATAGACTGTAAAGCATCATTTTTACCACTAGTAAGTGTACAAACATTCTTAACATATTATAGAGATAATGAAGAAATTGATTTTGCAAAATATCAAGAAAAAGATTATGAATTTAAAAAATTAAATAATATAAAAGTTCCATTATTTATGAGATGGGGAAATGTAAATGAAATAATAAATTTACCAGCAAATGAACTTGTAGACTTAATGAATGAAAAGATATTAAACAATAAAAAAGATATTAATTTTATAGATGGTGCAACACACAATTATAGAGGAAAAGAAGAAATTCTTGCAGAAGAAATTTTGAAATTTATACAAAATGTAGATTAAAAATATAAAAAGAAATAAGAAGTATAATAAATGCACAGCATTTAAAATACTTCTTATTTTGTTAGAGGTTCAACTTAAATTACATTTCTTCTTTTACAAGAGAAATTTTGTAATCTGGAAAAAGCAATTCCAAATTGGAAATAGCTTTTTGTTGAGCAGCGCATAACTCATTTGAATGAGTTATGAGGATTTCCTCCTTTATGGCTGCTATAACAGCATAGCCTCTTTTGATAACATCGATGAATCCATCAAAACCAGTTAAAGGACTAAGTTTTTTCTCTTCGATGATGGTCATATGAAAATGACCTTCTGGGCTTGAGATAATCTCTCCTGTTGGAGTGATAAACCTCAATTCTTCTGCTGTACCTCTTGTGATTTTCTTTGACATTGGAAAATTCCTCCTTAAGTTAATGTATAATATATTATATCGCAGAATAAACAAAAAGTAAACTAAAATCGTAAACTAAAAAACGACAAAAAATACTAATTAGGGCAATTTTAACTCAAATATGTAATTGTACTTGACATCTATTATGTAAAACACTATAATATATACACTGTTAACTTATTTTTTACAGTATTTTGAGTAATACAATATACTAAATAATGAAACAATACTAACAGTTATAAGTACTTCACACAAATGAGAAAGGACATGTAAATCATGGAAAAAAACTTAATTACGTCTTCAAAAGTAAAATTTGAAGTCACAAATGAGGCATTAAAGCTGATACCTTCAGGAACAGATCTGTTATATTCCAAAGTAACATTTGGATATATTTTCAGGGATGAACATGGAATGGAGGCATTATTCAAGCTTGAGTGTTATCAAGACGATGTGACATTTTACTTTGAGGCTAAGTCTGGAATTGTAAATATAATCCAGATGACTGAACTCGAATTTGATGAAAAAACTAATGATATGAAAAAATGTCATTTATGTTTAAATGAGTCAGAATTAAAAGAGTCAGAAGAGCAGAAAGCACGCAGAATAAAGAATAATATCTTTTTGCAAGAAAAAGGAATTATTACAAATAATAATCTGATGTGCAATGATGCAAATATGCAGATAAGACCAGTAGATGAAATAATTAAAAGAGCAGTTGCAAGTTTAATTGTCATTCAGGTAGCTTGTGATATCAATTATGATCAGTTTTCAGAAGAAAGTATGGCAAAAGCAATCTTTTTACTTGATAATTTTGGAGTGAAAGATGCATTAAATTCAAAAGAAGAAAGAATTATGAATTTATGCTATACTAAACAGGATTGCTTGGATATGGATTGGGCCTATGAAACAAATTGGGCGTTACTTTGGGCCTTAGGTCTTATAGATGATGACATAAGAAATCCGAACATCTTGGCAGACTGCGAAAAATCCATGTCACTTCTTAAAGGAAGTTCATTGAAAAAATTCAAAGATCGTTGCAGAGTTAGAAGCTTGGACGAAATATTGGATATGTATGATTTATATTACAGATATCAGTGGGCAACAAATGAAATTTGTTTGCAGCAGGAATTCAATCCTACAATAATTAATGATGACGTAATTGTTGAAAGAAGAAGAGGACTCGAATGGCTGTTATCTCCATGCACTGATGATTGGTACGATATTGATCTTTATGCATAAAAAAAACATCCCCTCATTCACATGTGGATAGGGGATGTTTTTTTCTATGGTATCATTTTTTATATCCACATAAAAATTGGTACATACCTATTGAAAAAAATAAAAAATGGTGTTATCATAGTAACATATTTAAAAACGAAATAAAGGACAACACATTCAAACTAAAACTAACAGAGAGCTGAAAAAATAAGCTGAAATTTCAGTAAGATAATAATTTGTATGTTATCACCTTTATGTTGCTTAATCGAACCAAAGTAAATTAAGCCGTAATCTTGCGTTAAAAGAAAATTAAGAGAGCTAGTAATTTAATATTTAGCTAATATAGGTGGTACCGCGGATTTTAAGTCATTCGTCCTAATAAAAGTAGGACAAATGGCTTTTTTTGATGTCTAAAATGCAAAATTGAAATAATGCAAAAATATAAAAAATGATATGTTCAAAAGAATTTGTTCTATAAAAATTTATAATAAAGGAGAGATTAAATATGTGTGAAGAAAAAAAAGATTATGGTAAAACATTAAACTTACCAAAAACAGATTTCCCTATGAGAGGAAATTTACCAGAAAATGAACCAAAAATATTTGATGAAGTTTTTGAAAATGATTTGTATGAAAAAATGTTAAAAAAGAATGAAGGAAAGACACCATTCGTATTACATGATGGACCTCCATATGCAAATGGTGGACTTCACATAGGACATGCTTTAAATAAAATTTTAAAAGATACAATAGTAAGATACAAAAATTTAAAAGGATTTGACACCCCATTCATACCAGGATTTGATACACATGGTATGCCAACTGAAAAAAAAGCTATTGAAAAATTAGGATTAAATAGAGATGAAGTTCCAATTTCTGAATTCAGAGATGCATGTAAAGGATTTAATAAAGAATATATAAAATTACAAACTGATGGATTTAAAAGATTAGGTGTTTTAGCAGATTGGAAACATCCATACATAACATATCAACCAAAAATGGAAGCTGAGCAATTAAGAGTTTTTGGTACTATGTATAAAAAAGGCTATATATACAAAGGTTTAAAACCAGTTTATTGGTGTACTGATTGTGAAACAGCATTGGCTGAAGCTGAAATCGAATATAAAGATGTTGATTCAGAAACAGTATATGTAAAATTCCCAGTAATAGAAGGAAATGGATTATTTGATGAAAGAGATACATATTTTGTTATTTGGACAACAACACCATGGACATTACCTGGAAACACAGGTATAACAGTAAACCCAGACTTTAAATATAGCTTAATTGATGTTAATGGAGAAAAATTAGTTATTGCAACAGAAAGAATTGAGCCAGTTTTAAAAGATGCTGGAGTAGAAGAATATACAGTTATAAAAGAATTTGAAGGTAAAGAATTTGATGGAGTTAAATGTAAACATCCTTTCTTAAATAGAGAATCTAAAGTTGTTATGGGTAGTCCAGATACAGTAGATGTTGATTTAGAAGCTGGTACTGGTGAAGTCCATACAGCTCCTGGATATGGTAAAGAAGATTATTTATGTGGATTAAAAAATGGACTTGAAATGATTGTTTGTGTTGATGATAAAGGTCATCAAACAAAAGAAGCTGGACCATTTGCAGGTATGTTTTATGCAAAATCTAATAAAGAAATTGTAAAATGGTTAGATGAAAATGATTTACTATTTGCTAAAAAGAAAATAAATCACTCATATCCACATTGTTGGAGATGTAAAAAGCCAATAATATTCAGAGCTACAAAGCAATGGTTTGCTTCAATAGATAAATTTAGAGCTGATTCATTAAAAGCTATAAAAAATGTTAAATGGGTTCCAGCATGGGGTGAAGACCGTATTTCTAAAATGATAGAAGAGCGTAATGACTGGTGTATATCTCGTCAAAGAACTTGGGGAGTTCCACTACCAATATTCTATTGTAAAAATTGTGAGAAGGAATATGTTACAGATAGCTCTATGGAAAAAGTAATAAATCTTGTTAAAGAGCATGGAACTAATTGTTGGTTTGACATGGATGTGAAAGATTTATTACCAGCAGATGCAAAATGTCCAGAATGTGGATGTAAAGAATTTACAAAAGAATCAGACATAATGGATGTATGGTTTGATTCTGGTTCAACACATCAAAGTTGTCTTGCTCAAAGAGGATTACCAAAAGCAGATTTATACTTAGAAGGTGCTGACCAATACAGAGGATGGTTCCAATCATCATTATTAACATCAATAGCAGTAACTGGAGATGCTCCATACAAAGAAGTTTTAACACATGGATGGACTGTTGATGCACAAGGAAGACAAATGCATAAATCATTAGGAAATGGTATTGATCCACAAGAAGTAATAGACCAATATGGTGCAGATATACTAAGACTTTGGGCACTATCTTCAGATTATCAATCAGATGTAAGATTATCTAAGGAAATATTAAAACAAGTTTCAGAAGTATACAGAAAAATACGTAACACTGCAAGATACATATTGGGAAACATCCACGACTTTGACGTAAACAAACCAGTAGCATATGAAGATTTACAAGAAATTGACAAATGGGCTCTAACAAGACTAAATAATTTAATAAGCGAATGTACAAAATCATATGATGCATATGACTTCAACAAAGCATATCAAGCAATAAATACATTCTGTGTATTAGACATGAGTAATTTCTATTTAGACATAATAAAAGACAGACTATACACAGCAAAACCAGAATCAACAGAAAGAAGAGCTGCTCAAACAACAATGTACGAAATACTACAAGCACTTGTAAAAATTATAGCTCCAATGGCAAGCTTCACAGCAGAAGAAATATGGAAATATATGCCTCATAAAGATGGCGAAAACACAGAAAGTGTAATGCTTTCATATTACCCAGAAGTAAATGAAAAATATGAAGACAAAGAGCTAGAAGCAAAATGGGATAAAATACTAAAAATAAAAGAAGCGGTAGCAAAAAAATTAGAAGAAGCAAGAGCAGAAAAAGTAATAGGACATTCACTAAACGCAAAAGTAATAATATCAGCAGAAGGAGAAGAATACAAATTCCTAAATGACAATAAAGAGCTACTAAAAGATGTATTCATAGTATCAGGATTAGATTTAGTAGAAGGTACATCAGAAATAAAAGTACAAGTAGCCGAAGGTGAAAAATGCGAAAGATGTTGGAAATACGATGTAACAGTAGGACAAGACAAAGAAAATCCAACAATATGCCACAGATGTAGTGAAGCTTTAAAATAAATAAAAAGGGGAAAAATAATCCCCTTTTTATTTTTGGTTAAACTTTTAAACTGCTTTCTAATGCTAGTACAATCATATCATTCAAAGATTTTTCTCTTTCTTCTGAAGAAATTTCTTGTTTTTTATAATGTGAATCAACAACAGTTAATAAACAAGAAGCCTTTTTGTTTAAATATTTTGCTGTGTAGAATAAAGCAAAAGATTCCATTTCTGCTGCTGTAATATTAAATTCTGCAGGTAATCTATTTAATAATATATTTATATCTTCTATATAATAATCAAAACACTCACTACATAAAACATTTCCTTCAACAAGTTTTATATTATTTTCATTAGCAGTTTCTTTTATGATAGAATTAATATCTTCGCTTGCATTAATTATGTGACAATCTTTATTATTTAATGCTTTAGCAAAGTTTCCCTCTGTATAAGACTCATCAACTAATATAGTATCAAAAATGTTCAAATCTGCTGAATAAGCTCCACAAGAGCCAATTCTTATAATAGTTTCAACATTATAAAACTTATACAATTCATAGCAATATATTCCCATACTAGGCATACCCATACCTGTTGAAAATACAGTAATTTCTTTTCCTTTATATGTTCCAGTATATGCCAAAATATTTCTAACAGTATTAACCAATCTGTAATTTTCTAAAAAATTATCAGCAATATATTTAGCTCTAAGTGGATCTCCAGGAGCTAAAACAATTTTAGCAATGTCTTCTTCTTTCGCATTGATATGTGGTGTCATAATAAAATCCTCCTTTGTTTTTTTGGATTATATCATACAAAATATTGTGTTACAAATATATGAATGAATAAAATTGATATTTTTATAAATATGGAGGATTCAAAAACATAACATAAATATTAAAGACAATTTTTTATGCTAATTAGATTAACAATAAATATTTGAAATTAATTATAAAAAATATATTTAATTGTTAAAATATATGATAAAATTATAACAGAAATACTTTTACAAAAGAGGAGGAAAAATGGATATTAATGATTTAAGAAAATTATTAGAAAAATCTGCTGATAAGGTGAGTATATTAAAAGATGAGAGTGAATTAAAAAAGTATAATTTTTCGATGGCTGAATTAATAGAATTAATTAATACATTTTTTAATGATAAAGAAAAAGAAAGTATACTTAGTTACAATATTTTTAATACAGATATCATTAATAGTAAAATAATAGATACAATATCTGATGAAAATATAAAATTGCAAGTTATACATGATAGCAATATATCAGAATGGGAAAAGGTACAAATAATTGGAAAAATGAGTAATAAGGCGAAAATGAAGGTCTTAATAGATAAAAAGACATATGGAATTGATTTTTTGGGAGATGACATAATTTTTAGTTTTGATGACAGCACTAAAGTAAAAATATTGTCAAACCCAAAAATAAGTAGAGATATGTTAAATTTAAATAATGCTCAAATTACAAAGTTGGCAAAAGAATTATCAAATGATACAGATAAATTAAATGTACTAAAAATGTATAATTTAGGATTTTATGAAAAAGAAATAGTAAAAAGTTTGAGTGAAAATGATAATAAAATAAAGTACTTATTAGAAAAAAAATTTAACCAAAATGATAGTGTAGAAATATTAGAGACTTTAGATGAAAAAACACTAATTAGTTTTTTTAAACAAAATAAAGACTTTTATAAAAAAAATAATATTCATCCATATAGTGTTATATGGAGATTGGATAAAGAAAAACAAATGAATTTTGTCTCAAGCTTAGAAGATATGGAGTTAACATTAAATGAAAAATTAGAAATTTTAGCGGTGTTAAAACCAGAAGTAAAACAAGAAATTGACACATCAAATTTTCCAGAAAAATATAAAGTGGCTCTTAGTATGAAAACAAGCCAGTATATTGAGAATATTTTAGATAGTGATTACACTGATTCTGCTAATATTATTTTAGATTTTGAGAGGAATCCAGAAGATTATAGAAACTTTGATAATCTAATAACTTCAAAGCCAGAAGAGTTTTCAGATGAACAAAGAAAAAAATTTATAGAAATTTGTAAAGTTTGTCCAGACTTAACAGTAAAAAGTATGTATACAATTGCTACTGGAAAAGAATATTTAGCAGCAGAAAATTGGATAACTTCAGTAATTAATAAAATTGATCCACAATATACCGATTTACAAAAAATAGCGGTAATAGATAATGCAATAGGGAAAAAAATAAGTTTTTCACCAGATGAAAGAACAGAAGTATTTAATACAAGTAATTGTAGAAATATTTGGAGAATAATTACTTCTGGATACGGTGTCTGTAATGGAATATCAACTACAGAAAAATATATATTTGATAGAATTGGTATTGAAAGTGAAATTGTTTATAGTGAAACTCATGCATTTTTAAAAATAAAAAATATAGAAATGCCACTTGAAAATGGAGAAACTGTAAAAGGAAATACATTATTAGATTCAACTTGGAATTTAGGTAGAAATAAATTTGGTGGAATGCCCAATTGTTTTTGTTTAAGTTATGAAGATATGAGAAAGAGAGATATTGACTCAAAAGGAAATGATCATAAAAGTCATGAAAATGATAAAGACTTACAAGATGCTACATTGAGTTTAAGTGAACAAAATTTAAGAAGCTTATTTACGAGTATAGGCGTAGCTGATAAAAATGGTAAATTTCCAATTGGTGATTTTGTAGAAAAATCAAAATTAGTGGATAAAATATACGCTAAACAACAGGATGAAAACATTAGTAAACAATTATTATTATTTTCTAAACTTTATCCAAATTTTGCAAAATGTCAACAAGAAACCATGGAAATGTTAACTTTGATTAGTTTTAATAATGAAAATATGGACTTTAATAAATGTGTTATAAATAGAGTTTACAATAAATCGGATAAAGAAAAAAAGCCGGTTGTATATGCGTATATAGAATCAAATGATTCAGGAAAAAAATTTTATTATGCTGATGCTAAGGAAAAAAAATTTATAGAATTACACCCAAAAGAATTTACAGAGCAATTTGAATGTTATGAAGCTGATTTAGAAAGAGCAAATGGAGTAAGACCATGGGAAAGTGACCAAAAGTATAAAAAAAGAGATAATGAAGCTTTAAAATTACGCTAAATTATAATTGAGGAGGTTGGATTATGAATTTTATAAGGAAAGTATTTTTATATTTTAAAAGTATATTTAACAAAAAAGAAGAGGTAAAAAAAATAGATGCTCCAAAAGACACTGGAAATGAAAAAGAAAAGTTTATAGAAAACTTAAAAGTTACAACAACATATAAAAGACCAAGAAAAAAAGCTGAAACATTGATATGCAATGGCAATGGATTGGGAATACAAAGTGAAGTGAAGTTCTAAGAAAATTAACATAATATAAAAAATATTGAAAGAATTCCAAAATCATGGTATAATAGAAATTGATTATATTTCATGGAGGAAGAAATTGGAAGATATTAATGTAATTATAAGATCTATATGTCAAGATTTATATGAAAATTTAAGATATAATAATTCAATATTTGCAAATTATAAGTCTTTAAAATATCTTAAAAAATTAAGGAAAATTAATATAACAACTGATTATAAATATGCAGAAAATATTAGGGACGAAATAGGAATATTATATAAAAATTACATTGTTTTTTGTAGAAAAAAAGAATATGAAAATCATTCCAAAATTATAGAAGAAATTAAAAAAATGTACTTTGAAATAAGTTATAGTATAGAGCAATTATTGGTTAATGATGGTATAAAATATACATATAAGGAATATAAAAATTTAGATGATTATATAAATAGGCTCAAGTCATCATATGGTGGACAAACAGAAAAATATATAAAAAAATTATCTAAAAAGAATATAGGAACTCAAAAAAAGGAAATAAAAAGAATATATAATGATAAGTCAAAAATAATATCAGAAAAAAAGAGAAATGTCATTAAAATTTTAGAAGAAAAATTAAATGCATGGAATTCAAAATATGTTGGAAAAAATAATATAAAGATAGAGTATAATTCAAAAAATGCAGAATATATATTTACACAAAAAATAAATGATGAGATTGTTAAAAAGAAAAGATATAAATTTAAATCGAAATTTTCAGATATAGAGCAATTACAAAAAAAGGCAATAAAAAATTTAAGACAAATGAATTTTGGAATAAGCATATTTGAAGAGCTAAACATAAGTGAGGACTGTTTTAAATATATAGATCCATTTGCATTAACAATATTTATAGAAGAAGGAAACTTAGATTATGCAAAATTATATTTGCGTCAATTAAATGGTGAAAGTCAAAGCAAAAAATACAAATTACCATTTAAGATAATTTATAACATAGATGAAGATTTTCAAAATGGAAGATTAACTCCAATTAGGAATGAAATAATTGCTATAATAGCAGAACGTAATGCTTTATTTGTCGCTGAGATAAAAAAAGTAAAATCATTAAAGAAAGCAAAAATTGGTTAATAAAAAGACAATTCGTATAATGAAATATACAATTGTCTTTTTTGATGTTATTGGAATATTATTTAGTAGAAAATAACAATTTATAAATAAAATATAAAAATTTTGATTTTCTTGTAAAAAAATGTTATATTATATTAC
>ENA-UOOD01001707-UOOD01001707.1-human-gut-metagenome-genome-assembly--contig:-CS67-NODE-1707-length-21493-cov-4.144183_pt1 | contig 21493 bp, 18 predicted proteins | sample MGYA00242464_ERZ724011 | MGnify/ENA metagenome assembly ERZ724011 | reverse complement strand
CATGCCAAATGGTGGGATTACTCCCATTTCCCATTTCAGCTTCATGGCAGGATCTGTCTGTATGGCCTGACTTTGTTTGGTGCAGGCAATGTGGTGCTTTGTCATTTTGTTCAGCCGAGATTTCTGGGTGTGTTGAGAAAAGTTCATCCGGATGTGGAACTTTTTTTAGTAATCGGACTGACCCTGATCTTTTGTATTGATGCCACCATCACTATGTTCAGTTGGACCAGCCTGAACAAGAATCTGAAAGAACTTCATGAAAAGGTATTTGCTCTGACGAATGAAAAGATGGAGGATGTTTCAGATTATCTGGTGGATAAACTGCCCTTTGAGATCCGGGAAGAAAAGAATGGCCTGCAGGTTCGTTTTGATAATGTAAATGTGCGGTTGAAAAAGGCAGAACTGCGTTTTATCCACGCATTTCCAAAGATGGAATTTTCCGCTTATGGGAAATTATCAAATAAATTAAGGATGAGAGAACATACCATGAATGTGTTTGACAGAAACATAAGGAGGAAATGATAATGTTAGGAAAGAAAAACAAGAGAATGAAGCAGGAAAGACCAAGGAAAATGAGCATCCGGTTGAAAATATTGGTTCCGGCCACGGTACTGTTGGTGGCCGTCTGTGCACTGCTGGGATACAATTCGTATAGCAGGTTTCAGGAAAATCTTCTTGATATGGGGGTTGAGGAGGCGGTTATGGCTGCCGGTGTGACTTTGTCGTCTCTGGATGGAGATGTAGTAGCAATGCTAAAAAAGGGGTCTGAGTCCAGTCCGGAGTATACACAGGTACAGGATTACCTGAGAAAAATGCAGAAACAGTGTGGTATTGCGTTTTTATATACGGTGTATGCTGATGGATCAAACCTTTATTACGGGGTAGATTCAGATGAGGATGCAGCAGCACCCGGAGACGAATATGCAGAGTCTTATGATAGTCTTAAGGATGCCTTTATGGGCAAAGATATTGTGGAGCATTACATAGACCGGTCGGAAGACGGTGATGTGATCACCGTGTACAAACCGATCAAGACAAAGAGCGGACAGGTTGTGGGAGTGCTTGGATGCGATTATGATGCCTCCCATATTGTGGAAAGCCTGAATAAAGCAGTGAAAAGAACGGTACAGATCACATTGATCTGTATGATCATTGCCGGCTTTTTGCTGAATCTGGTGGTGATCGGAATTGTTGGCGGATTGCGCAAAGTGAATGGAAAAGTGTATGAACTGGTTCACAATGAGGGAGATCTGACACAGAAACTGGATGTTCACAGTGGAGATGAACTAGAACTGATAGCCGGTAATATCAACCAGTTGCTGGAATATATCCGGGGAATCATGGTCCGGATTGATGAAAATTCCGGGCATGTAATGGATGGAGCTGTTCAGATGGTAGATAATTTAAACCAGGCAAAAGAAGGAATTGTAGATGTATCTGCAACAATGGAGCAGATGAGTGCCGGCATGGAGGAGACAACCGCCTCGCTGACCCATATCAAAGAGGCTGTTGATAATATCTACAAACTGGAAGAGAATATGTCTGGTCAGGCAGTTAAAGGCCAGGAACATTCGGTGGAAATGGAGCAAAGGGCGGCACAGACCAGACGGGATGCTTTGTCCAGCCAGCAAAAAGCAAAAGAAGCGACAGATGAGATTTCCCGGGTGCTCAGACAAAAAATTGAGCAATCCAGAACCGTGGAGCAGATTTCTGTTTTGACAGATAATATCATAGAAATTACGGATCAGACCAATCTTCTTGCCCTCAATGCAAGTATCGAGGCAGCCAGAGCAGGTGAGGCAGGAAAGGGCTTTGCGGTAGTGGCTGGTGAGATCGGTCAGCTGGCTAACGATTCGGCACAGGCGGCAGAAGCCATCCGCCAGGTGTCTGCATCGGTGATTGAGGCGGTGAATGCTCTTTCGGATACCGCGGAAGAAATGATCCGGTTTGCCAATACGACGGCGATAAACGGTTATAATGGTCTGGTAGAGATCAGTCACAGGTACAATGACGATGCAGACCAGACCAATGAGATCATGAAAGAATTTGCTGCAAATTCAGAGGATCTTTATAAACGGATGGACGAGATCAAAACTTCCATGGAAGCGGTAAATATTGCAGTGGAGGAAAGTGCACAGGGAACTGCGGATATTTCGGAAGTGGCTGTGAAATTATCTTCCACTGTAGGAAATCTGGAAAAAGAAGCAGACAATAACCGCAAGGTATCAGAAGAATTGTCTGGAGAAGTTGGAAAATTCAAATTGTGATAGTGAATACACAGGAGGGTTGGATACATGAGAGAATATGGACGATGGATTAAAAATATAGCAGCCTTTTTCCTTTTAATGGCGTTGCTTTCCCTGTTGCTGCCTTTTTGCCGGTTCCAGGCAGCCGGGGAAAAAGTGGAATTATCCGGAATGGAAGTGCTGGCAACGGCAGGCAGAGCAGGGATTACATATGCCAGACATAACGAAATCCCGGATTCTTTTGTTGTAAAAGAACCCTTTACATGGGGAGAGATGAAAAACGGTTTTTCCTATGCGCAGGATGCAGTAGGAAATAAAACCCTTCTTGGCGGGGCAGCAGCCATTGCCCTGCCGGTGATTTTATGTGTTTTGTCCATGATCCTTTTAGCAGTAGCGGAGGGAAAAAAGACCATGGTGGCACCAACCTTATTTGTGACTTTGACCATGGCAGAGATTTTACTGGCACTGTTGGTGGCCGGTAAATTCCGCTCTTATCTGTTGACAGGAGCTGTCATGTTTGCTTTGTTTTTGGGAATTGCCTTTATTTTGGTTTGGTTTGGCTGGTTTACCGGCGGGTACAGACGCCGCCGCAGACGGCCCGGAAGCAGAGAAAGAGAGGAAGAGGATGATAAAGATTCTTCCGACAGGAAACATCACCGTTTCAGAAGAAAACATTCCCGTAAAAAGAAGAAAAAACGAAGCAAAACGAAGGGGAAAACAACCAATACAAAGAATAAAAACACAGAAGGACAGTCGGAGAATAAGGCGGAGCCGGAAGACTCTGCGGTTCTTACCGGAGAAGTGACAGAAGGACATCCGGGAGACCGGAGTTTTTTGGAAAAAGAGGGATGTGAGATTTTTTATGAGTCGGACAAGGGGCAGTATAAGATCTGCAACCATTCCAAGAGAGAAATACATGTACAGCCTGTGACAGGAGAAATCCAGTGGATTCTGAAACCGGGACAGAAGGCTAGAGTGGAAGACCCTGTTTCGGTTGGCATAGAAGGAACAGAATATGTTCTGAATTTGAGATAATTAGAGGAAAGCGTGAATAAAATGAAAAACACATGGAAAAATACCACTATCCGTTTGTGGATGGCAGTTGCTCTGGTTTTGTCAGTAATAGCAGGTAATATGGAACACACCGTGGCAGTGGAAGGGAAAACCCTTTCTACTGCCGTGTTTGCTTATCTGGATGTAGGTCAGGGAAATGCAGAACTGATCCGCACAAAGAGACAGGCGGTTTTAATCGATACCGGAAAAAAGAGTGCCTATGCTGACTTGAAAAAGCAGTTAAAAAAACTGGGCGTAAAGAAGATCCAGACTATGGTAGTCACTCATCCGGATGCAGATCATATGGAAAGTGCCGATGAGGTGATAAAAGATTACAAAGTGAAAAAGATTTTTATGCCAAAGGTTCAGTCCACTACACTCTGTTATAAAAGGATGATGCAGGCTATAGCGGACCACAATGTAAAGGTGGCCCATCCGAAAGCCGGCACAACCATCAAACTAACATCTTCCTGCAAGGCAAAGGTGCTTTCGGCGGATGCCGGCAGCGATACAAACGAAGCCAGCATCGTAATGAGAGCGGTATATGGGAAACGGTCTTTCTTGTATATGGGTGATGCTACAGCCCGGGTGGAAAGCCAGATCCTGGCAGCCGGGTATAAGACTGCATCAGATATATATTTAATGTCTCATCACGGATCCGATACGGCTAATGGTGTGCTGTTTGTTAAAAAGGCACTGGCATCCAAGTACAAGACAGCGGTGATTTCAGTAGGAGCCGGCAACAGCTACGGACATCCAGTGCCAAATGTTGTCAGGAGAGCACAAAAATATGCCGACCATTTGTACCGGACAGATGAAAAGGGATGTATTGTGGCAAAAACCGATGGAAACAGCCTGCGCTTTTCCTTTCAGACCATCCGGCACACAACTTATCAGGCGGGCAGTACAAGAAATGCGGTAAAAAGTAAAAAAAATACAAAGAAAACAAAAGTAAAGGGAAAAAGCAAGGTTGTCTATACCACCAATACAGGGAAAAAATACCACCGGGCCGGCTGCCGTTATCTGAAAAAAAGCAAGATCAGGATCAAACTTTCAGAGGCGAAAGCACAGGGGCTTACACCATGCAGCATATGTTGTCCGTCTTAAGTGGAATAGATTGACTGAATGGGTGAAATAAAGTATAATATAAGCATACTTATTGAATGTTTTTTGGGGCTAAGTCGCAGCCAGGCTGCGCGTTAGGAGGCAGAGTATGAAACTAGAATTTATTGGGGCAGATCATGAAGTTACCGGCAGCTGCCATTACATGGAAGTTGGGAATAAAAAGTTTTGTATTGACATAGGAATGGAACAGGGACAGGATATGTTCGAGAACCAGGAGATTCCGGTAAATCCATCGGAACTGGATTTTATTCTGATCACCCATGCCCATATTGACCATACCGGATTACTACCGATGCTGTATGCCAGGGGATTCAGAGGACCGGTGTATGCAACAAAGGCTACATCGGATCTCAGCCAGATTATGTTGAGGGACAGTGCACATATCCAGCAGTTTGAGGCAGATTGGCGAAACGGCAAGGCACAGAGATCCGGCGGCGAGATGTATGAACCTCTGTATACCATGGAAGATGCACTGGGAGCAGTGAGACTGTTTGTACCATGTCCGTATAATGCCAGAGTACATATATGTGATGAAGTGACGGTGCGTTTTACGGATGTTGGCCATCTGCTTGGGTCTTCTTCCATAGAAGTTTTTGCAAGGGAAAATGGAGAGGAAAGGACCATCGTATTTTCAGGCGATCTTGGAAACTCCAACAAGCCAATTTTGAAGGATCCTACTTATACCAAGGCAGCGGATTATGTTGTGATGGAGTCTACATACGGAGACCGGCTTCACGATAGTGAAGAGCCGGATTATGTAGGCCAGCTGGCAGAGATCATCCAGGATACCTTCAAACGGGGCGGCAATGTAGTAGTGCCGTGTTTTGCTGTAGGAAGGACACAGGAGATGCTTTATTTTATAAGGCAGATCAAAGAGCAGGGACTGATTACGGTAAATCCGGATTTTGAGGTATATGTAGACAGTCCACTTGCAGTGGAAGCTACGAACATTTTTGGTAAAAATGTAGAAGAATGCTTTGATGATGAAGCCAGAGAATTGGTAAATAAAGGAATCAATCCTATTGGTTTTCCCGGACTGAAACTGTCGGTTACCAGCGATGACAGTAAAGAGATCAACTTTGACATGAGACCAAAGGTGATCCTGTCTGCTTCCGGTATGTGTGAGGCAGGCCGTATCCGCCATCATTTAAAACACAACTTGTGGAGGCCGGAAAGTACCATTGTGTTTGTTGGATATCAGACCAGAGGCACACTGGGAAGGTCGTTATTAGAAGGGGCTACAGAGGTCCGACTGTTTGGTGAGCCCATCGAGGTAAAGGCGAAGATCGTCAAGATCACCGGCATCAGTGGCCACGCAGACAAAAACGGACTGCTGAAGTGGATCAATCATTTTACGGAACAGCCTCCAAAGAGAGTGTTTGTTGTCCATGGGGAAGATAAGGTATGTGACAGTTTTGTAACTGCTTTGACAGATTCCGGATATATTGCCTCTGCACCATACAGTGGCACACAGTTTGATCTGATCCGGGGTGAATTCCTGATTGAAACAGAGCCGATTGCAGTACAGAAAAAGAATGCGGCCAAGAAGAGGGCCGGTGATATGTTCCAGCGGCTTATGACAGCCGGACAGCGTCTTATTGCTGTAATTCGTAAAAATGAAGGACTCAGTAACAAAGATGTGGCCAAGTTTACGGACCAGATCAACACTCTTTGTGACAAGTGGGACCGATAGATTAAGACAGGGAGAGTACGCATGAAAAGAGTATTGAAGCCGATTTTAGCAACATCCATTATATTGGCAGCGTTGACGGCAGGAACTTTTTACTTCTTGACAAAAGGTGGCGGTTCATCAAATGCGTTTGAAAACCGCATTACAAAAGAGCAGAGTGATCAGTCTGCGGACCGGGCATATCGTTATGATATGGATGAAAATTCGGTAGAATTAAAGAATTCCGGAGACGGGAAAAATGTATTGAATTTTGATGAGAATGGCAGTTACAGCGTGGATGCGTCAAAGAAGGTTTCAGAGCGTCTGGGACGCCTGATCAAGCGTCTGGATGCAGACTTTCAACATCCTATCATTGCGGCCGATCCCTATGGCACCAACCCGGGTTCTTTTTACTTTTATTTTAAACTGTCCACCAAAGGAATGATCCGTTACACCGTCACGGTAAAGGATGATTCGGTGCCGGATCTGGTCAGATATGTGGATAACGGACAGGAAGATAATCTGGGTGAAGTCCAGGAATTTACAGTGAGCGGACTGGTGCCCGGACAGACCAATTATATCGTGATGCAGGTCCTTGACAGTCAGGGAGCCGAGCGTGAGAAGATTGTGTACAAGTATACGATGCCTGCTTCCAAGGCACCATCAAAGATCCGTGCCGGCAAAGGACACAGCCGGGATGAAAGTGAGAATGGATTGTATGCGGTGTTCCCGTCGGGAGATAAAAATATTTATCTCTATGACAATCAGGGAATACTGAGAAATACCACCCGCACGGAGTCAGAACACGGCAGAAGACTGTATCAGTCAGGTGACCAGGTGCTGTATCAGATCGCACCTACAAGGATTGCCAGAGTCGGGGCTACCGGAAAGGTTACAGGAGTAGCACAGGTAAGTAAGACGAAAAAGATAAAAGACTTTAGTTATGATGGATACGATCATGTGTATTCCTTAGTAACGGTTAAGGGCAGAGACAGAATTTTTTCCACTTCTTTTCAGAGTGGACAGACTACTTTAGTTTATGCATTTCCGAAAGGAGTTAAAATTGCTTCGTTGTCGGAGCCAAAAGCCGGGAGTATGTATCTCACCGGAGACAGTCCTTCCGGACTTCTGAAACTGGATGCCATTGCCGGAGTAAAACCGGTACTGACAAACCTGTACGGATCGAAAAAGGCCTGGAAAAAGTACGGCCTAAAAAAGAAAGTATGGGAAGATGGTACGGCATCGCGCTGGGGAACAACCGGATCGGTTCTGGTTCTGAATGAAACAAAGGATGGTTATACATTGTTTGTGGAACAGGCAGGCAGGAAAACAGCCGTGGCTGTTAATACGGATGAGAAGAACAAAAAAGTAAAAGTAAAAGCTAATTTCCCAATCGGTATAAAAGGAAATTGCCTGTGCATACAGAGAGGCAGCCACTATATTATGGCAGATACGGCAGCAGGAAATTTTGCCGAATATGACATAAAGGGAAGGACAACTATGGAGTATGGATATGGCGGAGCAATAGACGGCATCGCCAAAGTGACGCTGGATGGCATGTGCTTTTATAAGGCGCAGTAAAAACCGGTGTGAAAAACAAAAAAACAGTTGAGATTATATGCTTGTCAGTTGTATAATAAGCATATGATATAAATTAAAATTTAGGAGGGTATACCAAATGAAATTTTTTGTAGACACAGCTAAAATCGAAGACATCAAAAAAGCAAATGAAATGGGTGTTATTTGTGGGGTAACAACAAATCCTTCTCTTATTGCTAAAGAAGGTGGAAAGAGTCAGGAAGAGGTACTCAAAGAAATCGCATCCATCGTAGACGGCCCGATCAGTGGGGAAGTTAAGGCAACTACAGTCGATGCAGAAGGCATGATCAAAGAGGGAAGAGAGATTGCCAAACTCCATGAGAACATGGTAGTTAAGATCCCTATGACAGTAGAGGGATTAAAGGCAACTAAAGTGCTTTCTTCCGAAGGAATCAAGTGTAATGTCACATTGATCTTCAGTGCAAACCAGGCACTGCTGGCTGCCAGAGCCGGCGCTGCTTATGTTTCTCCATTTCTGGGAAGACTGGATGACATTTCTACACCGGGCATTGATCTGATCCAGAACATTGCAGATATTTTTGCTGTACATGGCATTGAGACGGAGATCATTGCAGCCAGTGTCCGCAATCCGATCCATGTGACAGACTGTGCGCTGGCAGGAGCAGATATTGCTACTGTTCCTTACAATGTGATCGAGCAGATGACCAAACATCCTTTGACTGATATCGGAATTGAGAAGTTCCAGAAGGATTATATTGCAGTATTCGGAAAATAATCAACGGGGGAGGCATAATATGAACAAGTTAGAACTTCAGAAAACAGCCGTAGAAGTTCGCAAAGGGATCGTGACAGCAGTACACAGTGCAAAGTCAGGACATCCGGGCGGATCGTTATCGGCGGCAGATATTTTTACATATCTGTTCTTTGAGGAATTAAACATTGACCCAGAACAGCCGGATAAACCGGACAGAGACCGTTTTGTATTAAGTAAGGGACATACGGCACCGGGTTATTATTCAGCACTGGCAAACAGGGGATTTTTCCCGGTGGAAGATCTGCCGACCCTGCGACACATCGGTTCTTATCTGCAGGGACATCCGGATAAAAAACATATACCGGGTGTGGATATGTCTTCCGGCTCTCTGGGACAGGGAATATCAGCAGCTGTAGGTATGGCCATATCTGCAAAACTGAGCAACGATTCTTATCGGGTTTATACTCTTTTAGGAGATGGAGAGATCCAGGAAGGACAGGTATGGGAGGCAGCGATGCTGGCAGCTCACAGAAAGCTGGACAACTTTGTAGCCATTATTGATAACAATGGCCTGCAGATTGACGGTGCTATTGATGAGGTATGTTCTCCATATCCTATCGATGAAAAATTTGAAGCCTTTGGTTTTCATGTGATTACAGTAGACGGTAATGATTTTGATGCACTGAAAGCTGCTTTTGATGAGGCAAAAGCAACGAAAGGCAAACCAACGGCCATCATAACCAAGACAGTAAAAGGAAAAGGTGTTTCCTTTATGGAAGGTCAGGTAAGCTGGCATGGAACAGCGCCGAACGATGAGCAGTATGCTCAGGCAATGGAAGAATTGAAGAAAGCAGGTGAGTCTCTATGTCAGAAGTAAAGAAGATTGCAACCCGTGAAAGTTATGGAAATGCCCTGGCAGAGTTAGGTAAGGAGTTTGACAATTTGGTTGTTCTGGATGCAGACCTGGCTGCGGCAACAAAGACGGGAATTTTTAAGAAAGCATTTCCGGAAAGACATATTGACTGCGGTATTGCAGAGTGCAATATGATGGGCGTGGCAGCAGGTCTTGCCACAACCGGAAAAGTTCCGTTTGCCAGTTCATTCGCTATGTTTGCGGCAGGAAGAGCCTTTGAACAGGTTCGCAACTCCATTGGATATCCACATCTGAACGTAAAGATCGGAGCAACCCATGCAGGTATCTCTGTAGGAGAAGATGGAGCAACCCATCAGTGCAACGAAGATATTGCCCTGATGCGTACGATTCCGGGCATGACGGTGATCGTTCCATCCGATGATGTAGAGGCAAAAGCAGCGGTAAGAGCCGCCTATCTTCATGACGGTCCATGCTATCTGCGTTTTGGCAGACTGGCAGTGCCGGTGATCAATGATACACCGGATTACAAATTTGAGATCGGCAAGGGCGTTGTGTTAAGAGAAGGAAAGGATGTAACTATCGTAGCTACGGGACTTCCGGTTTCTAACTGCTTAGAGGCAGCGGAAAAGCTGGCAGCGGATGGCATTGATGCCAAAGTCATCAACATCCACACCATTAAACCGTTAGACGAAGAATTGATCGTGGCAGCAGCCAAAGAGACAGGAAAAGTCGTGACCGTGGAAGAACACTCCGTCATTGGTGGTCTGGGCAGTGCTGTGTGTGATGCATTGGCAGAAAAGGCACCAACACCTGTCAAGAAGATTGGTATTCAGGATGTCTTTGGTGAATCCGGACCGGCAGTAGAACTGGTCAAAAAATATGGCTTGGATGCAGACAGCATTTATAAAGAAGTAAAAGCTTTTGTAAAATAAAATTACGACAGGTTTTATAAAAAAAGAGTCAGACTTATAAGCAAGATTTATAAGCCTGACTTCTTTTTGCAAAAGTGGGGACAATACATATTATACAAGGAGGAACTGTTATGAAAGAGTATACATTAACTCCCTTTCAACAACAAAAAAACATACAAGTAACCGTACCCGGATCGAAAAGTATTACTAACAGGGCATTGTTACTGGCAGCACTGGCAAAGGGGACCACTACACTGCAGGGGGTACTTTTCAGCGATGATTCCAGAGTGTTTATGGAGGCACTGAAAAGTCTTGGTTATACGCTTTCGATACAGGAAGAAGAAAAGTGTGTGCAGATTACATCACCGGGGGAGAAAATCCCGCTCTCTCAGGCGTCGGTATATGTAGGAAGTGCCGGGACAGCCGCCAGATTTCTGACAGCCATGCTGGCTCTGTCAGGGGGACAGTATGAAGTGACTTCTTCAGAACAGATGAAGGGGAGACCCATGAAACCATTACTGCTTGCATTGGAGCAGTTAGGGGTAGAATTTGAATATAGAGAAGCCCCATACCATTTTCCGTTTTATATCAAGGGAAGACAAGAAAAGGAAGTGGAACGGGTTGATTTAAATATAGATGAGAGCAGCCAGTTTTTAAGTGCATTGTTATTGGCAGGTGTGATGTGCCGGGATGGACTGGAGATACACTTGACAGGACAGAGAGATGCCAGATCATATGTGGAAATATCTATGAAGATGATGAAAGAATTTGGCTGTTCCATGGAACAGGTAGAAAAAGATGTATATAAAGTGCTGCCGGGTCAGCATTATGAAGCCAGATCATATCAGATCGAACCGGATGTGTCAGCCGCCTGTTATTTTTACGCTATGGCAGCCATCAATGGGGGAACGGCCCAGGTTATGCATGTTCATAGGGACAGCAGCCAGGGAGATATACAGTTTCTCAAAGTGCTGGAGAAGATGGGATGCCACTGTGAAGATACGCCGGAGGGAATCGTCCTGACAGGAGCCGGAGCAGGAAAACTTCAGGGAATTCATGTGAATATGAGTGATTTTTCGGACCAGACCATGACGCTGGCGGCGGTCAGTGTGTTTGCCGCAGGCGAGACGGTTATCACCGGTGTAGGCCATATAAGAAAGCAGGAGTCAGACCGGATCAAAGCAATTGCCACGGAGTTAAACCGCATGGGGATTGCCTGTCAGGAGAGAGATGACGGTCTTTTGATCCGGCCGGATGAAGATTTGTTGACAGAGTACAGGGACGGAAAAAGAACAGTTACTTTTGAAACTTATGAAGATCACCGCATGGCCATGGCCTTTGCAGTGATCGGTACGAAACTGCAGGGGATTACCATTGATGATCCTCTGTGCTGCCGCAAGACATTCGAGAATTATTTCCAGGTGTTGACAAATCTGGGGTTAAGTTCTAAGATAAACAAATAAATGTAATGACAGAGGAAAGGTTGTAAAATTCATGAAAAAGACCATTGAATGGATTAAAGAAAAGATAACAGAAAGTTTTGTAAAAGCAGGGTATGACAAGAAATATGGTATGGTTTCTGTCTCAAACCGCCCGGACCTGTGCCAGTATCAGTGTAACGGAGCCATGGCGGCAGCCAAGGCATACAAGAAAGCACCGATCCAGATCGCACAGGAAGTGATTGCACCGTTGCTGGAAGATGCCATGTTTTCAAAAATAGAAGCAGTAAATCCGGGATTTATCAATATATCGGTAAGTGGTGCGTTTCTGGCAGAACAGGCAAAAGAGATGGATCAAGATGAAAAGCTGGGTGTATCCATGCCGGAGAAAAAGACCATCGTCATTGATTATGGCGGCCCGAATGTGGCGAAACCACTGCATGTAGGACATCTCCGTTCTGCTGTTATCGGAGAAAGCGTGAAGCGCATCTGCCGTTTTATGGGAAATAAGGTAATTGGTGATGTACACCTGGGAGACTGGGGACTCCAGATCGGTCTGATCATTACAGAGTTGAAGAAAAGACAGCCGGAACTTCCTTATTTTGACGAGAGTTTTCAGGGAGAATATCCGGAAGAAGCACCTTTTACCATTAGTGATCTGGAGGAAATATATCCATATGCCAGTGGTTATTCAAAGGAACATAAGGATTATCTGCAGGAGGCCCAGCAGGCTACTGCCAGACTTCAGGAAGGAGATGCCGGATATCGTGCTCTGTGGCAGCATATACTGAATGTATCCATTGCAGATCTGAAGAAAAATTACGACAAATTAAGTGTGGAATTTGATATCTGGAAGAAAGAAAGCGATGTACAGCCATATATACCGGATATGGTTGAGAAGATGAAGAAGGACGGTTTTGCTTATGAGAGTGAAGGTGCCCTGGTAGTAGATGTAACAGAAGAGGGAGATAAAAAAGAACTTCCTCCGTGTATCATCGTTAAATCCAACGGGGCTACTTTGTATGCTACCACGGATCTGGCTACCATCGTAGAGCGTATGAAATTGTTCCAGCCGGATCAGATCATTTATCTGGCAGACAAAAGACAGTCTCTTCACTTTACACAGGTATTCCGTGTGGCAAAGAAAACCGGTATCGTAGAGCCGGGTATGCAGCTGGATTTCATTGGATTTGGTACAATGAACGGAAAAGACGGCAAACCGTTTAAAACAAGAGATGGCGGTGTGCTCCGTCTGCAGAGCCTCCGGGAAATGATCAGCGACGAAGTGTACAAGAAGATAATGGAGAACCGGGATTACAGTGAAGAAGAAGCGAGAAATATTGCCGGCCAGGTAGGACTGGCAGCTCTGAAATATGGAGATCTGTCCAATCAGGCTTCTAAGGATTACATTTTTGATGTGGAGAGATTTGCTTCCTTTGAAGGAAATACAGGACCATATATTCTGTATACCATCGTAAGGATTAAGTCTTTGATCCAGAAATATGTATCTCAGGGAGGAAAAATGCCGGAGGAGGTTCAGTACGAGGCTCCTGTCAGCGAAAGTGAGACCCAACTTTATCTGACACTGGGTAAATTTGCAGATGCAGTGGAAAGCGCATACAAAGAACTGGCACCGCACAAGATCTGCCAGTACATTTATGAATTATCCGAGGCGTTTAACCATTTTTACCATGAGACAAAAATTTTGGCAGAAGAAGATGAAAAGAGAAGAAATTCATATCTTTGTCTGATCCGGCTGGTACAGAAGGTGCTGGAGCAGTGTATTGACCTTCTGGGATTTGAAGCACCGGATAAAATGTGATCTTACAAAGAGACAGAATGTAGAATATAGAAAAGAGGAATGAGAATGTATCGCGATATGGCAAGGCTGATTATGTATGGTAAAGGTTCAGATTTTTCTATTCTGAAAAATCTGGCACAGATCATTGAAAAACTGGATCGTGGATCAGAAGTGGAAACCAGAGAGAGTCTGGTGCGGAAGGTGTATGACCAGGTGTATGGCATTTTGGATATATCTACCAAATATGGTTTTGATGAAAATCTGTGGCAGAGTTATGTGGCATATCTGCTGGCGATGGATGAAAATCCGTTCAGCATGATCTGTGAGACCGTGGGAGCGTCCGAAGATGGCACAGTTAACTCCATTGTGAAAAAAGATATGGATTGTTTTTACCACATTTTCAACTATGATTTCAGTTCTCTGCAGGAGACGCTGGAAGTGGACTGTTTTGATATACTGACGCATTATCATTCTATGGCAAAAGCAGAGAACACTTATAACAAAAGTGTCAGCGAAAAAGTGAGAAAACTGGCGAAAATGCTTCAGACAGCAGAGGATGGCCAGGGATTTTTTGAGGTTGTCACTGAATTTTACAAACGTTACGGCGTTGGCAAATTTGGATTAAATAAGGCTTTCCGTGTAACTCATCAGGGAGAGGAGATGGTGCTGGCACCGATTACTCATACCAGCGATGTGGAACTGTCTCATCTCATTGGATATGAATTGCAGAAGCAGCAGCTGATCGACAATACAGAAGCCTTTGTAGAGGGAAGAAAGGCCAATAACTGTCTGCTGTTTGGAGACAGTGGTACCGGCAAATCTACTTGTATCAAGGCCATTCTGAACAAGTATTATGATCAGGGACTGAGATTGATCGAGGTATATAAGCATCAATTCCAGGATCTGTCTACCATCATTGAGCAGATCAAAAACCGCAACTACAAATTCATTATATACATGGATGATCTTTCTTTTGAAGAATTTGAGATTGAGTATAAATACCTGAAGGCTGTTATTGAGGGAGGTCTGGAAGTAAAACCGGACAATGTTTTGATCTACGCTACTTCCAACCGCCGTCATCTGATCCGGGAGACATGGAGTGACCGCTCTGATATGTCTCAGGATGAACTGCACCGTTCCGATACCATGCAGGAAAAACTGTCGCTGGTAGCCAGATTCGGAGTCAGCATTAACTTCAGCCGTCCGCAGAAAAAAGAATTTGATTCCATTGTTCTGGGACTGGCAGCTGAGAATCCGGATATCACATTGAGCCAGCAGGAACTTCTGGCCAAGGCCAATGCATGGAGTCTTCGTAATGGCGGATATTCCGGCCGTGTGGCAGAACAATTTATCATACATTTGAAATCAATTGCAAAAGAGAAAGGAAAACAGTAAATGTTTGAAAGATTTTTCCCTGATTCAACGGTGGATTCAACCTATGATATTAACTATGAAAAACTTTATAAAGAGGGATATCGGGGAATTTTGTTTGATATTGACAATACACTGGTAGAGCATGGCAAAGAGGCTACGGAGCAGGCAAAAGAACTGTTCCGCAAATTAAAGTGTATCGGCTTCCAGTGCTGTCTTATTTCAAACAATAAAAAGAACCGGGTACGGACTTTTAACGAGGAAATCGGTGTCCATATGGTTTTTAATGCACACAAACCGGCGAAAAAAGGCTATTATTATGCCATGGAACTGATGAATACAGACAAAGAAACCACGGTGTTTGTAGGAGATCAGCTGTTTACCGATATATTTGGTGCAAAGCGTATTGGACTGCGGAATTTCCTTGTAAAACCAATTGATGAACACGAGGAGATCCAGATTGTGTTAAAGCGAAAATTAGAAAAAATCGTATTAAAAGAATACCGTGCCAAAAAAAGAGAGGAAAATAAGAAGAAAAAATGGGAAAAGAAAAAGCAGAAAAAATATTTCACAGCAAGCAGGTAGATGCTGTTATTCTTACCTCACCGGCCAATATGCGTTATATGGCCGGTTTTTGTGGAGAGGGCTATGTGTATCTTTCTGAAAAAAAACAGTTTTTAGTGACGGATTCCCGTTATACCATTGCTGCGAAAAAAGAAAGTCCCGATTTTGAGACGATATGCTATCAGGCAGGAGGGTATTATAGTGCTCTTTTGCAGACGGTGGAAGAAGAGCATATACAGAGACTGGGGTTTGAAGACCTGAACATGACAGTGGCGGAGTATGAAAAACTGAAAAACGAACTGGAGGGAAAAGATGTTATTTTGGTACCTCTTGGAAATTCAGTGAAACAGCTGCGGCAGATTAAAGAAGACTGGGAGATTCATCGGATACGCCAGGCAGAAGCCATTGGTGACCGGGCATTTAAGCGGTTGTTAGGAGAAGTAAAAGCCGGTATGACAGAAAAACAAGTGGCAGCCAGACTGGAATTTTTCATGAAAGAAGAAGGGGCTGAGGGACTTAGTTTTGATACCATTGCAGCGTCTGGTCCTCATTCGGCTATGCCTCATGCTGTGCCGACTGACAGAAAACTGACAAAAGGGGATCTTTTGACCATGGACTTTGGCTGTCTGTATCAGGGGTATTGTTCGGATATGACCCGCACCATAGCCATTGGTAAAGTGTCGGAAGAACAGAGAAAAATCTATGATGTGGTGAAAAAAGCCCAGGAGACAGCGTTAGCCGGAATCCGGCCGGGAATGACTGGAGCCCAGATTGATAAACTGGCAAGAAATGTGATAAAGAAGGCGGGGTATGGCGAGTATTTTGGACATGCACTGGGACATTCAGTGGGATTGGAGATCCATGAATCTCCTAATTTTTCCCCGAGAGAAGAGACTGTGATCCGTCCGGGTATGGTCATCACGGTAGAACCGGGCATCTATGTGGAAGGTGTAGGAGGCGTCCGGATCGAAGATGTAGTAGTTATTACCGAAGATGGATGCGAGAACATTACTCATTCCGCCAAAGAGTGGATAGAAGTGGAGGAATAAAGAGATGATACGACCAGATATATGTCTGCCGGTTGTAAGTAGTCTGCGGGACGCTATAGCAGAAGAAGTAAAAACATATGCAGCATTGCCGGTACAGGCAGTAGAGTGGCGTGTGGATTTTTTTGCCGGATATGAGAAAGAAATACCGGCGGTTGTAAAAGAACTGAAACAGATTCTGAAAGACAAAAAGCTGATTGTGACACTTCGTACGGAAGCAGAAGGCGGAGAGGCAAACGGAAGCCGTTTCGACTATGATGCGCTGGTGAGAACCCTGCTGGAACAGGGCGTGGCAGATTATGTAGATGTAGAGCTTAAGCGGGCGGAGCCGTTAAAGGACTGTTTTGCAGGCAGCTCACATACAGGAGTGATCGGCTCTTATCATGATTTTCATAAGACAGACAAAAAAGAAAGAATTGTAGAGATCCTTGATGCAGCCAGAACATATGACATGACAGTGGGTAAATATGCCTGTATGCCGGAGACAAAAGAAGATGTGGATACATTATTGGAGGCTACGGCACGGATGAAAGAAGCCTATCCGGAATTTCCTGTTATCACCATGGCCATGGGAGAACTGGGAAAGCCGTCCAGACTGTATGGTGGTCTGTATGGATCTTCTTTGAGTTTTGGGTGCGCCAGAGAAGCATCGGCGCCGGGGCAGGTGTACTATGAAGAGATGATATCGGTCTTTGACAAAATTTACAAAGGAAATCATCATATATCCCTGATCGGCTTTATGGGAGCAGGCAAATCTACGGTATCCAGAGAGTTGAAGAGACTGTCAGGAAGAGAAGAAGTAGATACAGACCAATGGATCGAGAAACATGAGAAAAGAAGTATTTCGGATATTTTTGCCACGGAAGGTGAGGCTTACTTCAGACAGTGTGAAACAGATATGTTAGATGAACTGGGAACCATGGAACCGTCTATTATATCCTGTGGCGGAGGTATGGCCCTGCGGGAGATAAACCGTAGAAAACTAAAGGCTATGGGAGAAGTAGTTCTTTTACAGGCATCACCGGAGACAATCCTGGAGCGGGTAAAGGACAGTACCAACCGTCCAATTTTAAATGGCAACATGAATATAGCATTTATATCAGACCTGATGGGCAAACGGCTGCCGGCTTATGAAAAAGCGGCCACGGTGAAAATTTCCACTGATGGAAAGACAGTCACTGAAATTGCGAAAGAAATACTTGAAAAAACTCATCAAATTTAATATAATGAATAAAGATATGTACGATATTTAGTCGCATGGCGACGGAAAGAGAGGAAATTATGGTATCAGCAGGAGATTTTAGAAATGGATTGACAGTGGAGATTGATGGAACTGTTTATCAGATCATAGAGTTTCAGCATGTAAAACCTGGTAAGGGAGCTGCTTTTGTTCGTACTAAGTTAAAAAATGTAGTAGATGGTGGTGTGGTTGAGAAGACATTCCGTCCAACCGAGAAATATCCACAGGCACATATTGATAAAAAAGAGATGCAGTATTTATATAATGATGGTGAGATGTACAACTTCATGGACAATGAAACATTTGAGCAGATCGCACTGACAGAAGAAAAAGTTGGCGACGCTATGAAGTTTGTAAAAGAAAATGACAATGTAAAGATGGTTTCCTATCAGGGAGATATCTTTGCAATTGAGCCACCTATGTTTGCAGAACTGGAAGTAACAGAGACTGAGCCGGGTGTGAAAGGTGATACAGCTACGAATGTAACAAAACCAGCTACGGTAGAGACTGGTGCACAGGTAGCCGTACCGATTTTTGTAAACCAGGGAGACAAGATCCAGATTGATACAAGAACGGGCGAGTATCTGAAGAGATTATAAGATACATCTTATATCAGAAAGTATTGTGAATCCCCATTCCGTTAGGAGTGGGGATTTTTTGCGTTATGAACCAATTTGTGCTATAGGATATGCCTATAACACATCTTTGTATTTATCTATTTTACAAATTCACAGTAAAATGATAGGATATGTATGTAAGATAAATAAAGCACTTTGGTGCAAAGCATAGACTATAACATAGAAATGAGGATGATAGAATGAGTAAGAAAAATTATGAAGAAAGAAATTTGAAGTTTGAGACATTGCAGTTACATGTAGGACAGGAACAGCCGGATCCGGTTACAGATGCCAGAGCTGTACCGATTTATGCATCATCATCTTATGTATTCAGAAATTCAGAGCACGCAGCAGCAAGATTTGGACTGAGTGATGCAGGTAATATTTACGGAAGACTGACCAATCCGACACAGGATATTTTCGAACAGAGAATTGCTGCTTTGGAAGGCGGCGTGGCAGCACTGGCTGTAGCATCCGGAGCAGCTGCTATTACTTATACCATTGAGAATCTTGCTCAGGCAGGAGATCACATTGTAGCAGCAAAAAATATCTACGGTGGTTCTTACAACCTGCTGGAGCACACACTTCCACAGTATGGAATCGAGACAACCTTTATTGATCCTGAGAATTTTGAAGAAGTAGAGGCAGCTATTCAGGAGAACACAAAGGCAGTATATATTGAGACTTTGGGAAATCCAAACTCTGATATTGTTGATATCCGTAAACTGGCAGATATTGCCCATGCACATAAGATCCCACTGGTAATTGACAATACATTTGCTACTCCTTATCTGGTTCGTCCGATTGAGTATGGCGCAGACATTGTAGTACATTCTGCTACAAAATTCATTGGTGGACATGGAACAGCCATCGGTGGTGTGATCGTAGACAGCGGTAAATTCGACTGGGAGGCAAGTGGTAAATTTGCTTCATTGACGGAACCAAACCCAAGTTATCATGGAATCAGCTTTACAAAAGCAGTTGGCCCGGCAGCATTTGTAACAAAGATCCGTGCTATCCTGCTTCGTGATACAGGTGCAACTTTGTCACCATTCCATGCATTTATCTTCCTTCAGGGACTGGAGACACTTTCTCTTCGAGTAGAGAGACATGTGGAAAATGCATTGAAAGTAGTAGAATATCTGAATGCACATCCTCAGGTAGAAAAAGTACACCATCCATCGGTATCCGATGATCCAAAACAGCAGGAACTTTATAAAGAGTATTTCCCAAATGGCGGTGGATCTATCTTTACTTTTGAAATCAAAGGAGATGATCAGAAGGCAAAAGACTTTATTGACAATCTGGAGTTGTTCTCTCTTCTTGCCAATGTAGCCGATGTAAAATCACTGGTGATTCATCCGGCATCTACAACTCATTCCCAGCTGAACGAGGAAGAACTTTTAGAGCAGGGAATTAAGCCGAACACCATTCGTCTTTCCATCGGAACCGAAAACATTGACGATATTATTGAAGATCTGGATGAGGCATTTAAAGCAGTTCAGTAAGGTGTTGACAAAAAAAGAGTAAATGTGATATGTTCATTGTAAATATATGAGCAGAGGAATAGAAAACATGGCATTATCACAGGAAGAATTAGAGCGGTATTCCCGGCACATCATTTTGAAAGGTGTTGGATTATCGGGACAGAAAAAATTATTGCAGGGAAAAGTATTGGTAATCGGTGCCGGTGGCTTGGGAGCCCCGGTGCTGATGTATCTGGCGGCCTCCGGTGTGGGTACATTGGGGATCATGGATGATGATGTGGTGGACCGGTCGAATCTGCAGCGTCAGATCATTCATGGTACAGCGGATATAGGACGGTCCAAAGTCCGGTCAGCGGCGGTCAGAGTAAAGGATATCAATCCTCATGTTGAGACGGTCCTTTATGAAGAAAGAGCTGAAGCAGAGAATCTGATGGAGATCCTTAGTAAATATGACTTTATTATCGATGCGGTAGACAGTTTTGCGTCAAAATTTTTAATCAATGATGCCTGTGTGCTGGCAAAAAAACCATTTTGCCACGGCGGCATCCGGGAATTTCAAGGGCAAGTCATGACCTATGTGCCAGGCTGTGGCCCTTGTTATCGTTGTATTTTTGAAGAGATTCCGGCAGATGGGCAGATTGACAGTTGTTCCCAGGCAGGAGTGCTGGGAACCATGCCGGGGATCATAGGAAGTCTTCAGGCACTGGAGGCCCAGAAATATCTGCTGGGAACAGGAGATCTGCTGACAGGAGCTATGTTGGTATTTGACGGCCTTTCCATGGAATTCCGGAAGGTAAAGTTTAGTAAGGCTTCTCCTTCCTGCCGTGTGTGTGGAGAAAAGGCAGATATAAAAACATTAGAAAAATCAGAATACGAAGTGGCAGCAGCCTGCCAGTGGAAAGGAAAGCAGTGAGATGAAACGGCAGATTTCGGTAGAGGATTGGAAAAAAATGGATCCGGAACAGACAGTTTTGGTAGATGTGAGGGAAGAGACTCAGACTCAGTTTGGAACCATAGAAGGAGCTTTGTATATTCCTGCCACAAGCCTTCATAAGCTGTATGAATTACCAAAAGATAAAAGAATTGTTGTTTTTTGCCAGAAAGGTGAAACAAGCCACGAAGTAGTGGAAGTGTTGTTGGATGCAGGCTACGATGCCTACGAGATGCAGGGAGGATATCTGGCCTACCTGGCGTCACTGTGAGAAGGGGGAGATATGTATGACATTGCAGCAGATTAAGTATGTGATTGCCATTGCTGACAGCGGTTCTATGAACGAGGCGGCCAAGCAGTTATTTGTATCTCAGCCTAGTTTGTCAGGCTCTGTAAAGGAGCTGGAAAAGGAACTGGGATTTGATCTCTTTATCCGGTCTAATAAAGGAATTGTCATAACCAGAGATGGAGAAGAGTTCCTCGGATACGCCAGACAGGTTGCGCAGCAGTATAATCTGCTGGAAAGCCGTTACATAGGAAAAGAAGTGAAAGAACATTTCAGTGTTTCCATGCAGCATTATTCTTTTGCGGTAAAAGCTTTTGTTGAAATGGTTAAGAAGGTAGGACTGGAGCGCTATGAGTTTGCAGTCCATGAGACCAAAACTTATGAAGTGATTGAGAATGTAAGAGATTCTAAAAGTGAGCTGGGTATTTTGTATCTGAATGACTTTAACAGACAGATACTGGAGAAAATTTTCAGGGACAACCATCTCAAATTTGAAAAATTGTTTGACTGTGATACCTA
>ENA-UOOD01001700-UOOD01001700.1-human-gut-metagenome-genome-assembly--contig:-CS67-NODE-1700-length-21568-cov-29.629759_pt1 | contig 21568 bp, 24 predicted proteins | sample MGYA00242464_ERZ724011 | MGnify/ENA metagenome assembly ERZ724011 | reverse complement strand
TCGTCTATCTGCCCGAGGACTACGACGGCCTTATTTTTGCCGCCGAGACTCAGCCGGATAACTACAAGGACAGCGCAAAGCGGATGCAGCTTGACAGCATTTCTCCCGAGGCAAGCCTTTTGGACATAGTCACGCTCGACGCGCACAGCAGCCTGTATTTCGATATCTGCTGAGGGAGGGCTGCTTAAATGAATGATACGCATTATGGAAAAATGAGCGAGGCTGAGCTTTCAAAAAAGCTGGGTCAATATCAAAAGCAGGCACGCATTTGGACGATCATCGGTCTGATCGGCGTTCTGGGCGGAGTGATCTCGTTTTTTGCTGTGGATGACATGGCGCTAAAATCGGTTTTAACGGCAGTGCTGTTTTTCGGCGGCGTGTGTGCTGCGCTGATTCTCGGCGGCGGCGCGCAGAAGAAGCTGAAAGCGCTTATGCAGGATCAGATGGGCGATTTCTTCCGTGCGGAGCTTGAAAATGCCTTCGGCCCGGATATGAACACGGCGCAGATGTGCATTGACGAAAAGCTCGTGCGCTCGCTCGTCCTGCTCGATAACCAGTGGGAAGAGATCGAAACGGAAAACTTCCGCGAGGGCGAGCATAACGGCGTCCACTTTTCCGTGGCAAACGTGCGACTTAACCACGTCTACGAGCGCGGCGCTCCGCAAGACGGCTTGGAAACCTGCCGCGACATGGTGTTCAAGGGCATTGTTTTGCGTCTTGAGATGCGCACCATAGCAGCAGAAAACGTGCTCGTCAGCGCGCGCACGGAGGACAGTCCGCGCGGCATCGCAACCGGCAGCGAAGAGTTTGACCGCTGCTTCTGTGTAACGGCCGAGCATGAACAGTATGCTAAGAGTGTTTTAACTCCGCAGCTGACTGAGCGGATACTTGAATTTTGCCGCGGCATCGACGGGCAGCTTTTGGGCTTTTGCCTGAGCGGAAGCACTCTTTCAATGGCTGTCGAAACAGACTACGCCTTTGCCGGCGTTGCAAGCAGCGTCGATCTGCGCGATCTTGACGCTTTGCGCCGCAGCTATGTAAGCTCGCTCCACGAGATGGGGGGCATAATCGACCTGCTGACCGAAAACTCCGAGCTGTTTGCCAAATAAACAATGAACAACTCCCGAAAGCAAGTGCTTTCGGGAGTTGTTGCTTATAATTACTTATTGACTTTTAATACTTCGCTTCTTATTTGCGCGATGGTTTTTCCGCTTTTGCGCGCAAGGGCCGCGAGGTCCTCGTACTCCGCCTTTTCACGCACAGCGCCGTAGCCGGACGAAGTTTTGACACGAACCTCGCCATCCTGCGTCCGCACCGTCTTTTCGCTGCGGCCAAGCTCGTATCTTTTGCAGACATATTCCCTCACGCCGAGGGTCGTTGTGTGCTTAAAAATGCACTCAAGCATCTGTTTCCGCTGTCTTTCGCGGCACATGCATGTGAGCTTAACACCGGGTCTGCTTTTTTTCATGCCGATGCTGGTAAAGTAAACATCCAACGCACCGAGCGTAAATAGCTCTTCCATGGCAAAGGAAAGCTCCTCGGGCGTCATATCGTCAAGGTTGCAGGCAAGCTCAATTATCTCCTCGCCGTCGTTTGCAGTTTCGCCGATAAACGCCCTGACTACGTTTGCGCACTCGAAGTTCTTTTTGCCCGTACCGCAGCCTGCATTTTCAATCTTCATAGTCGGCATGGCCCCAAATTCCAAGACAAAGAATTTCAGCAGCGCAGCGCCCGTAGGAGTACACAGCTCGGACTTTATCTGCCCCGAATATATCGGCACGCCGCGCAGGATAAGCTCGGTTGCCGGTGCCGGAACGGGAAGAACGCCGTGCGCGCAGCGCACCGTACCAGAGCCTACGTTCACCTCCGACGCGAGTATCCGCTCCGGAGCAAGCTCATGCATGAGCGCGCACACGCTCAGCACATCGGCCAGCGCATCAAGCGAGCCGACCTCATGAAAATGCACGTTTTCCATCGGATGTCCGTGGACACGGCTTTCGGCCTCGGCAATGATGGAATAGACCTTTTTTGCATTTTCCCGGATCGCTTCGTCAAGCGGTACCGAATCTATAAACGCCATGATCTCGGTAATGCTCGTGTGCTCATGGTGATGATGCGTTTTCTCGCCCTCCTCGTCGCCGTTTATGAGAACCGTCACATGCGTTCCGATTATTCCGCACTTACTGTCGGGTGCCGCCGTCAGCACGGCCTTTCCTCCGAGCGCGGCATTCATGCGGCTCAGGAAATCGTCCTTATCCGGATGCAGCTCCAGAAGCGCCGCCGTCAGCATATCTCCGGCGCAGCCCATGGAGCAATCTATATACAGCGTTCTCATTGGCTCTCCGCCCTCGCTTTCGGGTCAAGCTTTATAATGCCGAAGTATTTTGAAAGCTCGGCCTTAATTTTTTCAAGCTCGGCCTGAGCGTTTTCCTGCTGCTTTGCCGTAAATTGCAGCAGCGCTCCGCCGTCGCGCAGGCGCACGCGGAAGTCGGTAAAGCCGAGTGAAAACAGATATTCCTCGCTTTTCTCCACTGCCTCAAGCTTTTCGCCGCTTATCCTCTCTCCGGTCGGAACGCGCGTTGCAAGGCAGGCGTAAGCGGGCTTATTCCATGTAAACAATCCTGCCTCACGCGAACGGGCGCGAACCTCGCTTTTTGTTATGCCGCAGAGCTTCAGCGGCGAGAGGACGTTCTGCTCCCTTAGTACCTTCATTCCAGGGCGGTCGCCGCCGTCGTCGCTTGCGTTCGTGCCGTCTATGAGCGTATCGTAGCCGTCAGCTGCCGCAGCGGCGCGTATGGCTCCCATGATATGCCTTTTGCAGTAATAGCAGCGATCTGCCGGATTATCCGTCACGTCGTCAAATTGCAGAACGTCAACGCTTATCTCGTGCAGCTCAATTCCCAGCTGCTCGGCCAGACGGTGTGCGTCATTGCGCTCAAACTCCGGCTGGAACTGAGATTTGACAAAGTACGGAGCAATGTCCGCGCCGCATTTCACCGCGGCATACAGAAGATATGCCGAATCCGCGCCGCCCGAAAAGGCAAGCGCAGCTTTTTTGTGTTCGTTGAAAAATTCGTTAATATTCATATCAGTCAAGATGGTTTATCATGCTGGCAAGATAGCCTGCCCCGAATCCGTTATCTATGTTTACTACCGACATGCCGCTTGCGCAGGAATTGAGCATGCTAAGCAGCGCCGCGACGCCGCCGAAGGATGCACCGTAGCCCACGCTTGTCGGCACGGCGATCACCGGGCAATCTGCAAGTCCGCCGATAACCGACGGCAGCGCGCCCTCCATTCCGGCAACGGCGACGATAACGCGCGCCGTCATGATCTCCGGCATGTGCGACAGCAGGCGATGCACTCCGGAAACGCCGACATCGTACAGCCGCGTGACCTTATTGCCGAGTATCTCGGCCGTGACGGCCGCCTCCTCGGCAACGGGAATATCCGTCGTGCCGCCGGTGGCAACGACGACAGTTCCGACCCCGTCCGGTTCCGGGATCACGCCGACTATTCCGAGCCTTGCGTCGGTTCGGTAGTCAAGGTCATGCTTTGAGGATACAAGCTCGGCTGCTTTGGCCGACATTCGTGTTATAAGCACCGTTTTCTGTCCGCGTTCGAGCATTGCTTCAACGATTTTCAGTATCTGCTCGGGGGTCTTGCCCTCGCCGTAGATGACCTCCGCTATGCCCTGACGTAGCTCGCGATGGTGGTCGATCTTCGCAAAGCCGAGATCCTGAAACGGCTCCATTTTAAGCTCCAGCGCCGCATCGGATGGGCTTAGCTCGCCGCTGCTGACTCTTTCGAGAATATGCATTATATCTTTCTGACTCATCTGATCGTCCTTACTTTCAAAGAGATGTGTTTAAGTACAGTATACCACAGCCCCAGCCCTAAGTCACTCACAAGATGATGCTGCCCCGTATAACGCATTCTGTTCTCGGATATCTGCCTGTCAAAACTCAAATTCGTCATAAAAACTCCCCCCGGTCATGGGTATTGTGTACCCATTAGATCGGGGGGGAGTTATTGTCTTAAAGTGTTGTTATTATAGTATAATCCACCTTTGACGCGAAAAAGGCAGCTCCGAAGAGCTGTCTTTTTCTATACACCCATGTTGAAAAACTGCATGGGTGTATTTTCATTCACTTTGCTTCGACAAATATCTGCTTATGTGCTTTACGCATAAATGTGTAAGTAGCAAGACCGATAAGCATTGTCGCAACGGCACCGACCATCATATTATGACGGGCACTTTCGCCGAACGCGCTGGCAATAAACGGGACAACATATCCGCACAGGAAAACGCCCGAACCTTCAAACGCTTGGAGGAAGCTCATTGCAGTGGTAAGGTTTTTACCCTTGACTCCGAGGCCTATGTATGTTTGCAGCGCAGATATCGCTATCATTATACCGAGCTGGCAGCCAATTGCCGCAATGTAGCAGCAGGGTATTGTGGGAATTACGGTAGGCAGGAATGTGCAAACACCGCCGATAAGCAGGGCAATCGGAAGCGACCATCCCTTGAACGCTTTCATCCAGAACGATACCGCAACGCAGCCGATCATGCTGACCGCCGTGCACAGTGAGTTCACGCCGCCGACAAGTGTAGTATCGCCGAGCTGTGCTTCGTTGATTATGAAGTCTGAATTGTTGAGATACCAACCGTTCCAGAATATGCATCCGAGAAAATAAGTGCCAAGCAAGAGTATTGCATATGTCGGCATACGGTGGTGCTCTTCATTTCCGAGCTTTTTGCTCTCTTCCTGTTTTTCATCCGAAACAGATTCAACCGGGATGTCGGGATAGAAAAGGATGACAAGGATTATAACCGGAATAATTACATAGACCGTTTTAAAGCCGCCTGCCCAGTTGCCGCCTCTTGCAAAGAATCCGCAAATAAGGGCAAACAGAGTCTGTCCTAGCATAAGTGCGGCCTGATGGAAGCCCATGACTTTATCCTTGAGTGAATCGGGTGCAATACTGGGAAGAACCGAGGCATTCGCCGCCGCCACAACACCTGCCGGAATGCCCATGAGCGCAGAGCACGCCACTATGCCTGCAACAGGAATCTCAACATATGCAACAACAAGGCCGGCAGCAACCGCGATTACCATGCTTATTATTACAAGGAGCTTTCTGTTGAACTTAGCCAGCAGAAATGCCGATGCAAATGCCGATATCATCATAACGACCGCCGGAAGCGATGCTATAAGGACGGTAACACTGTCCTGCCCGGGAAACGCAGTGTAAATATCGCCGAGAACTATCGTCGTAAATGAGTAGATATATACTGTAAACGACGCAAGCAGTACAACTATTAAAGACATTGCTTTTTTCATAATTTTCTCCTAAAAGGTAGATTTATTCGTTTAACTGAGCCTGATCCGCTAAAGCACGTGCTTCGTTTTCCTCGACGCATTTCTGATATTTTTTATCGCTAAGGCCAAAGAAAAATTGCAATATGAGCTGCCCTGCCGCCATGATCGTCGGGATTATGAAGGTTCCAAACAGGATCCCGTTTTTGGTTGCAAAGCTCTGCACTATGTTAGGAATAAAGCCTGCCGCATCCAAAACGACCATCGTCAGCTTTCCGCCGATCGCGGCACCGAGGGAAATATCCAAAGCGTATATGCCGTAAATAAGGCCGGTTTGAAGCTTGCCGGTAAGCCAGAAGCCATATTCTATAACATTGGGTACCAGCAGATTGGCAAAGCCGTAATGTGCACCCTGGAACACAGCGCTGATAATAAAGATAAAGAACAGCACGCCGAAGCTCATGGATTTTGCGGCGGCCTCCGGGCCGATCGTGCGGCAGATAAGGAAAAACGCCGTGTTGAAAGCAATACTCAGAATAAGTACACATATAAATCCGCGGCTGCTGTCTTTAAAAATGCGCACAAAATATTTTATCAGCAGCGCACCGAGTATCGTTGCAACGGTGAACACTCCCATTGCTATCGCATAGAAGTTCTCCATGTCAAAATAATACTTGAACGAGTAGACCATCATCGCACTTTTTATGGTCATAAGCGTGTTTGCCAGAAACACACTTATGAGGATAATTATGCAGGGACGGTTCTTAGCGATAAGCCCGAGCTCTCCGATCAGATTGCGCTTTTCGGTTTTTTCCTTGCCCTGAGCTTCAATGATCTTTGAAGTTCCGTCGGGATTAAGCTCGTATTTTTTCTGTACTATGTAGTTAATGCCCATGCTGAGAAAGCCGATTATCGCAAACACTACGGCAGCCCAGAAGAAGCCGGTTCTTTCGCTGCCGTTGCCGAATGCTTTCACAAGAGGGAGAAATGCCGCAGAAACGAGGAACATGCCAACGTTGAAAAACACTTCTCGGATGCCGATTATTTCGCTGCGCTCTTCAACGCTTGTGGTCATGTTTACAAGCTGCGCATGGGTCGGCGCGCAAACGATCGTGTTCCATATGCAGCCGTAGGTGCCGAAAAACAGTATGATCCATATGATTCTGAAAGTCATGCTGACATTTTCCCATGGCGCAAAGATCAGCGGAAGTCCTATCGTCATAGGCAGAATGCCGATCTTAAGCCAGCCTCTGTACTTACCGCTTTTCCAGTGGCACCTGTCAATCGCTATGCCTATCAGGAAGTCCGTTACCGTATCGCAAGATCTGGCTATCAATATGATGTTGCCGGCAAGGCCGAGAGCCAGGCCGCATACATCGGTGAAGTAAAGTAATACGAAAGGTAGCTCGCGAAGATATTCCACGCAAGCAGCGTTCCCATTCCGTCGCAGGACGCCCATGCGAGTTTATCTTTGAATGGAATTGCACTTTTTTGGGTCACTTTTTCTTTCATCAAGTTTTCCCCTATCTTTATTTCGCTCAATGTCATTTGATAATTTGTTGACATTGAAGCTCATATTTTTGTGGGGAAATTTTCATTCCCCACAAAAAGCAGTGACTTTAGTGACTTTATAATTATTATATCTGACGGGCGGTAAGATATCCAGCCCTAACCGCAGGACCGACAAGGCCAACACTGACCGCATCGCCTATGATTCTCACATCATATCCTGCATTTTTAAGCTCATCGGCTAATGCAGTATTAGGAGTGTGTCCGATAGAGATAACAACGGTATCGCACTCAATCTCCTCATTGACCTTGCCCGAAACGACAACCGAGTGGTCTTTGATCTCCTGAACAGCGGTGCTCGTGCAAATGCGCACTCCGTTCTTTTTCAGGTCGGCAAGCAGTCCGTTGCGCGGAGTATCTACCTCGTCCATCGCTATATCTTCCTGAAGCTCTACGATGGTGACATTCTTCATGTAAGACGCGATGTGGTTTGCAGTTTCTGCACCGGCATGACCGCCGCCGATAACAACGACATTATGGCCCGTGTTTGCCTTACCGGAAAGTACGTCGGTGCCGAGAACAACGATGTCCTTGTCGTAGCCGGGGATCTTCTTGGGAACAACAGGTGTTGTGCCGGTTGCGGCAATCACGACATCGGGCTTAACGGAGTCTACCAGCTCCTTGGTAACGGGCGTGTTCAGAATGACGGGAACATTGAGTTTTTTAAGCTCATGCATCTGCCATACAATAAATGCACCCAGCTCGCCCTTGCAGGGAGGCACTGATGCAAGGCGATATTTGCCGCCTGCCCAACGGTCTTTATCGTACACCGTTACATGATGTCCGCGCTTTGCTGCGCCTATGGCAGCTTCAAGGCCGGCAGGGCCTGCGCCTATAACGAGGACATTCTTCGGGCTGTCGGTCATAACCGTCTGGTATTCCGCTTCGGATTCGTGCCCGATTATCGGGTTAAGCTCACACGTTCCGGACTTTTCGAGGTTTACGTTTGCATCGCAGCCGTGCAGGCAGCCGACGCAGGTTCTGATATCGGTAAAACAGCCGGCCTTAGCCTTGTTTGGCGTTTCGGGATCGGCAATAGACTGTCTGCCCATTGCCACCATGTCCGCCTTGCCGGATTTGATGATTGCATTTGCAACACGAGTATCGTTAATTCTGCCTATTGCATAAACAGGAACACTTGCGACCGACTTGACCTCTTTTGCATTGTTGGCTATCCAGCCGTGATCGGTGTACATTGAGGGGATTATCTGATCGCCGGATCTGTAAACACCGACAGAAACGCCGAAGTAGTCCACTCCGGCCTCCTCAAGGAACGGAACATATGCCTTTGTATCTTCAATGGTAAGACCGCCGGATACCCACTCGTCGCTTGACAGCTTGTAGCCTATGATGAAGTCGGGGCCTGTCTGCTCGCGCACTTCGTGAATGATCTCGAGCGCAAACCTCATACGATTGCAAAGGTCTCCGCCGTATTCGTCGGTTCTCTTGTTTGAGTAGGGAGACATGAATTCTTCAATGAGATAGCCGTGGGCGCCATGAAGCTCGCATCCGTCAAATCCGGCAGCCTTAGCTCTTGCCGCAGCCTGTCCAAACTGCTTAACTACCAGCTTTATTTCTGCAACGGTCATCTCATGAGGCATCATATCCGGGCTGAACGGACACGGAATAGCCGAAGGTGCCCAAGGAGTATCTTTATCGATAACGCCGATCTGGCGTCCGGGATGGTGAAGCTGAACGATCGACAGTGCTCCCCATTTATGAAGTCTATCGGTGTACTCCTTAAATCCGGGTATGTGCTCATCTTTCCAAAGGCCGCCGATATACTGATGTCCTTTGCCCGCAACGTTTGTTATCGCAAAGTCCTCGGTAATTATCATTGCAAAGCCGCCCTTTGCCTTTGCTTCATGATATGCAGCAAACCGCTCAGTGCAGCTTCCGTCCTCTTCGCAGAGGTTCATAACCATTGCCGGCACGATGCAGCGGTTTTTGAGCTGTCTTTTATTTATTGTGATTGGGCTAAACAAGCTGTCTAACATGTGTAAAACTCCTTAAAAGTATGCTGCTAAAATTGACGCAGGAAATCGGCTCACCTATACTCGTTTACTCGGTTTCCTGCGTCTGCTTAATATATTGGGCTGCTGTAAACCCAAGACCGCGGCAATTACCACTGAATGACTTTATCGTCCCAGCCGTCCTGAGGAGAAGCGCAAAGCGTATCCCAGAATGAAAGCTGGCTGATGAACCACTTGCCGTTGGGGTCGAGGTTGCCGTTTTCGTCGATCTTGACGTATTCATCCTCGTACTTGCCCTGCTCGAGGAAGCTCTTGCTGCCGGTCTCGGCGCGGCCTTCGAACATACGGAAAGCGCCGAACATATGCCATTTGCCGGTTGCGTGTACGCCGTCATCTGCAACGGTGATCTGAGGTGCCATGGGGTTGTGACCAAGGACTCCGACGCCGGGTACGCCGTCCATCTGAGTCTGATAGAACTGGAAGAGCTTTTCGATCTCTTCGCGGTTGTTGCCGCCGCCCCAGGGCTGAGTAGGATCGCCGATCCACTTTGCGTCGGGAGCAAACAGGTCTTTGATCTGAGTCCAGTCGTGGTTCGAGTCGCACATATCGCTGTAGCGAGCCTTGAGAACTTTTATCTCTTCAATGTCTTTGAGCTTCTGAACTTCCTTGGCGAGTTCTTCGAGAGTGATAACCATTAGTTTTTCCTCCATAAATATTTTATTTGTTTGTTAACTGCTGAACATTGACGTCAATTGCTTTGTCTGTTATATTTATATCACGCAATCATGTAGTTTACTTGCACTATTTCGTCAATAAATACAAATATCTTTCATGATTTCGAGCTAAATACTGCAATTTTACACACCGACACAAATATTTTACACGTCATTTCTCCTTATCCAATTCTATTGCAGGCAAAAATCCGGCAATCGCTCAGCGCTGCTCATCCGCGATCATCGAACTGCCCTGATACAAATATTTTATTTAGGAGTGGTAATATGGGAAAACTTCCAACCATGCGTTCGGACAATTCAGAGATACTTCCTTATAATTTTAAAGATTACTTCGTTTTTATCGGCACAGAAAAGCTGTCGGATCATCCTAATTTCTGCATGTTTAATCATTGGCATGACGAGACTGAAATTATTGTTCCGCTTAAAGGACACATGACATATAACATTAACGGTGACCTTATCAAGCTGGCTCCCGGTAAAGGCGTTTTTGTGAACTCCAACCAAATTCATTACGGTTTTTCCGACGACAGCACCGACTGTGTCTTCATCTATGCACTGTGGCACCCGATGGTTCTGTGCGCGACAAACGAATTTGAAAACGAATATGTCAATCCCATCACAAAAAATGCATCAATTCCTTACCTAAGGTTGGATGCGGACACACCTTGGCAGAAAACAATTCTATCCGATGTCAGCAAAATGTATGAGCAGCTTTCCGACAGAGCCGCTCCGTTAATGCTTCAAAGTCGCATATTTGACATATGGCACACCATATATGTGAATACAAAGCAGGAGCGTAAAGTGACTTCTTCTGCCTCCCCACAGCTATCAATTTTAAAGGACATGCTGTCACTCATTCACAACGGTTACGGGGAAAAAGTAACTCTAAACAAAATTGCCGATGCTGGGAAAATCAGCATCAGCAATTGCAATGTTATATTCAAGAAATATTTAAAAGAGTCGCCGATAAAATATCTGCTCAACTATCGTTTAATGAAGAGCACCGAGCTGCTTGTGGAAAATGCCCTGCCGATCACAGAGGTTGCCTTTGAAGTTGGCTTTTCAAATCCAAGCTATTTTATCGACGCTTTCAAAAAGGCATACGGGCTCACTCCCAACGAATATCGGAAGAAATTCAGAGCGTCCGAAACGTTTGATCCTTATGCCGATATATAAGCATGTGCGCTGCTCTCGGATATCTGCCACGTAAAGCTCAAATTCGTCATAAAAACTCCCCCGATTATTGGTGTTGTGTACCCAATAAATCAGGGGAGTTTATAGCTTTAACGAAACGGTTTATCGGCTTAAGCGTCGAAAGTCATGCGTGCTTTCACGGTGTTCATAGGTTTGGCGCCACATTTACCCACTTGGCAAAACCTTAAACTGCCTGTGTTTTTACCGCATTGCGCCCTGTTTTTGACGCAGGGAAAGGCAGTCGGCGATCATTGCGATGAACTCGCTGTTTGTCGGCTTGCCTTTGATATTCGACACGGTGTAGCCGAAGAATTTCTGCAAAACCTCGATATCGCCGCGATCCCACGCGACCTCGATGGCATGGCGTATTGCGCGCTCGACGCGCGACGGCGTCGTGCCGAATTTTTTCGCGACCTCGGGATACAGCACCTTGGTGACGGCATTGATTATATCCATGTCGTTTATCGTAAGTATTATCGCCTCGCGCAGGTACTGATAGCCCTTTATGTGCGCCGGAACGCCGATCTCGTGGATGATCTAGGTGACTGCCGCTTCGAGATTCGCGTCGCTCGTGCGCGCAGGCAGAAGCACCTCCTCCTGACTCGGCAGCGCGCCGATCTGGCGGATGCGATCCAGAAGCGCGGTGATATCGCAAGGCTCCGGCACGAAATACGCCGCTCCGAGTGCCGTGCACTGACGCACTATCTCGTTTCGGTACAGATGTGTAACGACGATCGCCTTCGCGCCGGGGCATGCCTCGGGCAGGCGGCGCAGCACCTCGATACCGTCGAGCTTCAAAAGCACCAGATCCATCACCAGCACATCCGGCTGCCGCTCGGCCGCAAGGGTAAGCGCTTCAACGCCGTTGTCGGTATTGCCGACGCACTCCATGTCATCCTCCTGTGACAGGACATCTCCCAGCAGACGTCGAAAGTCTTCGTCGATATCTGCAATTAGAACGCAGGTCTTGGTTTCCATAACTATTCTCCTCCAGTTTGCTACATGAACAGCGCTGTCCCTACCTTTTGAGGCAAAACAGCCGCTTTTATGGTATAAACTTACCATATCCGAAACGTTTTAGCACGCGAATCATGTCGAGCATTATTAATAATTGTTGACATAATTCGACGAAAAGATTAAGAAAACGATTACATTTAGTCGTTTTAATCCCATCTTTGTAATTTTATGTCGAAACATTGCGTAAAAAAACTCCCCACGACACGCGTGGGGGTATGGAAATTCACTTAAACACAAAACACATAGTTATAAACCAACTGAGAAGAGCAAATATCATAGCTGCCACAGCCATTTTAAGACTGTGGTCATGCTCATATTCCTGATAAGCCTCGACTGCATCGGATGCGCCGCGCAGGTAGGCTTTATATAAGGCTATGAAGTGACGGCTATCATGTCTGCCGGCAGCATATTCTTCTGCGGCAGTTTTTGTAAATAATGATATTTTGTCCATCACGCCTCACCTACTCTCGGCTTATTGTGTAACTATTCTATCATAAATTTCTTATATTTCAAGTATCATTTTATGGAAGCTGCGTTAAGCTTCTTAACGCAGCTTGAACAGCAGCATACCTCCGCACATCACTGCAAGGCCGACAAATTTGTTCCAGCCGAAGGCTATTTTCTCGCTTCCCATCAGACCGAATGCGTCGATCAGGGCGGCAACAAGAAGCTGCGACATGAGTATTATCGATATTGCCACCGTCGTGCCGAGGCTTTTTATGCCGAGCATTACCGTGAGCGTTATCACAAGCCCCAACGCGCCGCCTAGCCAGTAGAGCCTGCTGACACTGCCGAGGGCGGAGAAGCTCCCCTGCCGCCAGAACAGCAGAACGATCATCGCAAGCGCAAACGCCGTGCCCTGAACAAAGGCGTTTGCCTCCATGTTGCCTATCCCCTCACCCAGGCGCGTGTTCATAACTCCCTGCACGCTCATCGCCATGCCGGCTATTATGCTGAGCACTATGCCAAGCAGCATTCTTATCTCCTCCGATTTTTCTTTTGTACACTATTGATATCGGCGGCGTGATGTGTTAAAATCCTCAATACACGAACAAATGTCATTGTGTTGCAGACAGGAGGCTCGAACATGACAAACGCAAAACCCAAATATTTTCTCGTCGAGGCTACGGCTCTGCCCGAGGTTTTTGTCAAGGTGACGGAAGCTAAATCCCTTTTGGAAACGGGCGAGGCCCGAACGGTTGCAGAAGCTGTCGAGCGTGTTGATCTGAGCCGCAGCGCCTTTTATAAATATAAGGACTGCATCACGCCCTTCCGGGATATGAAGCGCGATGCCATCATGACATTCCACATCAAGCTGCATGATAAGCCGGGCAAGCTTGCCTCGGTACTTTCTATCTTTACCGAATCCGGCGCAAATATACTCACGATAAACCAGTCGATACCGGCAAATGGAGTCGCGCTCGTCACCATATCCATCGCGCCGGAAAACCTCATCATCAGCAGCGATGAGCTTATGGCTCGGCTGAGCACCGTGCCGGGCGTTGTGAACATTGAGCTTATGGCAGGCTGAGGCGTGCCTGAATAAACTGAAGTAGGGGGTGACCCTACTTCTTTTTATTTGGGTGATAAAATGCTTATAGTTCAAAAATTCGGCGGAAGCTCGCTGGCCGGAGCGGAACGGCTCAGGCGCGCCGCCTCCATAATAGCCGACAGTGCCGACGCCGGGAACAAAGTTGTTGCGGTCGTGTCGGCGCGCGGCGATACGACAGATGAGCTGCTCGGCCAGGCGCGGCGCATAAGCGCAGATCCCCCGGTGCGCGAGCTTGACGCGCTGCTTTCCTGCGGCGAGACCGGCTCGGCGGCAATGACGGCAATGCAGCTTGCCGATATCGGCAAAAGCTGCGTTTCGCTCACGGGTGCACAGGCCGGAATACTGACAGACGGAGTTCACGGCGCTGCGCGCATACTGAGTATCGACACGGCACGCATCATGCGTGAGCTTGATGCCGGAAAGATCGTCGTTGCGGCAGGCTTTCAGGGGGCAGAGCGCGGCGGCGACACAACGACTCTCGGCCGCGGCGGCTCGGACACGACGGCAGTGGAGCTTGCCGCCGTCCTGAAAGCCGACCGATGCGAGATATACTCCGACGTTGACGGAATATACACAGCCGATCCCCGACTTGTTACCGGTGCGGTGCGGCTCGACAGTATCGACTACGGCGATATGCTGCATCTTGCGCTGCACGGCTCGCAGGTGCTGCATTCGCGCAGCGTTGAGGCCGCGATGCGCGCAAATGTCCGCGTTCACCTGCTGTCGAGCTTCACGCGGCACGAGGGCACAGTGATGTGCAAGCTCGACGATCGCCCCGGCCTGTGCGGCGTGACGCGCGATCCTTCGCTAGGCACGGTGAGCATCATCGGCCGTGAGGCAGATGCGCACGTTCTTGCCGAGGCTGTTGCTGCGCTTGCCCACAGCGATATCATCGTCGGCGCAACCGAGCTTTTTGACGGCGGCTGCTCGCTGTTCGTTTCGCCCGACAGGCTTCTTCCGGCACTTGAGATCACGCACAGGCGATTTTTCCGTTAATTTGAGTTTCCGCTTGTTTTTTCCGACGGTTATGCCGAATTTGGGGCATTCAGGCAGCATTTCGGGCGCTTTTTATGCGCATAAACGCAAATTTTGAATTGCATCTGCGCGGCGTTTATGGTATCCTGTTTAATATCTTCTAAAGGAGTTGATTTTGTGAATTGCAAGCAGTTTGAAAAAATTCGCAGTGAAAACCCTTTCATGCCGCTCAACGACATCGTGCATGAGCTTGTTTTGCAGGATATTATCAGCTTCGCAGTGATGCCCGGAAGCCGCATAAGCGAAAGCAGCATCGCACAGGGGCTCGGCATAAGCCGCTCGCCGGTCAAAGCCGCGCTTGAGAAGCTTGCGTCGAATAACTATATTAAAATACAAAACAGCCGCTACTACGTCGCAGAATTCAACAAAAAAGACTATGACGAGATCTGCGATTTCACAGAGATGATTGAAACCCACGCCGCCGGCGAGGCCGCGCTGAACATAACTAAGGAGCAGCTCGACGAGCTGTACGACATGGCACACAAGCTCCAGGACACCTATGACGAGGCTTTCCATAAGGGAAAGGATTTCGTTTTCGCAAAGCTTCTTGAGCAGGAGATAAACTTCCACTTCTCCGTTGTTAAGGCCTCGGGCAATCAGCTTATAACCGATATATACGACCAGATGAAGTACCGACTGTTCCGCTGCCGCAGCTATCTGCTGTTCTCCCGTCCGGACGGATTTTATGACACGCTGGACACCGACCATGTGTTCATCTGCGATATTTTAAAGTTCGGCGACCGCGACATGGCCGCCGCCGCAATACGCCGCCACCTTGGCATCTCACGCTCCGGCATAGAAAGGTTTAACCTGCTGGAGCTGACGAACAAGAAATAAACCTCAAAGCGCATTGATGCTGCACATTCTGCCATCAATGCGCTTGCCGTTTAATGCGATCAATTGTTTACTTGTGCCATTTTTGATGATATACTGTATTGCATGTAATGTCATAGAATTCGGGAAACATTTTAAAGGAGAACAACATGACAAAGAGAATAGCAAGTTTTATCTTAGTCCTTATTCTTGCACTCGGTTTGCTTCCGTTTGGAGCATTAGCCGATGAAACCGGCAGCGCAGAGATCGTTGCAAGCGGCGATTGCTCCTCTCAGTCAAATCCAAACGCTGTATTTTGGAAGCTTGACAGCAACGGTCTTCTCACGATAAGCGGAAAAGGCTACATGAATGACTATGGTCTTTCATTTTCAGAGGCTGCACCGTGGGGTACAGACATCAAAAGCGTTGTCGTTGAGTCCGGCGTATTGAATGTCGGATCCAGAGCATTTTACCATTGCGACAAGCTCACGAGCGTCACGCTTTCAGAAGGTATTGATAGCATTGGCAACAGCGCTTTCGAAGGCTGCGTCTCGCTCAGGAGCATTGATTTGCTGGATTCTCTGGAATACATCTGTGATTCATCGTTCGAAGGCTGCACCGCACTTGAATCGGTGGTTATACCGGAAAAAGTTATCGAGATAAGAGAGCAGGCCTTCGCCGGCTGCACAAATCTGACTGAGGTATATTTCCCCGACGGTCTTAAGGATATTAAATCCGGAGCATTCGAAGATTGTCACAAGCTTAAAAGTGTCACAATTCCGGATAATGCTTGGATGAGTGGGTCGTATATTTTTGCCAGATGTTACAGCCTTGAAAGTGTTAAGCTTTCGGCAAGACAAGGGACTATCGGCAATAACACTTTTCTTGACTGCACGAATCTAAAAAGTCTCACAATAGGCAAAAACTTTAGTTCTGCCGGTGAATATGCCTTTGGCCTGGACATTAACGGACTGTATGACAGTGTCTCCTATGGTGCTGTTCCTTATTTGAATGATGTTTACTATGCCGGAAGTCCGGCCGAATGGACAAATGTTGAGTATTGCAAAGAAAATTTCCAGCTTGCTCGTATACATTATTACGACACAGGCTCTAACCACAAATACACCGATACGGTATACCCTGCATCATGCACATCCACAGGTCGCATCGAGCATGTTTGCACCTGCGGCATAAAATACACGGAATATCTCTGTGAGCTTGGGCACGAGTTTGTTGACAATGTTTGCGTGCGCTGCGGTGCAAGCGCATCGACCGATGGCTTTACCGATATCTCAAGCGATAAATACTACTTTGACGCGATCAATTGGGCAGTTGGCAGCGGTATAACGCTCGGGACTACCGAAAGCACCTTCTCTCCGAACGACGTCTGCACTCGAGCACAGATAGTAACTTTCCTTTGGCGCGCGGCCGGACGCCCGGTTTATAACGATGGTGTTCTGCAATTTGTCGATGTGCCCCAAAGCGCATATTACTACAACGCCGTTAAGTGGGCAGAGAGAAATAACATAACCGTGGGAACCGACTCAACGCATTTCTCGCCCAACGCTACCTGCACCAGGGCGCAGATAGTGACCCTGCTAATGCGTGCAAATCGGTTTACAGACGATGCCCCGAAGGTGGATTTTGTTGATGTTACAGACGGCTCTTATTATTACAAAGCCGTTTGCTGGGCTACGAAATACGGAGTAACGCTTGGCACCGATGCAACACATTTTTCTCCGAATGCAGGATGCACTCGCGCACAGGTCGTAACGTTCCTGTATCGTGCAAAAGATCTTTAATCAGCTTAAACTCCCATCCTCACGGCCGGGATATTTTGCGCTATGGATCACGATTTGATGTAAGGGAGAATGTACGGAAGTCCGTAGACAAGCGCAAGCCCGAAAAACGAGAGGAACAGGCAGAAGCCGATAGATATCTGCGGCTTGATCTTATAGCTCTCCTTCTTTAATCTTTTATCTATAAACCATGACGGGACTAGGCACAAAAGCGACGGGATAAACAGCCACATTCTCCGCTCGGTGCTAAATCCCGACAAGCCGAGACTGACGTATAAGCCCAAGAGCCACGCAACAGAAAACAGCAGCGACAGGATTACAAGCGCTATGTATTTCGGTTTACTCATAGATTATCAGCTCCGTTTTCAATTTTTGCCGTCTGCGGCTCGGTCACTGCCCGATATACATTTTGGCATAGGTCACCGCAAGCAGAACAAGCGATATGATAACACAATATTTTACCTGAACAAGTACTCGCCGACCGCCGGTGCTCAGCATTTTCCCGATAAGCCACATGCCTGCAATGCACGCAAGCGCCCCAACGAAAATGAGCATGTTCGGCGTTCCGACGTATGTGAAAAAGCCCATACTATAGGGCAGCATGACGCACCATGCAATAAAAAGCAGAACGTCAAGAGTGTATAGAATTATGGATTTTTGTCTACTCATCTCAGGTATCCCTTCCCATCGGAATCACCTCCGGATACCGTTTTTTAGTGGCGCATTGCTGCACCTACGGATACGCATATTGCGGTTGCCCGGTTCGATGGTGCGGAGGAAACCATGACTGCCTCGCGGCTCGTTTCTCGGCTTTAGTATAGCATATAATTTTACTTTTTTGGTTATAAATTTCCTTATCGGCTCAGTTTTTATGTTTTGCACAATTTGCCATTGCGTTTATCGCAAATTAACTATTTTTAGTGGCGAATTGGGGCAGCTACGAATACGGTGATTGCCGGTGCCCGACCGGAAACGATGAGAAAAAACCGTGACTGCTACGCAACCCAGTAGCACGGCAGTTTCACGGTTTTGTCGGAAGTTTCGACACCGGGCTACCGCAATAAACGCATCGACACAATTTGAATGCGCCTCAGAAAAAATGTAGCGCCTACGGCGCGGATATAATTACACCTCATCTGCCGCAAGCGGCATCTTCCCCTCAAGGGGAAGACAATTGGGTGCGGTGCAAAATTAAGCATCGCACTTTCGTTACGCGAAACGTAACGGTTTCTACCATTGTTCCGAACCGGGCTACCAGAGGTATATGTATCCGTAGCTGCCCCAATGCGCCACTAAAAAAACAAAAAAAGACGCTGCCCAACAGGAGAACGGCAACGTCTTTTTTGCGATTTTGTTGCGGCGTACTGCGGATTGAGGAGCTCCGCAATACCGGTAACAAGCAAAGAAAAGAGAGATGGAAAGAAGAATCAAACGAATAATGTTTTGTTATTTATCTGATGATATTATAATAGCACATAGTTTTTGATTTGTAAAGAGTTATTTGCGATTTTTTTATCAAATATTTTTTAATTTTTTATGAATTCAGCTTCCAAGCTCTTTTTTGATCCTCCCCATCGCGTTTTTCTCAAGGCGCGATACTTGGGCCTGGCTTATCCCGATCTCGCGCGCGACCTCTGTTTGTGTCCGTCCGAGGTAGAATCGCAGTGAAAGTATGCGCCTTTCGCGCTCGGAAAGGCGTCCGACCGCCTCATCAAGCGCGATCTGCTCAAGCCAGTGCTCATCGGTGTTTTTCGTGTCGCCTATCTGATCCATTACGCAGACGCTCTCGCCGCTGTCGCTGTACACAGGCTCGTACAGAGAGACCGGGTCGCATATCGAATCGAGTGCAAACACGACCTCGGAGCGCTTTAGTCCCAGCTCCTTTGCGATTACCTCAACATCCGGCTCGCGCCCCAGCTCGGCAGTCAGCCGCTCCTTGACCTGCAAAACGCGGTAGGCCGTATCGCGAACCGAGCGCGATACGCGCACAGCGCCGTGATCGCGCAGAAATCGCCTCAGCTCACCCGATATCATCGGAACGCCGTAGGTCGAAAACTGCACGTTCTGGCTGAGATCAAAGCAGTCAATGGCTTTGATAAGCCCGATACAGCCGACCTGAAACAGGTCGTCCATGCTCTCGCCGCGTCCGGAAAACTTCTGTATGACCGACAGCACGAGGCGCAGATTTCCGTTTATGAGCTTGTCGCGCGCGGCCATATCGCCCGACTGCGCGGCGGCGATCAGCTCGCGCATCTCGGCGTTTTTCAAAAGCGGCAGCTTTGATGTGTTCACGCCGCACAGCTCGACTTTGCCCTGCATAGCATCACTCTCCTAAGTGATGCTATTATTTCCCGGCCTTTCCCGAATTATCCCCACATCAGCGCGCATGTCCATGCCGAGGCGAGAAACACCGCAAGATCGGCCAGCAGTGCCGCCGGTATCGCATGGCGCGTGTTTTTTATCTTCGCCGCGCCGAAATACACGGCAATAACGTAGAACGTTGTTTCGCTTGATCCTATCATCACAGCCGCGGTCCGCCCGGCAAGGGAATCCGCGCCGCTGTTTTTGATGATATCGGCAGCAGCAGCCGTAGCTGCGCCGCCGCTGACAGGCCGCAGCAGCGCAAGCGGAACCGTCTCGGCTGGTACGCCTATGCGCTCCATCAGCGGCGCAAGCATAGCCGACAGCGCATCCAGCGCTCCGGACGCACGCAGCATGTACACTGCCGGGAACAGAACGATAAGCGTCGGCAGCATGTCTTTTAGTGTTTCAAGACCCTGCATCGCGCCGCGGCAAAGCGCCGGAAAAATATCCGTGCCGGAAATGAGCGCATGTATGCCCACCGACGCAAGGATGAGCGGCACGGCAAGCTCAATAAGCACGCTCACGGCCGACGCTCCATTGCGCAAGCAGCTGCCAATCCCACAGCCACAGATACAGCCGAGCTTATCCACACCGCCGGCAAAATGTCAAACGGCGAGGTCGCCCCCTCTGCCGCGCGTATGGCCGCAACGGTGGTCGGCAGCAGCTGGATCGACGCCGTGTTCAAAACGACGAGTCTGCACAGCTCATTTGACGCCTCGCCCGGCGGTGCAAGCCGTGCCATCTCCTGTGCCGCGCGAATCCCCATCGGCGTTGCCGCATTGCCGAGACCGAGCAGATTTGCGCTGACATTTGCCGAAAGCGGCTGCAAGACAGCCTCGTGCCGCGCACTTTCCGGAAACAGGCGCCGCAGTATCGGCCTGAGCGCATGCGACAGCGCTTCGGCAAGCCCTGAAGCTCTCATAAGCTCCATCACCGCGCACCACAGGCAAATCGCACCGCCGATAGCAATGCACAATTCAATGGCGGCATGCGCACCTTCCAGCGCCGCCTGCTGCACCTGTCCCACGGTTCCGTTCAGGCATCCGAAAAGAACGGAGACGACGATCATCGCCGTCCATATAAGACCCATAAGCATGACAATTCTCCTTGTATTTCCAAACACTTGTTAGTGTATTGTATTATTTTTCATGCAGTTAAATACATTTCATTACAAATCATCCTGTTAATTTGTAGAATTTTTGTGAATACTGAAATTTTTTGTTGACAGGATGAGTAATTTTGGTATAATTAATGGTGTATTTTGTGGGATATAAATTTTCCGAAATGGAGGGAGCCCATATATGAAATCCACAGGTATAGTCAGAAAAGTTGATGAACTCGGCCGTATAGTTCTTCCCATCGAGCTGCGCCGTACTCTTGACATTGCTGAAAAAGACGCACTCGAAATTTTTGTAGAAGGCGATAACATCATTCTTCACAAGTATCATCCTTCCTGCGTCTTCTGCGAGAACACCAAGAATATCATTAGCTACAAAGGCAAGAATGTTTGCCCTGACTGCATCAAAAAGCTCAAGGAGAAAATTTAATCTGCACGAGCAGCTAAACCGCCGACTTTTGAAGCCGGCGGTTTTTCTTTATGACGCATCGGAGTATGTACGCCCGACCGGCTCTCGGATTTGCTCCCTCTGACGAGGGATATTTGCGCCAAGACAAGGCGACGGCCGAAATGCATACTTTGTGTATGCATAAGGTCGTCAACGCAGTATTGGCACAACACCGTTCCCTCTGACGGAGGATATTTGCGTTAAGACAAAGCGACGGGTGAAGCGCATACTTTGTGTATGTGCAAGCCATTCAACACAGCATTAGCACAACACCGTTCCCTCTGACGGAGGATATTTGCGTTAAGACAAGGCGACGGGTGAAGCGCATACTTTGTGTATGTGCAAGCCCGTCAACGCAGTATTGGCACAACTCCGCTCCCTCTGACGAAGGATATTTGCGCCAAGACAAGGCGACGGCCGAAATGCATACTTTGTGTATGTGCGAGCCCTTCAACGCAGCATTGGCACAACGCTGCACCCTCTGACGAGGGATATTTGCGCCAAGACAAGGCGACGGCCGAAATGCATACTTCGTGTATATGTAAGCCCGTCAACGCAGTATTGGCACAACTCCGCTCCCTCTGACGAGGGATATTTGCGCCAAGACAAGGCGACGGCCGAAATGCATACTT
>ENA-UOOD01001688-UOOD01001688.1-human-gut-metagenome-genome-assembly--contig:-CS67-NODE-1688-length-21670-cov-9.641823_pt1 | contig 21670 bp, 18 predicted proteins | sample MGYA00242464_ERZ724011 | MGnify/ENA metagenome assembly ERZ724011 | reverse complement strand
CATCCCCCTTGATTACGCTCAAACTGATACAGGTCTCAATCGGCTCACCCGGAGGCGCAAAGAGTCCTTACAAACAGTCCAACACGCAAAGTAAAAGAGGCTGCAATGGTTTGTGCCAACTTTTATGACCATATATAGTCTGCATAGAATATTAGCCAAGCAAATATTGAAAAAGTAAAAATGAGGTGTAGGCTTCAGCCGACACCTCATTAACTTTATTACTTCTTCTCGCCTGCAACCTTAAGTCTTACCTCCGCACGCTGGAGCTTGAGCTTGGCAAGGCTCTTTTTAGCCTCGCTGCATTCTTCCTCTCCTGCGAGCCTTGCAAGCGCCTTTTCCTTTGCCGCCTTGGCGCGCTCGACGTCTATATCCTCCGCCCACTCAAAGGTGGTGGGGGCTAAAAGCGCCACGTTATCCGTGATGGTAAGCATACCTCCGCAGCAGGCGGCACGTCTTGGCTCGGCTCCGCTTTCGGTGTAGACCCTGCATTCGCCCAGAGCTACCGCCGTCAGGTAAGGGATATGGTCGGCAAACACCGCCACCTCGCCGTCTACAGCCTTTATTGATAGCTGGTAGGCGTCGCCGTCGTAAAAGATACCGTCCGGCGACATTATTTTTAGCTTGAATGTGTTCACCCTGCGGCACTCCTTACTTCATGCTTTTAGCTTTTTCTATTACATCCTCGATGGTTCCGGCGAACAGGAAGGCTGATTCGGGCAGATCGTCATGCTTGCCCTCGATAATCTCCTTGAAGCCCCTGACAGTTTCCGCCACTGGGACGTACTTTCCGACATAGCCGGTGAACTGCTCGGCGACTGTGAAGGGCTGTGAAAGGAAGCGCTGAACCTTTCTTGCTCTCGCAACGGTAAGCTTATCCTCCTCGGAAAGCTCATCCATGCCCATGATGGCAATAATATCCTGCAACTCCTTATATCTCTGGAGGATGCGCTGAACATCCCTTGCGACCTTATAATGCTCCTCGCCCACAACCTCGGCGGTGAGGATTCTCGATGTGGAATCAAGCGGGTCTACAGCCGGATATATGCCCAGCGATGCTATCGAACGGCTTAAAACGGTTGTGGCGTCAAGGTGGGCAAATGTGGTTGCCGGTGCGGGGTCGGTCAGGTCGTCCGCAGGGACGTATACCGCCTGAACCGAGGTGATAGAGCCGTTCTTGGTGGATGTGATGCGCTCCTGCAGCGCTCCCATCTCTGTTGCCAATGTGGGCTGATAGCCGACTTCGGAGGGCATACGTCCTAAGAGGGCTGACACTTCCGAGCCTGCCTGAGTGAAGCGGAATATGTTATCTATGAACAGCAGAACGTCCTGATGTTCCCTGTCCCTGAAATACTCTGCCATGGTAAGACCTGTTAAGCCTACCCTCATTCTTGCTCCCGGGGGCTCGTTCATCTGACCGTAGACAAGCGCGGTCTTAGAAAGAACGCCCGATTCTTTCATTTCGTTGTAGAGGTCGTTGCCCTCACGCGTGCGCTCGCCTACTCCTGTGAATACCGATATGCCGCCGTGCTCCTTGGCGACGTTGTTTATAAGCTCCTGAATCAGAACCGTCTTACCGACTCCTGCGCCGCCGAACAGACCTATCTTACCGCCCTTTGCATACGGGCAGATGAGGTCTACGACCTTAATGCCGGTTTCAAGGATCTCGGTTCTGGTCTGCTGTTCGCTGTATTCGGGTGCAGGGCGATGAATCGGCCAGCGTTCCGCGGTCTTCGGGGTGGGCTTATTGTCAACGCACTCGCCCAGAAGGTTGAAGATTCTTCCCAAAGTCTCCTTGCCGACAGGGACGCTTATGGGCGCGCCGGTGTCAACAGCGTCTATCCCCCTGGGCAGACCGTCGGTCGAGCTCATGGCTATGCATCTTACAACGCTGTCGCCGATGTGCTGAGCGACCTCAAGCACGATATGCCTTGAATCATAGTCGATGGTGACCGCGTTGTTAAGCTCGGGCAGGTGACCCTCCTCAAAGCGGATATCCAGAACAGGTCCGATAATCTGCGTTACCGTGCCTATGTTTTTACTATTTTTATCCATTTTATGACCGTTCCTTTCGGTTAAAGTCAGATTTGTGTCCGTTAAAATCATCGAATAAGCTACATCTGCGAACCCGATACAATCTCGGTTATCTGCTGGGTGATAGAGCTCTTTCTGGCCTTGTTATATTTAAGCTGAAGGTCGGCGATGATATCCTCGGCGTTCGAGGTTGCGTTTTCCATGGCTATCCGCCTTGCCGCAAGCTCGCTTGCGTGGGATTCGCAAACCGCGCCCCAGATAAGACCCGCCAAGCTGTCCGGCACGATATGGTCGAACACCGCCGCAGGTGAAGGCTCTATCAGCATATACCGCTTTGGAGCCGTGCCTGAGCTCATCTGAGAATCCAGCGGCAGAAGCTTGAACGAACCGGGGTTCTGCGAAAGCATGGAGGCGAAGTTGGTGTATACAACGTAAATTTCGTCGACCTCACCACCCATATACATATCGGTCAGAAGCCGGCTTATCTCAAAACAGTCGCCGACCTCGACATCCTCACAGACGGCGTAATCATCCGAGATTATTTCATAGCCCCTGCGCACAAAATGGTCTAAAGCGCGCTTCCCTATCGGGAGTATCGCCGCGTTTTTATCCTTCAAAAGCTCCTCACAGTATTTGAAAAGATTGTTATTGTAGCCCCCGGCAAGACCCCTGTCGCCCGCTATTGCTATGACGCAGGTCTTTTTTACCTCCCTTGCCTGGCAGTAGCCGGAATCGGAGGCGGTGCTTGATGCGGCTATATCGCAGAGCTGAGAGTAAAGCTCGGTATAGAACGGGCGGCACTTTGTTATGCGGTCAAGCGCTTTTGTAAGCTTGGATATTGCAACAAGCTCCATCGCCTTGGTTATCTTGCTTGTGCCGGTAATACTCTTTATGCGGAGGTTGATCTCCTTCATTGAAGCCGTGGCAGGTTCCTCCTTTCAATTTGGCGAAGCCAAATTCATTTGCCGTAAGGCAACTTCATTTGAGCGTCAGCTCAACATCATTCAATGATGTTACGGCTCTGCGCCGTAAATGAAGCTCGCTTCACGGAAAAAGAAATTTTTATTTATGCGTCTTTAAAAACTTATCCGTAAACTCCGTTATGGCAGTCTCAAGCCGCTTCTTGGTCGTGCCGTCATTCATGGATGCGCCCGCTGCTATCTCGTCCAGCAAGCCGCGCTGGTAGGAGTTCATCTCAAAATAAAGCTCCTTTTCATACTGCTTTACTAAGCTTACGGGGACATCCCTTAAATAGTTATTTACGACCGCGAAGATTATGCAGACCTGCAGCTCAACCGGAACAGGGCTGTTTCTGTCCTGCTTTAAGACTTCCACTATGCGTTCGCCCTGAGCCAAGCGCTCCTTGGTGTCCTTATCCAAATCAGAGCCGAACTGGGCAAACGACTGCAATTCGCGGTACTGGGAGTAGAGGAGCTTCAAGGTGCCCGAAACCTGCTTCATGGCTTTAAGCTGAGCCGCGCCGCCTACACGGCTTACCGAGATACCCGGGTTTACAGCCGGCATTATTCCGGCGTTGAACAGCTCGGTCTCCAAGAACACCTGACCGTCGGTGATGGATATTACGTTTGTGGGGATATATGCCGAAACGTCCCCCGCCTGAGTTTCGATTATCGGCAAAGCGGTTAAGGAGCCGCCGCCCATTTCATCCGAAAGGCGTGCCGCGCGCTCGAGTAATCTTGAATGGAGATAGAAGACGTCGCCGGGGTAAGCTTCACGTCCCGGGGGTCTCCTTATAAGAAGTGAAAGTGTGCGATAGGCTACCGCGTGCTTGGACAAATCATCATAGATGATAAGTGCGTCCTTGCCCTGCTTCATGAAGTATTCGCCCATGGTGCAGCCGGCGTAGGGGGCGATATATTGCAGTGTGGGAAGCTCGCTCGCGGTGGAGCTTACCACTATGGTGTAGTCCATAGCTCCTGCCTTGGAAAGGGTTTCCACCATCTGAACAACGGTGGAGTTCTTCTGACCGATGGCAACGTAAATGCAGATGCAGTTCTTGCCCTTCTGGTTGATTATGGTATCCGCCGCGATTGCGGTCTTACCGGTCTGCCTGTCGCCTATGATAAGCTCACGCTGACCTCTTCCGATGGGTATCATGGAATCTATCGCCTTGATACCTGTTTGCAGCGGGACGCTTACCGACTTTCTTTCGATGATGCCTGTAGCCTTCTGCTCGATGGGGAGCATCTTATCGCACTTAATGGGTCCCTTGCCGTCGACCGGCTGACCGAGAGCATTTACAACCCTGCCGATAAGCCCATCCCCTACCGGGACGGACACAACTGCACCGGTGCGCTTGACGGTATCCCCCTCACGCACACCCTCGTCGGTGCCAAGCATAACTACCGAAACAAAATCCTCTTCCAAGTTGAGCGCCATGCCGTAGGTTCCGTTGGAGAACTGCACCAGCTCATTGGAAAGGCAGTTGTCAAGTCCGTAGACCGACGCTATACCGTCGCCGACGGTGACAACGCTTCCGGTTTCGGAAAGCTCCGCTTTAGCTTCGTAATTCTTTATCTGAGCCTTTATAAGGCTGCTGATTTCGTCTAAATTCATATTCTAAATGCAATCCTTTCAATAGTGAAGAGGTACTTTCAATAGTGAAGAGGTAATAGTGAAGAGTGAATAAGTAATGTGTCGGCTTACGCCGACGTATTCAAAGTCGGCGCTTAGCGCCCTGCGGCGAAGCCGCTTATTAAAATCATCGGCGCGCGTTTCACCACGTGAAACGCTTGATACCGCACTTATTCACTATTACCTCTTCACTATTCACTGGCGCGCGCGCCTAATACCTGCTCATAAGGGATTTTTTCATGGCTTCAAGCTTATTCTTAACGCTTGCGTCGAACCGCTTTCCGCCGTATTCCAGCCTGATTCCGCCCAGGCAAGCCTTATCCACCTTACAGGTTAGAAGAATCTTCCTGCCGGTCTTATCGGAGAGCTTGGCTGTAAGCCTTTGCTTCTGGGCTTCGCTGAGCTCTACAGCCGACGTCGCCGTGACGGCTAATATTCCGTTAGCCTCGCAGTAGAGCCTTTCATACTCTGCCCTGCACTTTGGGATAATATGGCATATCCGCTTTTCGGCTAATATCTTGAGCATATTTACAAGATACCTGTTCGCCCTGCCGCCGAAGATATCCTCCACCGTCTGCGCCCTCTCCTGCGCGGAAAGGCGCGGGTTGGACAGCAGGCGTACAAGCCCGGGATTATCCTCAAACGCCTTGGTGACGGCGGACATATCCCCGAAAATCTCCTGCTGGATGCCCTCCTCACAGGCGAGCTTATACAGAGCCGTGCCGTATTCGTTTGCGTAATCGTTTATCATAGGTCGTCACCCAAGCTGTCAATTGCTTCGTCGATAAGGTCGGAGTGCGCACGCGCGTCTATCTCCTTCGCCGCGACCTCAGAAGCCAAGTCCACGACCATTTCGGCGATGGAGTTCTTCATATCCTGCGCCGCCTTGCGCTTGGCAAGCTCGATATCCTCGTCGGCGTTGCGAAGTCTGCGTTCGGCTTCGGATTTTGCCGCCGCAACGATCTCACCGGATTCCTGCTTGGCGCGCTCGGAGGCGGATTTAATAAGGCTGTCAGCCTCTTCCTTGACGTCCACAAGCTTTCTTTCGTACGCCGCCTTGTCCTGATTCGCCTTTGTCAAAGCTTCGTCAGCGTCGGAGTAGATTTTATCCACCTCGTCCTGGCGCTGCTTTAAGATATTCTGCACCGGCTTGAACAGGAACTTCTTTAAGATAAGCACCAGTATAAGCAGGTTGCCGATAGCCATCAGGATATGCCAGACGTTTATTGAAAGAAAGTCCAACACCTCGGAAGCAGTACCTGCGCTCAATAACATTTTAATACAACTCCCTTGTAAAATAGGCATTAAAGTCTCTTAAGGAACATTCCGGGTGCTAAGAAGATAAGAAGCAAGCCGACGATGAAGCCGTAAAGACCGGTAGTCTCCGCAACGGCGCAGCCCATCAGCATGGTGGTTGTTACCTTGCCGCGCTGCTCAGGCTGTCTTGCTATAGCCTCACACGCTTTACCTACAGCGTAGCCCTCACCTATACCGGGGCCTATACCGGCTATCATTGAAAGTCCGGCGCCGATGGCGCATCCCATTAATACCAATGCTCTTTCCATAATGTTACAAATCCTTTCGTTTATATTGTTTTTGTTTTTCGTGATATATCAAGAGCCAGCCCGATAGCGGGCTATGCTCAGGTTTTTGTCTTTAAAATCCATCGCCGCAAGGCGATACCTCACTTATTCACTATTCACTATTCACTCTTCACTATTCACTGCGGTATCAACCGCTTACGCGTCCTCCGTCTCTGCCGCAGAAGCTATATAAAGCATGGTCAGCATACAGAATATAAACGCCTGCAATATCCCGCTGAAAACGTCGAAGTAAAGCGACAGCACCGCCGGAATACCTAACTGAAGTATCGGAAGCTTCTGGGCGGCTTCCCCCAAAAATCCCGGGAGCCAGCCGAAGACGGCGTTATTGGCAGCTGCCAGCGCGGCATAAACCAGTATCGAGATTACCGAGCCGGAGGCTACGTTGCCGAACATACGGCAAGCCATGGAGATAGGCGTCGCAATCTCACCGATGATGTTCATGGGGGTCATCAGGAAGATAGGCTCGGTCAGACCCTTCAGGTATCCGCCGACGTGGTTGGTCTTTATCTTATAATAGGTGATAAGGAAGAAGGTGACGAGCGCCCAGCCTAAAGTTGTGTTAAGGTCGCTGGTGGGCGGGTACATCCCCAAAAGGGATATAAGGCTGGAGCACGCCGCCAGTGAGAACAGCGCCGCAATAAACGGCGTAAAGCCGGTGAAGCGCTTGCCCATATTCTCCTCAACCAGATTGGTGACGGTCTTTACCAGATACTCGGCAATCAGCTGGCGCTTTGAGGTGGGGCGCACCTTCAAATCGCGGGTGAGCCAAATGCAGAACGCCGCAATCGCCGCCATTACTATCCACATATTCACTTGGGTTTCGGTGATGGTTATGCCCAGCGGGAGACGCAAAAGTATCTTCGCGCCGGTTACTTCTATGTCGCCCATCAGTCATCACTCTCCTTTTCGTCTCTATCCGTGCCGGATGTATCCTTGCCGGACGTATCCGTGTCGAGGATGTCCGCTTCGGGATTATCTGCGTCAGACGTATACAGCTTTTTGGTATTGGAAATCAGCTGCCATATCGCTATGGATATCCTTGGGAAGAATACCGCCAAGAGCATGGGAATCCAGTTGAGAAGCTCCAAGCTTCTCGAAAGATACAGTCCTATACCCATCAGGACAATCAGCAGGACCATCCTCACCGAGTATGAGGCCTGAATCAGCTTCTTGGCGATATCCGGGTCGCCGGAAGCGGCCTTTATTACGGCTCTTGCCATCAGAAGATAGTAAACCGTCATCACGGCTATCCCCCAGAGTGCGCCCCAGAGCACAGGCAGGTCGAATTTACCTATCACCGCGAAGACGGCGACTGTTATTATCTCGCCCACGGCAAGCCCCGCGATTATCGGGAGCATGAAGTCCTTGACGGCGGATTTGTTCTCAGAATTATCCATTATAATACCCCATGATAAATGTAATCGTTATATAGTATAAAACAAAAATCATAATTTGTAAAGGGATTTTAAGTAATAAATTTATAAATTCTCGGGTTTTTCTGTGATGGTGTTGTGAAAAACCACTTAAATCGGGTATCACTAATTGTTTGATTTGCCGATATTAAGGAAAGAGAAAAAATGATATAATTATCACATACTGATATTCGTCTGAAATGATACCAAAAGGTGGGCACATAAACGTTTTGATTTGTGCGGTGAGATGGTTGTAAGGACGATTTGTTCCTTCGGGTGAAGTGTTTGAGAACTGTATCGGTTTGTGCGGTTAACCATGCGTAGGGACGATTTGCTCCTCCGGGTGAAGTGTTTGAGAACTGTATCGGCTTGTGCGGTTAACCATGTGTAAGGACGATTTGCTCCTCCGGGTGAGCCGATTGAGAACTGTTATAGTTTGAGCGCAGTCAAGGGGGATGAACCTAAGGAGGAGCGGGGGAACCCTAAAACTGTAACAAAAGTGCGGATTTCCCCCGCTCCTCCTCACGGTTCTCCCCCTTGGACCCTCTTTCCCTTCACCTCCTCACCCCTTTTCCGCACTTTTAACCTTGATATGGTCGGAAGTTGGTGCGCTTATTATCACTGCCGTGCCTTGGTGATGGCTTTGTTCGCACTACATGGATAGATGTTCATTATTGCTTTGTGCTCCTGCTTATCAACTCATTTGTGACCGTGTTCGCTTTTGTTGGTTGCCGTGGATGATGGGAAAGCGAGTACGTGGTATCAAGCTTGAATGATTGGAAGATTTGTTCATTATTGCTTTGTGCTTCTGCTTCTAAACCCATTTGATACCGTGTTCGCCTTGGTTGGTTGCCGTAGATATGGGGGAGCGAGTGCGTGGTATCAAGCTTGAATGATTGGCGGATTTTGTTCCTTGATGATGGGGTGGCGAGTGCGCGGTCGCAGGTTTGAGTTATGTGCGAGTGCTATCTGATTAGATGTATGCGCGAGTACTATCTGATTGGATGTATGTGTGAGTACTATCTGATTAGGCGTTTTATTGGTAGCATTTACTTTGAAGACAGTTTCATTACTTAGAACGGAGATTATGGAGATTATTATGAAGAGATTTTTAGCTTTACTGACCGTTTTAGTCCTTACGCTTAGCCTTTGCTCCTGCGGGAATGCCGAGGGGGACAGCGCTGACGGCGCTAAGGAATCCAAGCTTAAGGCAAGCCTTACCAGCCCCGAGCTTACATACTCTAAAGAGGAGCTTGAAGCCTTGAAGGAAGGCTATTACTACTCCTACGACTACGGCGTCCCTGCGCTTTACAAGTACTTTGAGGGCAGATGTCAGATAGGCTGCATTGTAAATTCATGGCAGATATCCAATCCGGACGATACCATGTACAAGAGCCTTGCCAAGAATTATAACATCTACGTCATGGAGAACGAGTTCAAGCCCTCCAGCATCAATCCCGCACCCGGCGTTTACAACTTCGACCCCTGCGACGCTTTTGTCAAGTTTGCAGATGAAGCCGGCGCCGCCACACGTGGGCACACCCTGCTCTGGCACACTCAGGTTCCCGACTGGTGGTTCAAGGCTGACCCATCGAATGAAAAGAGCTTGGGCGCGTGCGACAAAGACGGCGAGCTTGCTTCGAGCGAACAGCTTGTAGAGCGCTTGGAGGAGTACATAACCGAGGTCGTAACCCGGTACAAGGGCAAGGTTGATTACTGGGACGTTGTGAACGAAGTCCTGAACGCCGACAGCATACGCCGCAAGGGCGACCAGTCCTACTGGGCGGACATAGTCGGAGACCTTGACGGCAACGGCTACTATGACGACTACGTTGAAATAGCCTTCAACGCCGCACGCGCCGCTGATGAGGACGCTGTGCTCATGATAAACGATTTCAACCTTGAATGGCAGGATACCAAGGTGCAGGCTATGTATGACATGGTCGAGAGAATGCTGCGAAAGGGCGTCAGAATCGACGGCGTCGGCTTCCAGTCGCATATCGCGGTGGATTCGAGCATTGACGCTTACCGCAGAGGTCTTGAAAAGATAGCCTCCCTTGCAGATATCTACGACGAGTGCTTCCCCGAACACAAGGGCGAATTCAGGATTCAGATAACCGAGCTGGACATGAATATGTACGTCGGCGCATACAGCGACAAGCACTTCGTCAAGTGGACGGATGAGGATAAGGAGCGCCAGGCAAAGCAGTATGCCGACCTTATGAATCTGTTCTTGGAGTATGCCGACAAGGGCTTGCTCGACGCTGTAGTCTTCTGGACGCCGGACGACGGACACTCCTGGCTCAACGACAACAAGAACGGTATGCCGTCTATATACAAGGACGATATGGCGCTTAAGGAAGCGTACTTCGCGTTTGTGGAAACGTCATTCGGTGCGAATGAGTGATGCACTCGCTTTGCTCGCGTGATGCCGCTATCGCTGTGATGCACTCGCTTCACTCGTAGTGATGCACGCCTGACGGCGCGTTAACGTATCGCCTTGCGGCGATGATTTTAGGTTGCGGCTTCGCCGCTGTTTGTGGATTTAATCTGGCTCGCTTTCCCTGCTTATGAAATATCCGTTGAAAACATATCCCAAAAACACAAAGGAGAACTAACCAACCATGAAAAAACTGTTAATACGCATAATTCTGATTTTGCTTGCCGGATGCATCTGCCTGAGCATGACCGCCTGCGGTGAAGCCAAGCCGACCTATCCCACCAAGGCGGAGCTTAATGCTGAGACTCTCACCTACTCCAAAGAGGAGCTGGAAGCCCTTAAATCGGGCACGCATTACGCCGCAGACACGGATGTCCCCGCGCTTTACAAGTATTTTGAAGGCAGGGTGAAGATAGGCGTCGCCTTTACCACAAATCAGATAAGGGAGAATGCCGCCGAAGAGCTGCACGGCGTTATCCGGGACAGTATCATCAAGCATTATAATATGTATACGCTGGGCAACGAGTTCAAGCCGGACTTTGTAAACCCGCAGGAGGGCGTTTACAACTTCACCGACGCTGACGAGTTCGTAGCCTTTGCCGAAGCCGCCGGGGCTGACGTGCGCGGTCATACCCTTCTCTGGCACTCTCAGGTGCCGCAGTGGTGGTTCAAGGCTGACCCTGCCGACACAAGAACCCTTGAAGAGTGCAAGGAAGCAGGTGCTTTGTGCACAAGCGAAGTCCTGCAGGAGAGAATCACGAAATACATTACAGATGTTGTCACAAGATACAAGGACACCGTGGACGTCTGGGACGTCTGCAACGAAGTCCTCAACGCCGACAGCATAAGAAGATTTGCTGACGATTCCTACTGGGCGGACATCATGGGGGATATCGACGGCAACGGCTACTATGACGACTACGTTGAAATAGCTTTCAACGCCGCCAGAGCCGCCGACGAGGACGCTGTGCTGATGATAAACGACTTCAACATGGAATGGCAGAACTCCAAGACCAACGCCATGTATGACATGGTAGAGCGTATGCTGCGAAAGGGCGTCAGAATCGACGGCGTCGGCTTCCAGTCGCACATCGGGCTGGACTGCAATGTGGAGAATTACCGGCAGAATATCGCCAAAATTGCTTCGCTTGCAGACATCTACGACGAGTGCTTCCCCGAGCACAAGGGCAATTTCCGGGTGCAGATTACCGAGCTGGATATGAATATGTTCGTCGGTGCAAACTCGGACGGAAGCTTTATAAAGTGGACGGATGAGGACTTTGAGAAGCAGGCTGCCAAGTACCGTGAGCTTATGGATATGTTCATGGACTTCGTTGACGATGGCGTCATCGACGCGATTGTCTTCTGGGGCACGGACGATGAGAACTCCTGGCTGAACACCACACCCAAGCTTAGAAGGAACGCTTCCTTGCTGTTTGACAGAGACCTGTCGCTGAAGCCTGCTTATTATGCGATTGCGGAGGCGTCGTTCAGGTAGTGCGGTAGGGCGGTTTGTGCGGCTTCGACCGCGAAGTGATGTCGCTCACTGCGTTCGCTGTGATTCGCTTCGCTAGTGATGCACTCACTTCGTTCGTAGTGATGCACGGCTTACGCCGCGATAACGTGTCGCTTACGCGACGGATTTTAAGTGAACGGCTTCGCCGTCTGAGGGTTGCACCTTGGGCGGCGAGTTTTTTGTGGGAACACTCGGTTTTGCATGAGGTTCACCAAATATTTTCGATTGATTACATAATTTCAGAGCTAATACTTAATTATATCGAGTAGAAAAATTAAGTAATTGAGTATACTTAATTATTCCAAGAAGAAAAATTAAGTAATTGAGTATATTATGTAATAACTAAAGCAAAATTACTGAAATAGACTGTTATAAAATGTTGTAATATTGCTGTCAAAGCATAAAAACAGTACTTAAACCATTTATATGTCAATAATCGATACACTTATATAGTTTAACAAGTTAACAATACTTAATTACTCAATTATTTAACCCGTAGAATTAAGTATCATTTGTACTCAATAATACGGAAGCCTGTTTCATTGCCAAATTTCAATGGAAAGTTTTTGGCTGTCCGTGTCTGGATTGTATACCCAAATCTCTCCTCAATTCTGAGCGTGATATCATCAAGCACGCACTTCGCCTTGCCGTTAAACCCCGGTGCAAACCTCTCTATGAACTCCCGAAAAGTAGACTGATACTCACCATTTGCTATCATCTGCTCAATCCCGCTGTAGAACATTTGTTCATAATTTGGCTCTCCCCTCGCCGCCTTGGTGGTCTTGCGGCTGTTGACTGCCTGCACATAATCCTCCGGGGTCAGGTCGCTTGTGCCGACTATGCGGTTTCCCGCCTCGCCGATACTTATTTCAAGCGTATCGGCACTTCTGGCGTGATTGGACTTTATGTGGAAAAGATACCGTCTGTCGGGTCTGCCATCGCGAAAATCATTGGTCAAAAGCATTGCCGAGCGGGAAGCGTTTACGATATCGCTCGAACCGCACAGAAGGTCGGCGGCATTAACTATCTGCTGGCGCTTGTTCAGGTGCATTAAAAGCACTATGCAGCATTTGTTCTCTTCGGCTACGGCGGCAAGGGTGTGCATGATTCTGCGCACCTGATTCTGGCGGCTCAGGTCTGTATACTCCCCGACGAAGGCTTGCAGCGGGTCTATGTACACAAGCCGCGACCTTGTATCCAAAATGAGCGCTTCAAGCTTGGTCTGGGCGAGCTCTTCGCTTAAGTCCATTTTATATTTGTAGGAGCTGACCTTGTCCTGAATCATCACCATGGACATATCCGCCCGGAACTGCGAGCGCTCCAGCCTTGTGCGGATATCCGAAGCGGTGTCTTCGGCGGAGATGAACATACATCTTACCGGCTCCCCGACGCAATCGCCGCTGAGGCTGCAGCCCCTTGTCGCCAAGGCAATATGTGCGCAGGCAAGCTGACCCTTTCCCACTCCGCCGGCGCCCGCGATTATGCTGATTTCGCCCAACGGGAAGCGCTTATCCCCCAATAAAAAATCATGCTCCGCAGGCTCGACGTCAGCTGCGGAGACATAGTACTGTCTGAACATGGTTTGCAAATCGATTTCTTCGTCTTTGTACATAAAATACCTCCTTGAATTTGGAACGTATGTTCTTATAATTACTATAATACTCCGAATTCCCGATTTGTCAAGCAGCTCTGCAAACATTTGTTCTTATAGGACGTTTTTTTGGACTGATAGTGCAGTATTCTCCCGGTTTTTCTCCTCGGCAAAATCGTGTAACCACTCAAGAATCCCCGTCCGGTGCAAAATCTCCCGCTGTAATACGGTTAATTTGTGCAACCCTACAATGTTAAAATCACGTATTGACATCTCATAAAATCCGTATTATAATGTTACCAACTGATAGAGGCGCAGTTTATCAATAGTAGACATCATCTTGCTGATTCAGACTGAAATCAGCAATCGCCAGCCAAGGCGGGTGGTGCCGAAAGGGGTAGCTGCCGAGGACGCTTTATGGCAAAAAAGCGCTCCGGCGATGCGGTCAATATCCGCAGCGTTGTCGCACAGCTTGGTGCGGAGAGCTATCGAAGAATTTTGTATTTCATGCTGTCAAGCGTTCGGCTAATGACCAAAACGCGGGCGCGGCGTGCTGATATATCTTTCTTGGGTAGCTGCCTTTATGGGTAGCTGCTTTTTATTTTTGAAAGGATAGGGTAAAACCATGAAAAACACTGTATTCACCGGCGCGGCGACCGCGCTTATCACTCCATTCAAAAACGGTCATATCGATTATGAGGCTTTTTCCGGGATTTTAGAACAGCAGATCTCGGGCGGCATAAGCGCACTTGTAGTTTCAGGCACCACCGGTGAGGGCTCAACGCTTACCGACGGCGAGCATAAGGACCTTATAAGGTTCGCTGTGGAGAAGGTCGCAGGGCGCGTCCCGGTGATAGCCGGAACCGGCTCGAACGACACCGCCTATGCTATAGACCTTTCGCGCTATGCCTGTGAAGTCGGGGCGGACGCTCTGCTTCTGGTCACCCCCTATTACAATAAGGCCACGCAGGAGGGCTTGTTCGAGAGCTTCAAGCTGATTGCCCAGAGCGTGGATAAGCCCTGTATCCTGTACAACGTCCCCTCCCGCACGGGGTGCAATATCCTCCCTGCAACGGCGGCAAGGCTTGCTGAGGTTGAAAATATCGTCGGCATAAAGGAAGCCAGCGGGGATATATCCCAGATCGCCGAGCTTGCGCGCCTCTGCGGCGATAAGCTGGATATCTACTCCGGCAACGATAACCAAATCGTGCCCATCATGTCGCTGGGCGGCAAGGGAGTAATATCGGTGCTTTCAAACCTCCTGCCGGGGCAGACGAATGATATCTGCACAAGCTTCCAAAACGGTGATGTTGATACCGCGCGGGAGCGTCAGCTCCACTACCTCCCGCTGATAGACGCACTGTTCAGTGAGGTCAACCCCATCCCCGTAAAGGCGGCGATGGCGGCAATGGGACTGTGCGAGAATACTTTAAGGCTCCCGCTTACACCCATGAGCGCGGATAAGGCTGAAAAGCTTTATAAGCTGATGAAGGAAGAAGGTCTGCTTTAATATGAAATCCATACTTTCAACCAATGTGACCATCCGCAATAATGAGCTTTACTTCGGCAAGCACAGCTGCTGTGAGCTTGCCAAAAAATACGGCACTCCCCTTTACCTGATGGATGAGGCTCGCATACGCAAAAACTGCCGCGAGTATGTAAAAGCCATCAGCGAAAACTTCGGTGAGGGCTCCATGGCTGTGTACGCGTCCAAAGCCGCAAGCTTCAAGCGTATTTATGAGATAGTCGGTGAGGAAAACCTCGGCGTGGACGTTGTGTCCAGCGGAGAGATATATACAGCCCTTAAGGCCGGCTTCCCGATGGAAAAAGCCTTCTTCCAGGGCAACAATAAGACTGATGAGGATATCCGCTTCGCCATAGAAAGCGGCGTCGGCTATTTCGTCTGCGACGGCATGGATGAGCTGAAGGCTATAGACAGAATCGCAAAAGAGATGGGCGTTAAGCAGAAGATCCTGCTCCGCCTCACCCCCGGCATAGACCCCCACACCCACACCGCAATAAACACCGGAAGGGTGGATTCCAAGTTCGGCATATACATCGGAAACGGACATGCGGAGCTGGTCACACTGCTCTCCTTCACGATGAAGAACGTCTCGCTGGTGGGCTACCACTGCCACGTAGGCTCGATGGTGTTTGAATCGTCGGTGTTCATAAACTGCGCGGAGGTCATGCTGGAATTCATAGAGGAAATGAAATATAAGTACGGCTTCGAGGCAAAGATCTTAGACCTCGGCGGCGGCTACGGCGTAAGATACGTTGCCGACCATCCCAGAATGTCAATATCCAAAAATATCGCGCAGGTCGCAGAATATATTGAAAACAAGTGCAAAGAGCTTAAGATTACCCGCCCGGACATTATCTTCGAGCCGGGCAGAAGCATAGTCGGCGACGCCGGAATGACCCTTTACACCGTGGGTACGTTCAAGAATATAATCGGCTTTAAGAACTACGTCTCGGTGGACGGCGGCATGACAGATAATCCCAGATACGCGCTGTATCAGTCGCCGTATACCATAGTAGCGGCGAATAAGCCCGTGGCAGATGATTATATCCAGTGCGACGTGGTGGGCAGGTGCTGTGAATCCGGGGATATCATACAGCCGAAGGTTACCCTGCCAATGACCATCCAGCGCGGAGATATCATTGCGGTGCTGACTACCGGTGCGTATAATTACTCGATGGCTTCCAACTACAACCGTGTTCCCCGCCCGCCGATTGTAATGCTTGACGGAGAGAAGGATTATGTTGCGGTTAAGAGGGAAAGCTTTGAGGATTTAGTCAGGAATGATGTATAGGTGACGGCGGGTGACTTGTAATCACTTTTACTTTGTGTGATTAGACATTTGCAAGGATACTTTGCTCCTGCGGGTGAACCGTTTGAGGTCTGTATGATGGATGTGCACAAGGACACTTTGCGCCTTCGGGCAAGCCGTTTGTTGCCTGTATCAGTTTGAGCGGTTAGCCATATGTAAGGACGATTTGCTCCTCCGGGCAAGCCGCTTGTTGCCTGTATCGGTTTGAGCGGTTAACCATCTGTAAGGATACTTTGCACCTCCGGGTGAGCCGATTGTTATCTATTATAGTTTGAGCGTAATCAAGGGGGATGAAACTAAGGGGAAAAGGGGGAACCCTAAAACTGTAACAAAAGTGCGGATTTCCCCCTTTTCCCCTCACGTTTCTCCCCCTTGGACCCTCTTTTCCTTCACCCCTTTTTCCCTTTTCCGCACTTTTAACTGCCTGCAAGCCTACGCGTTCGCTGGCTTGGGTTTACTGCCGTGCCTTGGTGATGGCTTTGTTCGCACTACAAGGATAGATGTTCCTTGTCGCTTTGTGCTCCTGCTTATCAACCCATTTGTGACCGTGTTCGCCTTCGTTGGTTGCCGTGGATGATGGGAAAGCGAGTGCACGGTATCAAGCTTGAATGCTTGGCGGATTTTGTTCCTTGATGATGGGGGAACGAGTGCGCGGGTGCAGGCTTGAGTTGTGTGCAAGTACCATATTTAGACAAATATCAGTATAACATCCCTTTATAAAGGAGAGAACCATATGAAATTTACAAAGATGCATGGAGCCGGAAACGACTACATCTACGTCAACGGCTTCTGCGAGCACTGCGACGACTGGGGGGAGCTGTCCAAGCGGCTCTCTGACCGACACTTTTCTGTCGGAAGCGACGGCGTTATAGTTATCCTGCCTTCGGATGTCGCCGACTTTCGGATGAGGATGTTCAACGCCGACGGAAGCGAGGGCAAAATGTGCGGCAACGGCTCGCGGTGCGTGGCTAAATACTGCTACGACAAGGGTCTGACCGACAAGACGGTGTTCACCCTCGAAACCCTTGCGGGGATAAAGACCCTCTCCCTGACCGTTGAGGGCGGTGTTACCAAGAGCGTATCGGTCGGCATGGGAAAAGCCGAGTTCGCGTGCGCGAAAGTCCCGGTCGTATGGGACGGCGGTGAGGTCGTCAATAAGAAGCTGACGCTGTCAAGCGGGGATTGGCTTATCACCTGCGTTTCTATGGGCAACCCGCACTGCGTCACATTTATAGATAAGAGCCCGCGTGAGCTGAATCTCGAAAAGATTGGCCCCGAATTTGAAAATAATGCCATCTTCCCGGAGCGCGTAAACACCGAGTTCATCAGGGTGATAGACCCCCGCACCCTTGAAATGCGCGTATGGGAGCGCGGCAGCGGCGAAACCCTTGCCTGCGGAACAGGAGCGTGTGCCTCGGTTGCGGCGGCGGTCAAAAACGGCATTTGCAAGGCCGGGGAAGAGATTACCGTGAAGCTTCTGGGCGGAGAGCTGCATATCACTTGCTCGGATGATTATGAGATTACTATGCGCGGTCCTGCGGAAATTGCGTTTGAAGGAGAAATTTGAATTGTTCAGACCGCAAGTGAGTGATTCGCTTCGCTAGTTATGTCGCTATCGCTGTGATGCACTCGCTTTGCTCGTAGTGATGCACGCCTTACGGCGCGTTAACGTGTCGCTTACTCGACGGATTTAAAGAGCTGCTTCGCAGCCGTTTCGCGGCTTCGCCGTTCTCCACTCTTGCTTGCTTTTGATACTTATATCGGGGCTTATCAGTCCCTTTGTTCCCGAACGGCGCGCCCCTGAGTTCCGTATCCTACCCTACTTCCTACAGGCGACGAACCGAGTGCGGGCGGAGGTCTACGCGCCTTGCGCGAGGGCGATATTATCGCCCGGACGGCTGTGCCGTCCAGACCTCCGCTACCCCGGATGTCGGTGGGCGCGCCTACCCGCTGAGTAAACCAATCCCAAATCATACATACAGAAAGGAAAATCCATATGAACGTCAACCCCAACTACACCAAAATAAAGGAAAGCTACCTGTTTGCCGAGGTTGCCGCCCGCACTGCCAAGTATGCGTCGGCGCACCCCGAGGCTAAAATCATAAAAATGGGCATAGGCGACGTCACCCTGCCCCTCTGCCCCGCCGTTATCGAAGCTATGCACAAGGCAGTGTCTGAGATGGGCGTGAAGGAGACCTTCAAGGGCTACGGCGAGTATCGCGGCTACGATTTCCTCTGCGAAAGCATCTGCCGCTATTATAAGTCCTTCGGCGTGGACTTGGAGACTGAGGAGGTCTTCGTCTCCGAGGGCGCTAAGAGCGATCTGGGCAACATCCTCGACCTGTTTGACAACAATAACACCGTCCTTGTGACCGACCCTGTGTACCCCGTCTACGTCGACACCAACATCATGGCGGGCAGAAAGGTGATCTACGCTGACGCAACCGAAGCCAACGGCTTCCTGCCAATGCCCGACTTAAGCGTTCATGCGGATATAATATATCTTTGCTCCCCCAACAACCCCACCGGCGCGGCATACACCCGGGCTCAGCTCGCCGAATGGGTTGCCTACGCCAAGGCCGAGGGCGCGGTCATCCTTCTTGACGCCGCCTATGAAGCCTTTATTACGGATGATGACGTCCCCCACTCCGCCTACGAGGTCGAGGGCGCGAAGGACTGCGTTATCGAGATATGCTCCCTCTCCAAGACCGCTGGCTTCACCGGCACCCGCTGCGGCTACACCATCGTCCCCAAGAGCTTAAAGTTTCCAGAGAACCTCAACAAGATGTGGCTGAGACGTCAGTCCACCAAGTTCAACGGTGTATCCTATATTATCCAGTGCGGAGCAAACGCCGTTTTCACCCCGGAGGGTCAGGCAGGCGTCAAGGCGAATATCGCCTATTATCAGGAAAACGCCAAGATACTGATGGACGCGCTGGATGAGTGCGGAATCAAGTACTTCGGCGGCAAGAATTCGCCCTATATCTGGCTCAAGTGCCCGAATAATATGGGCTCGTGGGATTTCTTTGACAAGCTTTTAGAGGAAGCCAACGTCGTCGGCACACCCGGCGAGGGCTTCGGCGAGAACGGCAAGGGCTACCTGCGCTTAACATCCTTCTCCACTCATGAGAACACGCGTGAGGCTATGGAGAGACTTAAGAAGCTGCTGGCGCAGCAGTGAATAGTGAATAGTGAATAGTGAATAAGTGAGGTATCAAGCGTTTCACGTGGTGAAACGCGCGCCGATAGATTTAAGAATGACGGCAGAATAATCCCAAAAGATATAAAAAAGTACTGTCACCCAGCGTGGCAGTACTTTTTGCTTTTAAGATACGTCGCCGTAAGGCGACACCTCACTTATTCACTCTTCACTATTCACTCTTCACTATTCACTGGCGGCACCGCCGCCTCGTTCTCCCAGACAACCACCCTGTCAACGGTGTACTTGGTGTCAGCATTCACCGGGTACTCCTCGTAGATGTATTTCACAAAGCTGACTGAGAGGATATCCTCCTCATACATCGGCTTCGAGAAATTCCAGGTCATAATCGGCTTGTTCATGTTGTACTTGCCGTCCTCTATCTGGTAATCCTGAGCGCAAGTCCACTGATCATCCTCGAGCGTGGTTTCAACCTCAAGATAATACCAGAATTTGTCGAGCTCGCTGCCATTCTCATCTCTCCACTTATCCTGTTCCTCGGTCTTCCTGCGCTGTTCCTCTAACCATTTCTGTTCCTCGTCTGTCAAAGCATGGTTTGAATCCCAGCTGAACGGCATAACCTCAAGCGGCTCATCCACGGTGAACGACCTGTAATTCAGCTTGTTGGTGGCAAATAATTCTTTTCCGCCGACCTCATAGGTCTGCCCGATTTCATCCTCAAAGTGAAGCTCGAGATGCATGGGAGTATATCTCATCTCGGTCAGCTTGAACTTCGAGCCAGCGACCTCGAATTCGATATCCGGGTAGCTCACCTTTTCAGGGAGCGGTTCAATCTTTGATTCATCGAACTCAAAGTCCACGGTAAGCTCATCCATATAATTCGCGGCATACTTCGCCGTTCCGCCGTTGGCTTCGTCATACTGCACGGTCGCAAGCCCCTTCAATGTCAGCCTGAAATCGCCCTTGCTGACGCCGTTAAAGCATTGCGAATAGGAGCTGTCAACGTTGACAAGAACCTCGACCTCGCTGGTCTTCTCAGGAATCTCAGTCAGGAAGACACCCGCCAGCAGCGCGTTTTCGGCGCGCCGTGCTCCGGCGAATCGCTCCTTCTGTACCCAGCCGTCCTCGGTCTGCTGCTCTAAAATAATGCTGCCGTAAGTGAGATATCCCGGCTCAAACCCCTCGGGGCGGCTAAGGTGCAGATAGATGATATATCGGTCGCCGTCCTTGGCAATCTTATCCATCTTAACGGATACGCCCTCGGCCTCGAAAGTCTCGTCAATCATAGCGGCGTAGGGGTCGATAAGCTCCTGCTCGCGCTGGAACAGCGACTTTATCAAATCCGCGTTGGCAGCGCAGGTGATAGCAAGGCTGACGGATAAGACGCAGACAGCCGCCGCAACCAAAATCCTTCTCAGGGCGATGGTCTTCCCGCCCGACTTAACCTTATTTTTCGTGATATCCGCGCCGATAGCCTCGTCCAGCCACTCATCCCGGACGGTGCCAAGGCTATAATATAGCTTTTCAGATTTTTTCATGATGTGATCCTTTCATATGTAGTAACCATTTTCTGTAAGATACTCCTTTAACGATGTGCGCAGCCGGGAAAGTATAGTCGCGACGGTGCGCTCGTTAATCCCAAGCTCCCGGGATATCTGCCGACCCGTCTCCATCAGGAAGTACCTTTTTATGAATATTGTCCGCCTGTCGCGGTCAAGCGATGCAAGCCATCTGTCCACAGCGGCGTTCAGCTCGTCGCCCTCCAAGACTTCCGTTGGGCTTTGCTCGTCCGGTATGCACCCCTCAAGCTCCTCAAAAGCGATTTGCATAAGGCTTTTGCGCCGCCCGGCGTTCTTCGCTCTTTGCATATCCAGCGCTATATTCCGCGCGATTTTGTGCAGATACGCGCCCAGACTTTCCGGTCTGACCGTGCCAACGCATTTCCACGCGGACATAAGGGTGTCGTTTAGGCACTCGTTAGCGTCCTCCGCCGAGCCAGTAATGCCGTGGCAAAGCCGCTTAATGCTCGCGCCATATTTGGCTTGGCTTTCTGTGATGGCGCGCTCGTCCCCGGCACAGAATAGCTCGATAATTTGTTTGTCGTCCAAAATCTCACCGCCTTACTTCTACTTATTTTATCCTTGAAGTGTTCAAAAAAACGAGTGCGAAATCCATCCATCAGCGATTTTGTGCCCGTTTTTTTGTTTCACTTCAGGATGAAATTAGTAGTAGAGACGTCTCTATACATACTGACGTACAAATTCAAGGGAGTATTTCAGGATTCATGAAAAAATCTGCCGCGGTACGCTTGATACTAATATTCGTCTAAAACGATACCAAAAAGCGGGCACATAACCATTGTAACATCTTTGACTTTGAGCGTTGAACTGTTTGTAAGGATACTTTGTTCCTCTGGGTGAGCCGATTGAGAACTGTATCAGTTTGAGCGCAGTCAAGGGGGATGAAACTAAGGGGAAAAGGGGGAAC
>ENA-UOOD01001687-UOOD01001687.1-human-gut-metagenome-genome-assembly--contig:-CS67-NODE-1687-length-21673-cov-5.246970_pt1 | contig 21673 bp, 15 predicted proteins | sample MGYA00242464_ERZ724011 | MGnify/ENA metagenome assembly ERZ724011 | reverse complement strand
ACAAAGGAACTGCCCTTTTCAATATTTAATTTTCCGAAAACTTAATTACGCTAACCGGGCACTCTTAATATGAACGAAAACATTCCTTCATTTTTTCCAGACGACACAAAGCTTCGTCCAGAGTTTTCTTTTCCCGTGCAAAATGCAGCCGGATCAGATGATTGACATCCTCTTTGAAAAAGCTGGAACCCGGAACTGCTGCCACGCCAATATTTTTGATCATCCATTCACAAAATTCCAGATCTGAGAATCCATGAAACTGCGGAAGTTCCAAAAAGTCTGATATATCGATCAGCACAAAATACGTTCCCTGTGGTACATTATGCTTCAGACCAATTTTATCCAGTCCCTTTAGAAAATAATATGTTCATACACTTCATCCGTCACAACAAATGCATCATATCTGACTGCCAGTTCACCGATTGCCATCAGCTCATCCCTGCGAAAAACTTTTCCGCACGAGTTCGATGGATTACAGAATCCGTAAAGGTTTGTACTCTTTTACTTAATTCAGGCATTTTTATCTCCTTCCTGATGCAACAGCCTCAATCACTTGAAGCTTTTTTACGTCCTTGTTTGTCCTGCCCGTTTTCTCCATTGTTCCATTCTATCTCATTTTCTACAATATTGAATCGTTTAAATTCCGGAATGGAAGCATTGTAATATTGTTCAAGAATAGATGGGTCTTTCGAAGGGAGTACAGCATATTTTCTCTCTAATAAATATCCTTCGTCTCAACAGAAGCTTTTAATTCATTGGCATGCTCATATATATTGTTGAGTATTATTTTACAATCCTTCATGCCCTCTACCGTGGAATCTGATACCTTGATGCCCTCCGCAGATGCAGCCGCAACCTCTTCTCCTGTTGCCGACAGATGTGATATATTATCCGATATCACTGACGTTGAATCAAGTATTTTATTGATGCTCTGCTCTGCAACATGTATGCTTGACATCAGCACATCCATTGTATTGCCTACTTCAACAAATGTTTTTTCTGTTTCATCAATAAGTGTGTTCTGTTTATCAACGGATAACACAGATTCATTGATACTCTCGTTCGCTTTTTGGGTATCTTCGTTCAGCTTCTGTATGATATTTGTAATACTTTCAGAAGCCTTCTTGGTCTGTTCCGAAAGCTGACGGATTTCCTCCGCAACGACCGCAAACCCCTTTCCCGCTTCTCCTGCGCGGGCTGCCTCAATCGACGCATTCAGTGCAAGAAGATTTGTCCTTGCGGATATATTAACGATATCACCAACAAAATTCTGTACATCATTAACCTTCTCTGTAAGACCACTTATTACATCAACAATGATATTACTTGCGTCCTGTACATTCTGTGCCTGTTCTTTTAATTGACCAACAACTACCTTGCTGTTATTTACCGATTCATCTGTCTTATCAGATGCACTTATCATCTGATTAATTTCTTTTTCCGCCATATCCGTGCTTTCCTGAATCTCAGAACACATAACCGCCTGTCTCTGGATTGCCTCTGCCGTACTTTCCGTGCTGTCTGCGATATCCCCCATAGAGCTGTGGCTGATATCTATACTTTTCTCAAGTTCATTCAGCATAGTCATCGCTTTTTCAAACTCGTCAGAAATATTATCCGCAATAGCAACCATTTTCGTATTGCTTTCATTCTGTTTTGCAGCCGCCTCCTCAATCTGGGATACCTTCTCGCCAAAATACTGAATCAATATATTCGCTATATTGATCGATATGATCGTCACAAGAATGATTACAAGGATAGCTAATATCCTGCTTGATAACAGTTCCGAATTACTACTGTCAAAATCCTTTATTAATCGCGCAATATTTGCTAATATAACTAAACCATTGGCACAATACATCAATCTTTTATTAAGATAAACCATAACGGAAATAATCATCGGAATTCCATATGTCCACACGGTATCCGTAGAATTCAGTAATACAACAACAACATATCCAATCGCTATATTTACTGATAATAGAACCTCACATATATGTGTTTTCTTTTTCATTATGTATGCTGCGATTGATGCAGTCATAACAACCAACGCTGTGATAAACTGTATTATAATCCTGCCTGGCTGTTCTCCCTTTGAAACTCCTAATGCCGCTAAGACTGTTACTGCAATAAACCCAAATACTATCAGAATCGTGATCAGTACCATCCTGTTTGCTCTCTGATATTGATTTTCTGTCATATTTTTCCTCCTCGTTCTCCTTATAAATTTTCCTATACCTTCATAACCTTGCGTACAACAAATAATTATTTCTGTTTACTGTATCATACCAGTTTTATTATATCGCAGATTATGTTGATTTCAAGATTTTTTTATCGGCACCGGTCACTTTTTCTATGTGAAGACAAGAGAATACCCCATTTATATGCAATCCATTTGACGCACTTTTCATTTTGTAAATCCATTTTTAGTCCTATTTCTTTCCGGCTTATACTCCGACAGAAATAATCCTATCAAAGTAAGTACCGTTCCTATTCCGGCTAATAAGGTCAGTTTCTCATGTAAAATTAGTACAGAAGTAATGACCGTTATCACCGGAACCATATAGATATAAACGCTTGTCTTTACTGCGCCCAACTCTTTTACTGCAAAATTCCATATCACAAAGCAAAGCGCAGAAGCTCCCAATCCCAAATACAAAATATCTACACTACTCTTTTTTATCAGTTTCACCAAATCCTTCTTCATGGACTTCGCATCTTCAACTGACAACAATTTCTTCGATGCGTATAATCTGGAATATAAATCATTGTTCTTAGGTAACAGATTTTCTGCATCTTTCTGATGTCGTAGTACAATGGAGGATTTCAGTCCAACCACCATGGAATTATGTGCACAATAATTTTTAAAATTTCGTACACCATCCAACCATGTATCCACAAGTTCCGTATCTCCTTTAGAATATCTTTTCTCAGTTTTTAAACAATGAGAATAGCAGCTAACATGCCACTATTTCCATTTTATCTAGTGTTTTTTATCATTTACGATAAAAAGTATAACGGATCTTTTTCCTTCGTTACGTTTTTATAACCACATTTTGTTAGATATGTTATAATCTGTTACGGAATAATGGCCACACATATTTAGATCCCAGCATTGCAATGATCCCGCCGATCAACACACCTAACGTATTTAGTATGACATCGTCGATATCCGTTCCTCTTTGTATAAAGATTTGTTCCATCTCTATAATTATAGAAAGCAAAACGCCACTACCGGTAATACGTTTGAGTGATTTCTGATACCAAGGAAAAAACCACGCTATTACTCCATATGGGACAAATAATCCGATATTGGCAAGCAGATTTAAGTCTGAAACGTCCTTCCAATGAGATACATTGGCATTTTCTGATTGAAACAAAAACGTACCTATAGTTTTAAAGGGTATGAAATTAATCCTACCATTTCCCCACCTATCACAAATAAAATAAAATTTCCCACGGGATTCTATTCCCATATGCATGTTTGGCAACATAGTATAGCCCAATAAAGTAACCATATAAGTCAATGTAACACAATACAATATTTCTTTGCCGATATGCACTTCCTTTTTCATCATTGCCAAATAAATTCCTTTTAATACGATATAAACAACCGCAACAAGAAACGCTCTTTGAACAGCCTCCTGTAAATATAATTTAATCAGCATAACCTTCTCTCCTCCCCTTAATACACCTGTCATTGACACATTCTTCTCTCATCCAGATGCAGCAGATCATCCGTCTGCTTCTTATGATATAAGCAGATCATTGATATTGTTTCTTAGCTCTTCTATATAATACAAAAAATACCGGAATAAGGAAAGCATCTGCAAAAATCCATGCGAGATCATTTGCCATACAAACACCCATAAACCCGATCATACTTACTACAAGCGTACCAGCCAAGGTTCTTGCCGCCATTTCAAACACCCCGGCCAATATAGCGATCGCCGAATACCCCATTCCCTGTATCGTAAAACGAACTGTATTCACTAAAGTAAGCAAAGAATATCCGGCTGTTGTTACGATCATATACTGATACGCATATTTTACGGCTTTCACTTCCTTTGCACTAAGAAATAATAACGTCATCGGCTTTCCAAACAATAAAACAATGACAAACAGTACTGCAGACACCCCAAATCCCATGACAGAGGCTGCCAAAAGTCCCTTACCAATACGCTTCGGTTTGCCGGCTCCCATATTTTGTCCAACGTATGGTGCCATTGTCTGTCCCAGTGCCTCGATCGGACAGGATACAAAATTACCAAGCTTAGTCGCTGCCGTCACTCCGGCCACCACTGTAGAGCCAAAACCGTTCACTGCTGCCTGGATCACAAGTGTTCCTATCGCTGTGATCGAATACTGCATTCCCATCGGAATTCCAACCGCACATAAACGTATCATATACTTTGGCAACGGTTTCCACTCTTCTTTCGTTCCCCGCAGGATTGGAAAACGCTTTCCAATATACCACAGACAACACAACCCGGAGATTCCCTGTGCCAGCACAGTCGCAAGTGCAGCTCCTTTGACGCCCATACGAAATACAATGATAAATACGAGATCCAGTCCAATATTGAGGACAGATGCCAATGCCAAAAAGATCACCGGCGTTTTGCTGTCTCCCAAAGAGCGGATCAGTGCCGCCAATATATTATACAGAAAAGTGCATGGTATTCCTAAAAAAATGATCAACATATACCAATATGTATAGGAAAAAATATCCTCCGGTGTTTTCATAAAGCGCAAGATATCTCCGCACAAAATTGACACGATCACCGTCATAACAACAGAAAATGCAAGACAAAGCCATGTAGCATTCGCCACAAAACGACGAAGCGCAGAATAATCCTTGGCACCAAGTTTCTGTGCTACCGGAATGGCAAATCCATTGCATACACCAATACAAAATCCAATCACCATAAAGTTTAACGACCCTGTCGCACCAACTCCAGCCAATGGTTTCATTCCTAAAAATTTACCAACGATCATTGTGTCTACCATGCTGTAAAACTGCTGAAACAATAATCCTAAAAACATTGGAACCGCAAATTCCAAGATCAATCTTGCCGGTGATCCTTCGGTCAAATTTTTTGTCTGTTTCTGTGTCCTTTCCATCATTTCAATTCCTCCCAATGAAATAAATGCATCGCTAACTCAAACTCCACCTACCAAATGCACACAATCGGCATTCCCCGATTCTATAATAGGATTAAGGTGTCAAGATTTCAGACCTTCTGACACTTTAATCATAATAGGCAAAAAAAAAGGACTGCAGCGTACACAGTCCTTAAAGGAGAAGGTATGAAAAAAAAATCTAAGCTACCAGTGAGTCGACATTTACTCTCTGATATGGTTATTATTATAGGGTGGAATTATGAACGTGAAATGTTATAGTTATTAATATTTTGTAAACATTATTTTTTGTATGAAATCATTGCTTTTGTACACACTAAATAGAGCACTTCCGCCGTCTAAAATTGCGTTTACAGAAAGGAGGATCCGTTATGAATGCACATCCTTTGCTTCGACAACTGCTTATTATTACATTTATATCGGGTGCTGTTCTTTTGTCCTTCAAATACGTTTTACCCCTTATTTTCCCGTTTTTATTCGCATATACACTGATGCGGAGCTTAATGCCTATCGTCCTATTTTTACAAAAAAAATGTCATCTTCCAAAGTGGCTGGCGGCAAATGGCACCTTACTCTTGATCTCTCTTGCCTTTTTGGGTGTTTTTTTGCTGATCGGATGGCTTTTATTTCAGCAATGTAAACTACTTCTCACAAATTTGTCCATTTATCATCAAATTTATACAAAATCCATAGAATCCTGTTGTCATAATATTTTGCAACATTTGGATTATTATTTAGGTCTACAAAAAGGTAGTTGCCTAATATTTGCTAAGGAACAGTTTCACAATCTGGATCCGTCATCATTTACAAACCTCTATCAAAATATTGGCAGGATAGCGCTGCAATGTATGGGAAGCTCAATGCGAGTATGCGCATTTTTGCTGATCGTTATCGTCAGTTTCATCGTTTTGTGCAAAGACTATGATCATTTGCATACTATGATCCACAAAAATCGTTATTTTTCGGTTTTGTCAGAGCTTGGGCATACCATGTGGAATACCGGATTTGCCTATATGCGAAGTCAGCTCATCATTATTGGCTGTAATTGGGCTATTTGCACAATTGCTTTTCTGCTCATCCGCAATCCATATTGTATCGTGATCGGTCTGTTTATTTCCATTTTTGATGCATTTCCTATTTTGGGGAGTGGGATGATATTGATTCCATGGGGACTTGTAAAATTATTCCATGGTTCTTTTTTCGCGGCCGCAGTTCTGCTTACTGCATATTTACTAACAGTATTTACGCGTGAATTATTAGAAGCAAGGTTAATTGGAAGTAACTTAAATACACTTCCTTTTTTTACCCTTGCTTCCATTTACATCGGTATTTCATTGTACGGTGTGTGCGGCATCTTTCTCGGCCCATTTGCGGTCGTGCTGATCCGCTCCATCTATCAGATATGGATGCGCAGTGCCTAAGAGTTTTCGACATATCCGAGCTGTTAAGCTACAACTTGCGTATATGCAGATCCTCTATAAACTATTGCCTCACTTAATTGAAATAAACAAGCTCCTCTTTTGGCTTTTCTGCCGCTTCCACCTGCTCTGCATAAAAGACAGGACCTTCCTCGCCATATTCCTTCATGAATTTGTATTCAAATCGGGCCGTCACAGTAACATACTGCTTTGCCTTAAACTCTGACCAATCATCTGCTTTGCACAGAAATCCCATATACTGTACATCGTCTGCACAGCAGGTCATCGCAAAACGTCCAAATACTGCAAAGCCTGCCGGGATCCCCTTTGGCTTCTGGATCAAACCTGTCACCTTCAACGTCTTATTCTGATATGTTTCCGGATGGTCGATCATGTCAATATACCAAAGTCCAAAATCATCGTCACTAATTTCAATGACATCTGCATTGACATCAAACGGCATCTGATCTTTCATCTCATAAAACTCATCCTGTGCGGATTCATAGACGATCTGCGCCCGCGGATTGACCGCTTTTATGCTTCCACGGATCGAGTTTTTATTCGTCTTTTCGACGGTGCAACGGTTAATGATGATCATTTCTGCCACGCGGAACTGATCTACCATCATAGATGGCATATTTTTCATATATAAAGCAAATGTTTCATCATTAACTACATCTATCGTCTGAAAGATCACTTCACGATCAAAACAAATTTCTTCCATATCATCATACAATTCCGGAATGTGCTTTGTCGGCCACATACCGTTGTATTCAATGATGATGCGGTCCGGACGGTGTTTTTTCAAAAATTTCTGAATGATCTTTCCATTAAATGCTTCTTCGTCTTCGATGTATTCCACAACGCAGTTGGCCTTCTCTAACACGTCCGGTTCGTATTCTAACTCGCCCTCTTCGCATGCCAAGATCATCGTTTTGATCTTGTCGTCAAACATATCATCCACGACAAGGTCACGGATCAGATTCGTCTTACCGGCTTCCAAAAAGCCCATAATGACGTATACCATCATCTCCTCTTTCTTCTTACCAAACATTCAAAACCTCCATCAACTCTATGTTTAGCTTCCATTTGAAATGGAAGCCGTAAATCGTAGTCCTCTTTACGCAACGTGGAATAATTCTTTGATCGCATCTTCCTTCAAGTCAGCACCGATAACACAAATACGTCCTGTAAAGTCGGCTGCTCCGCGGCGAATTTCCGTCTCTTCCGGTACCAGATCAAAGTGGAACCACTCTCCTTCTGCTGCCGCTACAATACCCTTTGCACGTAAAACGTCACCATAGTCTTTCGTCTCAGCTAACTTGTGCAAAATCTCGGTAAGCTCTTCCTCCGTAAACTTGTGCGCTGTCTCAACGCCCCAGCTTGTAAATACATCATCTGCATGATGATGGTGATGGTCATGATGATGTCCGCATCCACACTCACCGTCGTGATCATGCTCGTGGTCATGATGGTCGTGATCATGATGATGTCCGCATCCACACTCGCCGTCGTGATCATGCTCGTGGTCGTGATGGTCGTGATCATGATGATGTCCGCATCCACACTCGCCGTCGTGATCATGCTCGTGGTCGTGATGATCGTAATCATGATGATGTCCGCATCCACACTCGCCATCGTGATGATGTTCATGCTCCTCTAACAGCTCTTTTTCCAAAGAATTAACCTTTTCCATAGCCTCTACGATATTTTTACCCTGAATATCATCCCATGGTGTTGTAATAATAGATGCTTCCTCGTTTTTCTCACGAATCATCTTCAGACAAGCATCCAGCTTGTCGGCTGACACATTCTGTGTACGGCTCAAGATTACTGTTCCTGCGTATTCGATCTGGTTGTTGTAGAACTCACCGTAATTCTTCATATACATCTTGCATTTCGATGCATCTACAACCGTTGCCGTACTGTTGATCTGTACTTCATCACCAATATTTTTTACTGCTTTGACCACATCAGACAACTTGCCAACTCCGGATGGCTCAATAATAACACGATCCGGACTATATTTTGTAAGCACCTCTTTGAGTGCCTCTCCAAAGTCACCAACCAAAGAACAGCAAATGCAACCGGAATTCATCTCTGTAATCTGGATTCCTGCCTCTTTCAAAAATCCACCATCGATGCCGATCTCACCGAACTCGTTCTCGATCAAGACTAACTTCTCACCTTCAAATGCTTCTGCGATCAGCTTTTTGATCAACGTCGTTTTACCTGCTCCTAAAAATCCTGAAATAATATCAATCTTTGCCATTGTCTCATCAATCCTTTCTATCGTCATTTGCATTTGCCTCTAACTATCATTATAACAAACCTGTCAACTCTCAAATTGCTGTTTCGTTGTCTCATACATCGCAATACTCGCCGCGATCGGCAGATTCAGACTGTCGATGCGATTGGAATGCGGAATGATCACACTTGTCCCGATCTGCGCAAAGCGATCCGGCAGTCCGGTCGCTTCGTTGCCAAAAAGCAAAGAAAACGTCCCCTGTGGTCTGATCTCATGCAGACTTTTCTTGGCGTCCAACATAAATGGATATAATTCCCGTTCACCAAACTGTGCCTGATATTCATCAAAATCCTCAAAGTAAACAAAGTTTGTCGAAAAAATCGCCCCCATAGACGCTCTTACCACTTTGGGGTCAAAGGCATCCACTGCCGGACGTATGATCGCCATCTGATTCAAACCAAATCCTAAGGCGCTCCGCATGATCGTTCCCATATTGCCGGCATTAGAAGGATTTACCAAAACTATGTGGGATGCTGTTTTCTCCAGCTGCCCTTCATATTTCGTAAATTCTCCGATCACGTAACAATTTTCTTTTTGAGACAATACGTGAAATATTTTGTCTGTCTGAACCATTTCTATACCGGCATCCCTGCACAAACTACGCAGCTTGTCTAATGTTTCCCCCTCTTTCATGCCGGAGTGAATATATACTCTCGTCACCTTGTCCGGCTGAAAGCGCAACAGTTCAAATGTCAGCGTTATACCTAATGCATAGGAAACCGGGGAATCCTTGCGGTATCTCTTATATCCTGCCATCTTTTATCCTTCCTGTTCAATGCGCACATCGATCGTCATATCTCCAATTTCTGTTGAAAAAGGAATCGTAAACATTTCCGTTGCCGCACCATTATAACTTGCACCAACACAATAATCCGGTGGTGTAATATCAATCATAATATTATTATTTGCAAATACCGTCGCCGCATTGCCCGCCACCATATTTCCTAATTCCGAAATTGCGCTCTGTCCGATCGCATCAATGGCATTGACCGGCATCATCATCATTTTAGATACGACCCCAAGTGCTGTCTGTGGTTCAAAATTAAGCAATACTTCTCCCGAAAGCTGACCTACCAGCCCGAGACGGATCAAAGAATTTTCTTCTGGGAAACTCTGTTGTCTAAGAGATGGTTTCCCTATTTTTAAATCCAACATACACATATCTTTCATCACTTTGCACACAGATATGATAAATGGATTGACATGCTCTGCTTTCAAACTTTCTCCCTCCCCTTACAACTGGAAATAATCCCAAAAATCTTCACTGATATTAACATCGCACTTATTGAGCCAGATGTTATATTTCTTTTGGAACAAGCGATTCTGGCGTTTTGCAATGATAACTTCCTTGCGAGCCTGTGTCGCATCCTCTTCCTTGTCATTGACGCAATATATAATATAATATCCCTGCGTTCCCTCTACAACACTGCTGACTTCACCCTTTTTGAGGGCTAACGCCGCATCCAATGCCGCTTTCTCCAATTTGGTGGAACTTTTGCCAACCACCAGTTCCTGCGTTGTTGCATCGGTATTATCTTTGGCCAATGTCAAAAAGTCTTTCGTCTTAATTGCACGAAGCTGCAGCTGTTCTGCCCACTTAAGAGCCTGTGCCTTGGCTTTCTCATCCATATCGATCTTCTGTCCGGAACTTCCGATTCCTTTCGTCATGATCTCGATATACTGGATCGCAGCCTGCCTTGCTTCCTCATCTGACACGTCGGTGTTTGCCTTGTCAGTAGCCACATAAAACATTTTATTGGCAAGCACGTTTTCTTCATACAATTTACTAAGTCCCTGAACGGATAAATAATATTTCTTTTTATCACTGTCAGACACCTTTTCCATGATCTTTTCTGCCTTTTGCATTGCCTCGTCTTTCTCATCATTGGTAAGTGAAATTTCATTACGATCCGCTGCCTGCGCGATCACTTTAAGCTGTGTTACCATGTTGACGATTTCCTGCTTTGCCTGAGCACCCACTGTTTTATTGCCGCCCAGCGAATAGTTCCATAGCTCACTTCCAAAATTGCCCTCATACTGTCTTTTTAATAGGTAGGCATAGTTCATCATCTCGCTATATTCTACACCGTCACTGCCCACTGACATAACGATCGAATCCTTATCCGGTGTTCCTGCCGTAAGCTTTACCTTTTTTGTGCCGATCTTGGAATTGCCGCAGCCCGTGCATACTCCTGCCACGGCAATGCATATGCTTAAACCAACTGCCATCCATTTACTTTTCTTTATCATAGTCACCATGCCTTTCCGTTACTCCACGACTTTTCCGATCTCACGGATCAACTGATTCACTGTCTGGAATAATTTTTCTGCTGTCTCCTGCTTACTTACTGTTTTGGAAACAGACGGTACCTTCACCGCAGCAGGGATCCTTCCGTATCCGCTGCGATAACTTTTGCCTGCCGGCTGTGGTTGTGGTTTCATCGTGTAAATAAAATAGGATTGTTCTTCCTTTTTGGCCGCCTGCACCACCTTAAAAGCGCCCTCATACGATTCTACCATTTTTACAAGGTTTACGGAAGAGATTTTTGCGTTTGGTTTCAGATAAAATCGAATTTGGTTCGTTTTTTGCACAATTTGTGTGATTCCGGCACGGTGTGCTTCCGCTTTAAGCAGTGCCACACGCAATAAATTCTCAGCTGCATTAGGCAATTCTCCAAATCGATCGATCATTTCTTCCTGCATATCTGCATATTCTTCCGCATTTTCAATCCCGGCGATACGTTTGTACATATCCAGCTTTTGAAATTCACTACGAATATAAGTTGCCGGAATAAACGCATCCACTTGCAGTTCCAAACTGGTCTCAAACGGTTCCTCTTCCGGCTGTTCGCCTTTCAGTGTAAGTACCGCCTCATTGAGCATTTTACAGTACAGATCATATCCAACCGCTTCCATATGCCCGGACTGCGCTTCACCAAGCAGATTCCCGGCTCCGCGGATCTCCAGATCCCGCATCGCCACTTTGATCCCGGAACCCAGTTCCGTGTATTCACGGATAGCGGCCAGTCTCTTCTCCGCTACCTCTTTGAGCATACGTCCTCGCTGATACATCAAAAACGCGTATGCTGTACGATTTGATCTTCCGACACGACCGCGAAGCTGATAAAGCTGTGACAGCCCCATCTTATCGGCATGATCAATGATGATCGTATTTACATTCGAAATGTCTAATCCGGTCTCAATAATCGTCGTTGCTACCAAAACATCTATTTCGCCGCTGATAAATGCCATCATGATCTTTTCAAGTTCTCGCTCACTCATCTGCCCATGCGCAAATACAACATTGGCATCCGGCACCATTTTTGCTACTTCTGCCGCCACCTCTGCAATACGGGCAACGCGGTTATACACATAATACACCTGTCCGCCTCTTCCCAATTCGCGATTGATCGCCTCACGAATGATCTCATCATTATGCTCCATCACAAATGTCTGTATTGGCAGACGGTCTACCGGTGGCTCCTCTAACACGCTCATGTCCCGAATGCCGGTCAAACTCATATGCAGCGTTCGTGGGATCGGTGTTGCACTAAGCGTAAGGACATCAACATTTCCTTTCATCTGCTTGATCTTTTCCTTGTGTGTCACACCAAATCGCTGTTCCTCATCAACGATCAATAACCCCAAATTCTTAAATTCCACGTCCTTAGACAGCAGACGGTGTGTGCCAACAATAATATCAACCTGTCCCTTTCGCAATAGATCTATCGACTTTTTTTGCTGTGCCGGAGTACGAAAACGTGATAACATCTCAACTTTGACCGGAAAGTCTCCGAGTCGTTCGCACAATGTGTTGTAATGCTGCTGCGCTAAGATCGTAGTTGGAACAAGCATCGCTACCTGCTTTCCATCATTTACCGCCTTAAATGCCGCACGCAATGCGATCTCCGTTTTGCCATAGCCAACATCCCCGCAGATCAGCCGATCCATGATCTTGTCACTTTCCATGTCCTTTTTAACGGCGGCAATAGCCGTCAACTGATCTTTGGTCTCCTCAAATGGGAAAACCTCCTCAAATTCCTGCTGCCACACAGTATCCGGACTATAAGCATATCCTTTTTGTTCTTGTCGCTTGGCATATAACAAAACCAATTCTTTTGCCACTTCCTGCACAGCCTTGCGCACGCGTGTCTTGGTCTTTTTCCATTCCGGCGATGACAAGCGGTTTAGTTTCGGCTGTTTCGCCTCACGCCCGGCGTATTTCTGCAACAGATCCAGTCCCGATGCAGGAACATATAGATTTCCGCCATCTCCATACTCAATCTTAATATAGTCCTTCGACACATGGTCGACTGTAATCTTTTCAATACCTTTGTAAATACCAACTCCATGATTCTCATGGATCACATAATCGCCAACGCTTAATTCATTAAAGCTCTGTATCGCTTTTCCATCGTATTTTTTCTTCTTGACATTACGCCGTTTCTGCTTTGTGCCAAAAATATCACCTTCCGTCACAACAGCAAACTTCGTCATCGAATAAACAAATCCATGACGCATAAATCCATACGATACCATAACCTGTCCGGCTTCCAACGGCATATCCGGCTTCTCATGATAAAATGCCGGAATTTCATATTCTCCCAAGTCTTTACTTAAACGCTGCGCACGCGTCCGAGATCCACAAAGGAGCAGTACACGGTATCCATTCTTTCTCCAGCGAAGCATATCGTCTACAAGTAGTTCAAAATGCTTATTATAGGACCCCACCGGCTGTACCTGTACATTCACCTGCGCCCTGCTCGCAAGCTGCTTTGGCAGTCCATCCAGCAAAGACAAAATAACAAGCTGCTTGTTCTGCAGCAATCCAAATAAAGGATCCATTCCCTGCAAGATCTCCGGCTGCTTTGGTAAAAGATAGCCTTTCTTCAATCTGCTTTCCATACTGTCACGAAACTCTGTTTCCACCGCCTGAGCTTTCTCATAACAGCGGGATGGCTCATCTAAGAAAAAGATTGTCTCCCCCTCTGGCATAATATCAAAAAAGGACAATGTTTCCACCGGAAAATAGGGCAGGTAGGCTTCCAACCCAATACGGCTCTGATATTGTTCGTAATCATTTTGTATTTCCTGTAAATGGTCATTTAACCGATTCACTTCTTCAAATTTCTTCGCCTTTTTTAATTTTGTGCTGATCTTGGCTGCGTCTTTCGCCATTTTTGTAAAACCATCGGCAATTTGCTCAGTAGTCAAAATTAATTCTGATGCCGGAAAGATGGTAAACTCTGCAATGCGTTCAATTGAGCGCTGACTCTCCACGTCAAACGAACGGATCGTGTCAATCTCATCATCCCAAAACTCAATACGATATGGGCAGTCCTCCGTTACCGGAAATACATCCAAAATTCCTCCGCGCACAGAAAAATCTCCAGGCATCTCAACCTGTGCCTGTCTCACATAACCCATATTGACTAGATTTTTGCAAAGAGTCTCAAGATCATATGTCTCCCCTTCCGCTACCTGCTGCTTCGCCTGCTCATAGATCTTTTGCGATAGTACGAACTCCATGCCGGCATCGATCGAGGTGACAATGGTTCCCCCCTTGCGATCCAGTAATGCCTCTCTGACTTTAAGTCTCTGTGTGCTAAGTGCATTACCATGTACATCAGCACTAAAAAAAATCACATCTTTCGCCGGATAATACATAACTTCCCGGTCAAACATGCGATAGTCTTCTGCGATTTCCCGTGCCCTCAACTCATTCGCCGCAATGATCACTTTCCATTTCGGAGACTCACCGGTAAGTCCATAGATCCATTGGCACTTTTGTGATTCGATGCATCCCGATATCTGCAATGGGAATTGCTGCTTTTGTATTGCCTCTTCGGCATTGCGGTACGCCGTAATCTCCGCCAAAGGCGCCAATAATGTTTCCATCACTGCCCCAACCTCTTACTTTCCGTTAAATTGATTCATCGCCGCTTCAACGCTGTCTGTCAAAATAGTCTCACATGCCTTTACCGTCTGCTCCAGCGCAGTACGGATCGTCGGCTCTTCCTCTGCCGGGAATCTCCCCAACACATAGTCCGCCAGATCCCAGCCTGCCGGTTTCTCTCCCACGCCGATCCGGATCCGCGAAAACTGCTGCGTCCCCAAATGCGCAATGATATTCTTGATTCCATTATGTCCACCGGCACTTCCTTTGGCACGTACCCGAATCTTTCCCGGAGCCAATGCGATATCATCATAAATGATGATCAATTCCTCCTCGGGATCGATCTTATAAAAATCCACCAATTCGCGTACACTCTCACCACTAAGATTCATATATGTCTGCGGCATCGCCAACAGCACTTTATTCCCTGCGATCATTCCCTTACCGCATACCGCCTTGTGTTTCTTGATGTCCATCGAAATGCCATAGGCATCGCTGATCGCCGTAATCGCCGAAAATCCAATATTGTGTCGTGTTCCGGCATATTTACGCTCCGGATTTCCTAATCCTACTATAATATACATTGTTAACCTCGTTTCTATGCTGTCTGTTATTACAATCGCACAATCTCCTAAGCCGGGTTCAGCGATACTGCCTTTTTCTCGCTGCCCCCGGCTCTTATATTGCTATTTGTTTGTTGTGTCGGCTATTGCTAGTACGTCTTATTATCACGGTACTCCCCAATATGTACCGCCTCTCCACTGTACTGCTTTAACATATCTATTCCCATTACATGACGATTATCCATCGTGCGCATAATGTCTTTAATCTGCAATTGTGCAGCGACATGCGGTGTACTCAGATTATAAACCTGATTATCCCTGAATGAAAGTACATAAGGCTGCAGCACATTGTACATGCCAGGAATAATGACTAATCCCTTATCACCGTTAGTCAGCTCTACACATACACCCGGTTCCAAAATATTAATACTGTGAATCAGCGCCTGTACCGCAACACGATCGTATCCATTTCCGGCATCTAATAGAAAGCGAATCGCCTGCACATCTGATGTTGGCTCTTCTTGTATGTTCATTGCCGTCAACTGGTCATAAATATACGCTGTACGCAATATTTCAACCTCCGGGATCTTCTTCTTTTCCATTTCATCATCTTTGCCGCCGACATGAAAGATTCTTCGCAATGCTACTGACAATATCATCTTGACACCGGCATCAAGCGAATAATCTCTGCTAAACATCTGATAAGCCGCCACATAATACGTATTGATCTTTTTGAGATCTTCTTCTGTCAATTCCAACTGCGATTTGCGTCGCAATCCGATCGGGATCAATAAGGTACCTATATCATGCAGTACTGCTGCTGTCACCAGATCTGTCTGGTTTTTCTCGGACAAATTCATCCGCTTTGCCATCATCGCACAGAGCAGCGCTGTGTTCAGTGAATGTTTATACACATAATCTTCCACGCTGCGAAGATTTTGGATGAAATTTATCTTGTGGTCCAAAGAACCATACTTCTGAACAAGCTGCGTCACAAACGTATTCAACTTTGCAGACGGTTTCTGTTTGCTGACTGCATCCAAGATCTCTTTGATCGCAAATACTGCCATCGTCTGATAGCGTTCAAACTCAATATCTTCTGCTGACATAGGTGGTACCGGCTCCGCCGGCTCTAATACATAAATACCGATCAGTCCAAAGTTCTGAATACTAATGATTCCCTGCTCTGTCAGTCTGGAATCTCTTTCGTACAACATAACTCCATTTTTGTTGTATATTGGTTTTGCCAAACGCATCCCTTTTTTTAATTCATCTGCTTTTACAAAAATCATGACAGCCCTCCTATCTACGCATTAGATCTGCGCTTTATTTATTTTTTTCTGCTAGATTGTTCGTTACTCGGTTATACAGCTCCCAAGCTGCGTTATAACCCATCTTTTTCTGTCTGTGGTTAACTGCTGCCGACTCACAGATGATCGCAATATTACGACCGGGGCGGATCGGAATAGAGTGGCACACAACCTTGTTGCCGAGAAATTCCGTATACTGCTCCTCCAGTCCAAGACGATCATAATCCTGTTCTTTATTAAATTCCTCAAGCTTAATGACCAGATCAATATTCTGATCATCCTTAACGCTCTCTACACCAAACAGTGATTTCGCGTCAATAATACCGATACCACGCAATTCGATAAAATGTCTCGTAATGTCCGGTGCGCTGCCGAGCAATGTGCTCTCATTGATTCGTTTGATTTCTACCACATCATCCGAAACAAGACGATGTCCTCTATGAATCAACTCCAATGCGACTTCCGATTTACCGATACCACTTTCTCCCATGATCAAAATACCTTCTCCGTAAATATCTACCAGCACGCCGTGAACCGTACAGCGCGGTGCCATATTATAGTTAAGGCACTGGATCAGATCCGCCATAAATTCATTCGTAGCACGCTTGGTACGTAAGATCGGCACTTGATATTTCGTTGCCAATTCGATCAGACGGTCATCCACCGGAAGGTTACGGCAAAAAACGATACATGGTGGTTTGGTCGACTTCTCACTGCCACACATAATCTCTTCTAACATTTGGACACTGTATTCTACACCTTTTTGCTCCATATAAGTATATTCCACCTGCCCGATGATCTGAATCCGGTTAGAATCAAAATAGTCAAAGAACCCTGCCAATTGCAAAGCCGGTCGATTAACATCCGATTGCGTCACTTTCACGTCATCAATAGGTACATTCGGTGTACAGTTTTCTAATTTTAATTTGTCTACTAAATGTGTCAATGCGACACTGTACTCTGCATTCTGCATATTCTACCAACCTTTCTAACCATAGTGCACATTCCCTGCATTCCGCAAATTTCTGCCACCCTGCTGCAAATTCCTATACAGCTTGCTGGCAATCCCTATACAGATTGCTGCAAATTCCTATACAGCTTGCTGACAATCCCTGTCAACTGACAGAAAATCATCTATTTTGTTATGAGTCTTTCTTATGAAAAAACTCATATACATTTTGTGCTGCCTGTTCATTCATGGACTCAACTTCAGCCAATTGCTCTACGGAAGCTGCCTTGATCGCATCAAGTGAAACAAACCGCTTCATCAACTGTTTGCGACGCTTCGCCCCAATCCCCGCAATGTCATCCAATATGGATCTGACTTGCACTTTACTACGTAAAGAGCGGTGATACTCAATGGCAAAACGATGCACTTCATCTTGAATGCGTGTCATTAAATGAAATCCTTCACTGCATGTATTGACCGGTATTTCACTCCCCTGAAAATACAATCCACGGGTGCGATGCCTGTCATCTTTCACCATGCCGCAGACCGGTATCACTATTCCGAGCTCCCTCAAAACAGACTCTGCAACATTCACTTGGCCTTTCCCGCCATCCATCATGATCAAATCCGGGAACACCGTAAAGCCTCCCGTTACTTTTTCCCCTTGATCTATCTGTTGTCGTTCCTCCAGACCGTGACGAAATCTTCTTCCAAGCACCTCTTCCATGCTGGCATAATCATCCGGGCCTTGCACCGTCTTAATGCGGAACTTACGGTAATCGCTGCGCTTCGGCTTTCCGTTTTCAAAAACAACCATAGAGCCAACCGACTGAAATCCACTGATATTCGATATATCATATGATTCCACCCGCTTTACTTCAGACATGCCTAACAGATCTGCGATCTCCTGCATTGCCCCTAATGTACGTTCTTCTTCTCTCCGCAGCTTTTCTGCATCTTGCGTCAAAACCAACGCTGCATTCTTATGCGCCAGCTCGACTAAACGCTTTTTCTGTCCCTTTTTGGGTGCAAGAATAGATACCTTTCCACCACGACGTTCCGACAGCCAATCCGAGATCAGGTCTTTTTCTTCTAATTCATATTCTACCATGAGTTCTCGCGGAATAAAAGGTGTTCCTGCATAAAACTGTTTGATAAACGACTGCACTAACTCTTCCGGTGCATCACCGTCTATCCCTTTTAAATGATAATGATCCCGACCGATCAATTTGCCCTCGCGAATAAAAAACACTTGAATGACCGCTTCCAGATCAGTCTGCGCCATAGCGATCACATCGCGGTCAACCCCGCCAAAATCTGTAACTTTCTGATGCACTGCAACTTTTTTGACACTGGCGATCAGATCGCGGCAAGAAGCCGCTTCTTCAAAGGCAAGTTCCTCGACTGCTTTCGCCATTTTTGCTTCCAGCATTTCTAAAACCTCTGAGAAATCTCCTTCCAAAAGTTTCAATGCCTTGCTGAAATTTTGCTGATACTGTTCCGGAGTCACATATCCCTGACATGGTGCCTGGCACTGCTTAATATGATAATTCAAGCACGGTCGCTCTTTACCGGTATCTCTTGGCAGCACACGATTGCATGTTCGTATCTGATAGATTTTATGAACCAGATCCAACATATCTCTTGCAGACCCTGCACTGGTAAACGGGCCAAAATATTTACATTTATCCCGCCTCTGCTCCCGCGAATAGATCAACCGCGGATACTCTTCATATACGGTTGCTTTGATAAACGGATATGTTTTATCATCTTTTAACATCGTATTATACTTTGGACGATGCTCCTTGATCAGGTTGTTTTCGAGTACCAGCGCCTCCACCTCGGAATCCGTAATGATATACTCAAAATGATCAATCTGCGAAATCATTTTTTCAATCTTGGGCGATACTTTTCTGCTCGCCTGAAAATACTGTCGCACACGATTTTTCAAACTAACCGCTTTGCCCACATAAATAATAGCATCTTTTTTGTCGTGCATTAAATAGACGCCCGGTTTGGCGGGCAGTTTTTTTAACTCTTCCTGCAAATCAAACATGGGCGTCTCCTTAAAATTCTAATTCTAATTCAAATTACAATTTAATCTTCTTTACACTCTGGTCTAACTGATAAGCGATCTCCTTCAAACCTGCTGCACTATCAGATATGTTCGCCAATGTGTTGCTGACTTCCACAACTGATGCAGATGTCTCCTGACTGCTGGCTGCATTCTGCTCAGCAATAGCAGAAAGATTCTGCACGACATCAACGACCTTACTTCTGGAATCATCCAAACTTTCTGTTCGTCCGGAAATCGTACCAACACCTCCGATCGCCTTCTCAACACCTTGGTAGACATCCGCAAAGCGTTTCTCTGTCTGCTGCATCTTATCGCTCTGAACAGCCATGATCTTTTGTACTCCCTGCATAGTATCCACGGCATGCGTCGAGTCTTGTATCAAAACATTTGTAATATCATCAATCTGTTTGGCTGAATCATTTGACTGCTCTGCCAGCTTCTGAATCTGAGAAGCAACCACAGCAAAACCACGTCCCTGCTCGCCGGCACGTGCCGCCTCAATAGATGCATTCAGTGACAACAAATTGGTCTCTTCTGCAATCGATGCAATAATATCTGTCGCCGCCTTGATCTTCTGCGCGGAAGCATTCGTAATATTGGTCTGCTCATAAATCTCATCGATGGAAAGCTTGGTCTGGTCATTCACTTCCATCAACTCTTTCAAAATGGACATTGCCTGATTACTGGACTCTTGCATCTGCTTTGAATTCTTATGTAATGCTTCTGCAACAGAATTCGTTTCTTCGATCATATTGCCCATCGTAATGACATTTTCTGTCGCACTCTGTGTCTCATCAGCCTGATTTGTCGCGCCACTGGCGATATCACCCACAGCACTTTCTACCTGCTCGATCGCACGTGCTGTATGGGTGGCATCTTTATCCAAGCTTTCAGACGCATTGAACAGACTATTACTTTGTGCCTGAATGTCCTGTATCATCAGAACCATTTCTTTACGAAGCGATGCAACTGAACGGCTCATCATGCCGGTTTCATCCTTTCGCTTTAGCAAACGTTCTGCAGCCTTGTTTTCTGTAAAGTCCATTCTGGACATCTTTTCCACAATTTTTGAGATCACGATCAGCGGTCTTGTCATTCTGCCCGTGATAAATGCTGCCAAAAATGCGAATATAACAACAACAATAGCAAATGCTACCACTCCGGTCTTTATCATATTGTTGATCGGTGCTAAAATGTCATCCTTATCCGCTGTAATGACAAGAACCGTCGGCTCTTTTTTGGTGACATAATATGCTGCCATCTTTGCTGTTCCTTTATATTTATACTCAACAACACTTGTCTCAGGTCTGGATCCCATCTGAATATCTTCTACGACCTTTTTGATCATTGCATTCTCTACCGGTTGTCCAACCTTTTCCCCTTCCGGGTGGCAAAGCATCATGCCGTCGCTTCCGGATACAATGTATGCATAACTGGAATCAACGCCCTGCAAAGCTACATTACCAAATGTATTCTTCATAGAAATTTTATTGTTCAGGTTACCTGCCGCAATAAATTGATCCAAAGAAATACCGTTCGCAGTTACCATATCGTGCATGTAATGCTCCGTCTCGGTTTGAATTGCCGATTCTGCTTCAGGCACTACGATCAACAGCATGATCGCACCGGTCAGCACAACTGCCAGAATCACAAGTATAGACACTCTAAACTTCAATGAAGATACAAAGCCAACCTGCTGCGCTCTCGTCTTCTCCTGCTCAGCGACTTCCTTTGCTCTTTCTCCGAGCTCCTTTGCCTTTTCTGCAGATTTCTCCGCAGACTTCTTCACCTTCTCCGCAGACTCTTCCGCTGTTGCTTTCACCTTGTCTGCGGCTTTCTTTGCTTTCTCTATCTTGGCGGCTTCTTTCGCCTGCCTCTTCTCATTCTTCTTGCGCTGTTTTGCTAAACGCTTCTCTTCTTTTCTTTTCTGTTTATCAGTCTTCACTTCATCTATCGCTGGTTCTTCCACCGCATCTGTAGTCTCCACTTCATCTGCTGCCGGTTCTTCCACCG
>ENA-UOOD01001677-UOOD01001677.1-human-gut-metagenome-genome-assembly--contig:-CS67-NODE-1677-length-21820-cov-19.115690_pt1 | contig 21820 bp, 21 predicted proteins | sample MGYA00242464_ERZ724011 | MGnify/ENA metagenome assembly ERZ724011 | reverse complement strand
TGTTCCGGGTGGGGACGAGCTTCATTTTTTCTAAGATTAAATCCCGTTCCGCTTCCGTTACTCTGAATTTGATTTGTATTGTCCGTTTTCTTCCGTCCATTCTGACGCTCCTTTCCGTTCCGAGGGGTTGGGACACTTCCCAACAAGCAGTTTTCAACCGACGCGCCGCAGCGCGGGAGGGAGAAAATACGGAAGTGGGTACCCGCTTCCTATGCTTGCTACGAAACTTATCCCTACACTACCTACAACACCGGGAAAGACAAATTTGACGGAGTTTTGCAAAAGAAAAAACGCCGCAATCTGCGACGCTTCAATAAATCCTACATAAACAAAAACGAAAGATATTTAGTCTACCGCTTCGTCTTGTTCGGCTTCCTCTATTCCTTTGGCAGTAGCAAACATGATTTTTAAATTCTTTTCGCTCATGCTGTCAAGCATAGTATCAAGCTGACGACGGCGTGTGGACTTTTCCTGCTCCCGTTCTGGAAAAAAGAACTGGTCTACTGATACATCAAGCAAGGTTACAAGCTCATACAAAATCTGTAAACTTGGGTGCTGCCCGCTGTTTTCAATAGCAGCGATATATCGCGGTGCAATATTCATTTTATCCGCTAACTGATTACGGGATATTCCCTTTGCCTTTCTTGCTGCTTTGATAGCCTGTCCGAAAGCCTTAAAATCAAACTTTTCTTTGCTCTGTTTCATAATCGTTTCACCCATCTACATTATATATTTCATCTTCCTTTCGGGATATGATTACATATATCATAGTAATGACTGGAATAAATCATACAATTTGTTGACAGCAGAAAATATTACATGGTATGCTAAAAAAACTCTTGACTTTCCATTGCGCTGGATGGTTTACACTAAAGAAAAAGGAGAGAAAAATCATGGAAAATGAATGGGATACAATTTTAGAGCAGTATATTTGTAATGTGATTAGTCCAGACGGACGTGATACTTTTGAAAGTACTCAAAAACTTATTGACGAAATTATGAATGTTGCTAATATTAGTGCGGATAATGTTGTACTTGACATGGGGTGTGGATGGGGAAATGTTACAAGAGTATGTGCAACAAAAACATCTCATACTGTTATTGGAATAGAGCCGAATTTTCAGAATATTGAAGAAGCAAAGCAGCGTAGTAAGGAATATAACATCAATTATATTCAAGGTTCTTTTGAAAAACCTGGATTTGATAAAAAAGCTGATATTATAATTAGTTCACTTGCTTTTCATCAAGTGAACTATGAATATAAAAGTCATGCTCTAAAAAGCATTGGAGATATGCTAAATACATCAGGTAGATTTATATTGTGTGATGTAATGCTCTTTTTTAACGCGCAACAAGATGTATTAAAATTTAATCATGTTTATCGTTATTTATTGAAAAAAACAACACCTAAAAGTGTTTATACAAAATATATTGCCCCATATATAGATGAAACCCATATCTACACATGGGAGGACATGAAAGCATATACACCACAAGACTTTTGGTTTTATTCATTAGATGATATAAGGAATTGGTTGCAAGAGAACAATCTGATTATTACAAAACAACAATCCCTTTGCCCGTTTTTCGGTATTCTTACGATTGAACATATTTAAGTAGAATGAGTTTAGCCTATTATTAACTTTTCATTGCACAGAAAGAATTATATTGTAGTAGGAGGTGCTATTGTGTATAAAATTGGAGAGTTTTCTAAAATTATTGGAATTACAACAAAAACACTTCGCTATTATGATGCTGAGGGGATTTTATCTCCTTCATATCGCAGTTCTGAAAATGGTTATCGCTTTTATTCAGAAGCGGATATGAAAAAAGCGGAAATGATTATAGAAATGAGAAAATTCAATTTTACTATCTCCGAAATGAAAGACGCTCTTAGAAACATTCAAAATAAAGATGATTTTACAGATTATCTCATTGAAAAAGTTACTATTACACAAGAGTTAATTGTTAGATATTCACAGTTGATTTCTGAAATACAAGAATACCTGAAAGAACATATACCAATGGACAAGGAGGAGATGAACATGAATTATCAAGTTGTAGAAACAGAAATACCTAAAATGAAGTTTGCAAGTATTCGTTTTCAAGGACAGTATCATGAAATTGGCGTTTATTTTGAATTGCTTTATAAGAACGTTCAAAATAAGATGATTGGAGCCCCCTTTACGTGCTATCATTCATTAGAATATAGTGAAAAAACAGATATTGAAGTTTGCGTTCCTGTATCGGAAAAAATTATTGCAAAAAATGTTTCTAATAATGAATTTTTAGGAACAAAGGCGCTCCATGCTACACATTTTGGGAAATATGAAAATCTAAAATCTGCATATAAAGCATTATTTGATTATGCGAATACACATAGGCTTTCGTATTCGACCCCATTAGTTGAAATTTACGAAAAAGGTTACGGAACGACAATGGCGGGAAATCCCGAAAAATATATTACACAAATATATCTTCCTATTAGAAAATAATACCTAAAGCCGTCCAACGGAAATAAAAAAAACCGTTGTTTGGCGGCAGAGTTTTTACGTGCCTAACAGAATATAAATGACCTAACGACGGTTTTGAAACAATCATCAAAGCCGTCGTTTTCTTATCTCAAAAGTGAAAATACAGAGGGCGTGTTAAAGTCGCCCTTTTTAAGGATATGGCGGTATCAAGGAGGTATCATCATGTCCTTTTTTGACTATCACTTTCTGTTTAATAGTTGTAGTTTATCAAAAAAAGCCTATACCAGATAACGGGATATTTTGGTTATATAGATGAACTATCAAATCACTATCATACTTTTAATACTTGTTCTGCGTCCAACTGCATTTTGCAGGAGGGCGCATTTTGCATTTTCTCAAAAATTTTTCTGAAAAACACCTTAAAAGCACCGTCCACTTTGGGGGTGTGTGGTGTTGAGGGTTTACGAAAGGGGACATTTCAAAATCCACCGCTTTCGCGGCTGCGAAAGGAGGTGAGAACATGAACGAGCCTATTCGTACCCAGTGGCAAATCCGATGTGCTTTTAACGGCTTTTGCAAACAGGCGTTGAAGCGGGAAGCTATAAACGCCCACAGGGACACAAAGCGGCAGCAATTACGCGAGGTTACTTTTTCCGACCTGTCGCCACAGGAAGAAAATCAGCTTTACGTTTGCGACAAGTATTTTGCAGATGATGAAGCCGAACAGTATTTTGTTGTCGGCGGTAAGGAAATAACCGCAAAGCTGCTTGCCGAAGCCCTGCACAGTTTGCCGGAAGAAAAGCGGGAAACCGTACTGCTCTATTATTTCTTTGATATGAGCGAGCGGGAAATTGCGAAATACTGCAATATTCCGAGGACAACAGTACAGACCCGCCGGAAAAGCTCTATGAAGCTGCTAAAACGCTATTTGGAGGAACGCGCCTATGACTACGAAGATTAACAATGAGAACGCTGAAAGCGGCTTGTTGCCTTACCCGGTAATCATAGCCGCAACTAAGGGCGACCCGGAAGCTATGAACATTGTCGTACAGCATTACGAAAGTTACATAGCGTCGCTGTCTATGCGGACGCTGCGCGACGAGCGCGGAAATACATATTGGGGCATAGACGAGGACATACGCGACCGCTTGCGGTCAAAGCTCATGCGGGCTGTCCTTTCATTCAAGGTCTAAAATAACGGACAAACAGCGATCCCCTTTCCGCTGTTTGCTGTTCTGACCTTTCCTGTACCTTGACAAAGAAAGCGGCGCAAGAGAACGGCGGCGCAGTATAGGGCAAATCAGATACATTCGATATGTGGGGAGCCGTTGGGCTGATACGCGATGACCGAAAGGAGGGAGAAACACCGAGCGAGAACTATCAGCGTTCCATAGCAGACCTTGGCACGTCTGCCGCCACAATCCGCATATCGGTACAATGATACTCCCTTATAGCCACAATCCGAGCGTTAGAAGCGTCGCAGGTAATGGGTAGGGCTGCATGAGGACCATGCAGGGGTGCAATTCCCGTGGAGCTTGCCGAAGCCGTCTGATTAAAGCCCACTTTTTATAAATCTGACTTTTTAGCCATTTATGAAAGGGGGTATTTTCCTATGGCAAAAAAGGAAACTGCAAGCCCCGCTATCCCTGTATTCCCTATGTTAAAGACCGTTGAGCAAATGAGCAAAGTTAGCGGTATCGGGGAAAATAAATTGCGCGAGCTTATGGATAGCGGCGAGCTTGAATATATACAGAATGGAAACCGCCGATTGATAGCTGACGCTGCTATCTGGGACTGGTATCACAGAGCAAAGAAAACAGCGAAGCCCCCGGCACGACAGGGAGGTTAAGCTATGGCGGTATCATCAAGACAAGTTAAGAACAAACGCGACAGCAACGGCGTACTGACCGGGCGACCGGGTACAGTCTACGACGTGAATATAAAGTACACCGCCCCGGACGGAAAAAAGAAATCCTATGCGAAAAAGGGCTTTGCCACCAAAAAGGAAGCGACGCAGCACGAAGCGGAAATGAAAACGAAGCTCCAAAATCCGGGGCAAATCGCGTCAATCACTTCACAGCGGAAACAGACCGTCGCAAGCTACCTTAACGATTGGGTGGAAAGCTATGCAAGAGTAAACTTGCGCCCCTCTACTTATGACGGGTACAAAAAGACGATTGCAAACTATATCAATCCCTATATCGGCGGCGTTGCCCTCAATCAGCTTACCCCCGCTATGGTAGACAAAATGTTTCAGCAGATTATTGACAAAGGCTTGAAACCGTCCACCGCAGCCGGGGCAAAGCGTGTTTTGAGCGTGGCGTTGAGCCATGCCCGGAAATACCGCTATATCGAAACCAACGCGGCAAAGGACACGCTGACGAAGTTTGGAAAGAGCGACAAGACCCCCGACCCTTACACGCCGGAACAGGTAAAAGCCCTTATGCAGCGCGTCGAGGGTACAGTGTGGGAAATGCCTGTTATTTTAGGCGGGCTTTATGGTATGCGGCGTTCTGAAATCTTGGGCTTGCGTTGGCGTAATGTTGACTTGGAAAACAATACCTTTGACGTTTCCGAGCAACTTCCCTTTAAGGTGCCGCCGAAAACAAAGGTTATCGAGGAAATGGCACCGCCGAAGTCTAACGGGCGCACGCTGCCGATTACAGAGCTTGCCCGCCCGTTCTTCCTCAAACAGTTTGCCATGCAGGAAGCACAGCGCGAACAAGCAGAAAAGGACGGAAAGCCTTACTATGACAATGACCTTGTTGTAGCGAAGCCGGACGGTTCCCCTATTTCCGCGTCATGGGTATCTTCACAGTTTGGCAAGCTGCTTGAAGATTTGGATATGCCGCATATTCGCTTTCACGATTTACGCCATACGGCGGCTACGAATATGCACCAACTGACGGGCGACTTCTACACCGTAGGCGAAGTGTTAGGACATACGCTTGCGGGTATCGGCGTATCGCTTGGGCTGTCTATGAACTTTGAAGCTGTTACTGCCCGCTATGTTGACGTGCGGCTTGAACGGAAAAAAGAAGTCCTGGACGCTTATCATGGGGCTGTTAAACAGGCAAACCCGGCAAAGGCAAAGGAAGCCGAGCCGAAGAAAGCAAAGAGCGCGGCAAAGAAAAAGAGCAGCGAAATTGAGCTTTAACCGCTTTATCTTTTTACTGCTTCTTATAGCCTTTTATAGCCCCGCATGGGATTTGGGCACCATTTGGGCACCATTAGCCGAAAACGCACCACCAAAACAGGCGATAAAAGAAACGCCGAGAACACGCAAAAACATAGTGTTTATGCGGGTTTCCGGCGTTTTCTAATCCCTCAACCGACTTAAATCTATCTTGTGCGAGAGAGAAAAATTCTACTATTTTTTATGCCTGCGAGCGGAACACGTCCTCAAATTCCTGGGCGGTCATGGTCTCATGCTGCAGCAGGAACTGGGCCACCTGGTCCAGCTGGGGGCGATACTGCTCCAGGATTTTCCGGCAGCGGCCATAGGCCTCGTCCATGATTCGGCGGATCTCCTGGTCCATCTCCGCCGCCGTCTCCTCGGAATAGGGGCGGGTCTGGGCCATGGACTTGCCGATGAACACCTCGTCGTGTCCGGCGTCGAAGGCCACGTTGCCCATGCGGTCGGACATGCCGTAGGTCCCCACCATCTTCCGGGCCATCTGGGTGGCCCGGCTGATATCGTTGGAAGCGCCGGTGGAGATATCCCCCAGCACCAGCTGCTCTGCCGCCCGGCCGCCCAGCAGCCCGGCGATGTTGTCCAGCAGATAGCTGCGGGAGAGGTACGACCGGTCCTCGTCCGGCAGATAGATGGTCATGCCCCCTGCCTGGCCCCGGGGCACGATGGTGATCTGGTGCACCGGGTCCAGATCCGGCAGAGCGTGCATCACCACGGCGTGGCCCGCCTCGTGATAGGCGGTGAGCCGCCGCTCATGCTCGGGGATCACCCGGCTGTGCTTCTCCGGCCCGGCGATGACCTTGATCACGGACTTCTGCAAATCGTCCATGGTGATGGCCTTCTCGTCCCGCCGCCCAGCCAGCAGAGCCGCCTCGTTCAGCAGGTTTTCCAGATCCGCCCCGGTGAAGCCGGAGGTACCCTTGGCCAGCTTGTCCAGGTCCACGTCCTCCGCCAGGGGCTTGTTCCGGGCGTGAACGGCCAGAATGTCCCGGCGGCCCTTGATATCCGGCAGCCCCACATAGACCTGCCGGTCAAAGCGGCCGGGCCGCAGCAGGGCCGGATCCAGAATGTCCACCCGGTTGGTGGCCGCCAGGACCACCACGCCCTCGTTGGCGGTGAAGCCGTCCATTTCCACCAGCAGCTGGTTCAGGGTCTGCTCCCGCTCGTCGTGGCCGCCGCCCAGGCCGCTGCCTCTCTGGCGGCCCACGGCGTCGATCTCGTCGATGAAGATGATGGCGGGGGAATTCTGCTTGGCTTGGTGGAACAGGTCCCGCACCCGGCTGGCGCCCACGCCCACATACATCTCCACAAAGTCGGAGCCGGAGATGGACAGGAATTTCACCCCCGCCTCACCGGCCACCGCTTTGGCCAGCAAAGTCTTGCCGGTGCCCGGAGGGCCAACCAGCAGCACGCCCTTGGGGATCCGCGCCCCCAGGGCCAGATACTTGTCCGGCTGGCGCAGGAACTCCACAATCTCCCGGAGCTCCTCCTTCTCCTCGTCCTCACCGGCCACGTCCTGGAAGGTGACCTTGCTGTCCTGGGGGGTGTCCTGCACCCGGGCGTCGCCGAAGTGGGACATCCGGTCCTGGGCCCCGCCGGGGCCTGCCCCGGTCATCCGGGCCATCAGGTTCATCAGCAGGATGAACCCCAGGATCACCAGCACATACGGCAGCAGGAGCTGCAGCCAGTTGGTGGAGTGGTCGGCGTGATAGGTATAGTCCTTGATGATCCCCTGCTGGTTCTGCTGCACCACCAGATCGTTCAGGTCGTTGTAAAACACCTGGAAATCATACAGATCACAGCTGACGGTGCTGCCGTCCTGGAGCTTGGCTGTGAGCCGGGTGTCGCTGATGGCGAACTCCTGCACCTTTTCGTCCAGAAACAGCTGCCGCACCTGGGCATAGCTGACGGCGTCCTGACTGCGCAGGCCCGAGGCCAGGTAATACACCAGGCACACGGCCAGCAGCACCAGCAGGGCGGCCCCCCAGCTGAATCTTCTCTTGTTGGCGGTCAAATAAAGGCCCCCTCTCTTTTAATGAATGACGCGGACGCCCCGCCAGCTGTTGTCCGGCAGCACCGATATCCCCACCATTACCTTGGCCCGGATGTTGTCCACGGAAATATAAGGTTCGTTCCAGAACCGGGCGTCGTTGGAGCCGGTGCGGTTGTCGCCCATGAAAAAGACGCAGCCTTCCGGCACCTGGAAGCTGGCGTTGGACTGGGTAATGCCCTGCCTGGGCAGATACGCCTCATCCAGCATCTCACCGTTGACATAGGTATAGCCGTCCCGGAACGCGATGTCGTCCCCAGGCAGACCCACCACCCGCTTCACCAACAGCTTGTTCAGCTCGTCGCTCCAGAAGGTGACGATATCCCCCCGCTCCGGCGTGGGGTCCGACACCATATACGGCAGCTGCCACGAGATCAGCAGGGTGTGCTCTGGAATGGTGGTCTCCATGGACCCGGAGGGCACCCAGCTCAGCTGGAAGATCACCTTGAACAGCACCACGATCACCGCGGCGGTAACGATCAGATAGCCCCAGTTGCTCCAAAAGCTGCCCCTGTCCTCCGGGGCCAGGCGCTTGCCCCCTACGGGGCGGTTTTCATGTTCCTCCACGGCGATGCTCCTCCCTTCGCTCCCCCTCTGGCGGATTGGAATTACTTGCTATAGACCTCCGGCTTCAGCACGCCGATATAGGGCATGTTGCGGTACTGCTGGCAGTAGTCCAGGCCGTAGCCCACCACGAACTCGTCGGGCACCACAAAGCCGGACAGGTCGGCGGTGATGGCCTTCTCCCGGCGGGCGGGCTTATCCAGCAGGGTGACGATGGTGATGCTCTTGGCCCCCTTGGCCAGCATATAGTCCTTCAAAAAGGCCAGGGTGTTGCCGGAGTCCAGAATGTCCTCCACCACGATGATGTCCCGGCCGGAGATGTCCCGCTGCAGGTCCCGGGTGATCTGGACGGAGCCGGAGGACTTGGTGGCGTTTTTATAAGAGGACAGGCCGATGAACTCCACCTCGCTTTTCAGCCGAGCGGCCCGGACCAGGTCCGCCATAAAGATGAAGCATCCGTTGAGAACCCCCACAAACATGGGGTTCTTGTCGTGGAACCGGTCATACAGCTGGTCTCCCAGCTCCTGGGTGCGGTTGCGGATCTCGTCCTCGGTGATGAGGACCTTCAGGATATCCTGATCCATGTTGCTCTTAGCCATTGCGGTTTCCTCCATTTGTTGTTACGGTGATCTCCATATTTTGGCCGGACTCCTCCGGCAGAAATTCCATGTCCGTGCCCACGCCCCACACGGCGGCGGGCCGGTCCCCGACGCACAGCACCGGGACGCGCTGCCGCAGCTCCGGAGGGACTCCCCGGTCTGCCAGCAGGCGCTTGACGCTGCGCCCGCCCCGGCTGCCGGGAAGGGTCAGCCGCTGGCCCCCGGTATAGGGGCCCACGGACAGCGCACCGTCTATCTTATCACAGTTCAGAACAATTGTATCGCTTCTGCGAGAAAAATTTCCGGCGGTTTTCCGAACGGAAATTGTGTATTCTCCCCAAAAATTCTTCCCCGGGTGCAGGACCACGGGGGCAAGCGGCGGCCCGGGGGGCAGAAGCGTCAGTGTCTCCCCCCGGCACACGGCGCAGGCCCCGGCCGGCAGGGTCAGCATACCGCCCCCCTCCAGCAGATCGGACAGCGCCCGGTAGTGGGCGGCGGTGAAGTCCTTCTTCCCCACCGGCAGCCGCTCCGCCAGCAGGCGCAGGGCCCGCAGCCGCAGCACCTCCGGCGCTGACCGCAGCCGCCGCCGCCCGGCGGTAAGCCCCGCCGCAGGCAGATAGTCTGCCGCCAGGGAATCCAGAAACGCGTCCTCCTGCCGCAGCAGCTCCGCCGTGCGGCAGATGTTGGCGGCGGCCCCGTCGTGAAGCTCCGCCAGCCGGGGCATGACCTCCCGGCGCAGCAGGTTCCGCCGCAGGGCGGTGTCCCGGTTTGTCTCGTCCTCCACGTGGGACAGACGGTGGACTTCCAGGTATGTCCCGATGTCCTCCCGGGAGGTTTCCAGCAGGGGACGGACGATCCGGCCCCGCACCGGGGGGATTCCTGCCAGGCCCTGCATCCCGGTGCCCCGGACCAGGTTCAGCAGCACTGTCTCCGCCTGGTCGGCGGCATGGTGGGCGGTGGCAATGCGCTGGGCCCCCAGCCGGTCCGCCGTGCGGCGGAAGAAGTCGTACCGGGCCATGCGCCCGGCCTCCTCCAGCCCCACGCCCCGCTCACGGGCCAGGGCGGGCACATCCGCCCGCTCCACCGTCAGGGGAACGTCCAGCTCCCGGCACAGCTCCTCCACAAAGGCCACGTCCCGGCCCGCCGTGGGCCGCTGGCCGTGGTCCAGATGGGCTGCCGCCACGGTGAAATCCCGGGGCATGGCGGCCAGATAGTGCAGCAGGCACACGGAGTCCCGCCCGCCGGACACGGCCACCAGCATGGTGCCGCCGGAGGGGGGCAGCATGCCCCACCGTTCCATAAACGGACGCAGGTCCATTATCCTTCCTCCTGATAGCGGTTTTCCAGGGTGCCGAAGGAGGTGTATTCCGGCAGCCACCGCAGCTCCACCTTGCCGGTCTCGCCGTGGCGGTTTTTGGCCACGATGCACTCGGCAATGTTGCGCTTTTCGGAATCGCTGTTGTAATAATCGTCCCGGTACAGGAACATAACGATGTCGGCGTCCTGCTCGATGGCGCCGGATTCGCGGAGGTCCGACAGCATGGGCCGCTTGTCGTCCCGCTTTTCATTGGCACGGGACAGCTGGGACAGACACAGCACCGGCACCTGCAGCTCTTTAGCCATGATCTTCAGCATACGACTGATGTCCGACACCGCCTGCTGGCGGTTTTCGCCGCTGTAGCCCTTGCCCCCGGCGGAGGTCATCAATTGCAGATAGTCGATGACCACCAGGCCCAGATCGTCCAGACGGCGGCACTTGGCGTTCATATCCGCCACCGTCAGCAGGGGGTTGTCGTCGATGCGGATGTCCAGCCGGCTGAGGGTAGACGCGCCCTCGGCAATGCGGACCCAGTCGCTCTCCCGCAGGTTCCCGGTGACCAGCCGGGTGTTGTCGATAAGCCCCTCCCCAGCCAGCAGCCGGGTCACCAGCTGCTCCCGGGACATTTCCAGGGAGAACACGGCCACGGTTTTCCGGCTGGCCTTGGCGGCGTTCACCGCCACGTTCAGGCCCATACTGGTCTTGCCCATACCGGGGCGGCCGGCCAGCAGCAGCAGGTCCGACTTATTCAGGCCGTTGATCTTCCGGTCCACGTCGGAAAAGCCGGTGGTCAGGCCCGGCATGGTCTCGCCGCCTGCGGCGGTAAGCTCCCCCAGCCGTTCCAGCACCGCCTGCAGCACCATGCTGATGGGCACCATGTTCTGGGCGCTGCGGCCCCGGCGGATGGCATAGATTTTCTGCTCCGCCGCCTCCAGAACGGCGTTGGCCTCGCCGGTGCCCTCCTGGACCATGGCGGTGATGTCCGCCGCGGCGGAGGCCACCGCCCGCAGCAGGGCCTTTTCCCGGACGATCTTCACATACTCCATGACGTTGGCGCTGGTGGGGGTCACCTCCATCAGCTGGACCAGATACCCCCGGGTGTCGTCGGTATACAGGCCGCTGCGCTCCATCTCCCCGGCCACGGTAACGCCGTCGATGGGCTTGGAGTACACGAACATGGAATAGATGGTCTCGAAAATCTCCCGGTTCTGGCGCAGGTAGAAGTCCTCGGGCTGGAGCTTGTCCATGACGTCCTTGACGCAGTCGGCGTCGATGAGCATGGAGCCCAGCACCGCCTGCTCCGCCTCCGGGGAGTGGGGCGCCTGGCGGATCAGTAATTCATCCATGGAAAAAGCTCCTTTCGTTGGGTACTTTTGCTCCCGGTTACTTGGCCTCGCAGACCAGGACGTTCACCAGGCCGCTGATCTCGAAGCCCAGCTTGGCCTTGACCTGATAGCTGCCGAAGGACTTGATGGCGTCCGGCAGCACCAGCTTCTTGCTGTCCAGCTCCAGGCCGAACTGCTCCTTCAGGGCGGCGGAGATCTCCTTGGTGGTGACGGAGCCGAACAGCTTGCCGCCCTCGCCGCCCTTGCAGGGGATCTTCACCTGGATGCCCTTGAGCTGCTCGGCGATGGCCTGTGCCGCCGCCTTGGCCTCGGCGTCGGCCTTGGCCTTGGCCTTTTCCTGCAGGCGCATGGTGTTCATGGCGTCGGCGGTGGCGGGGATGGCGTCGCCCTTGGGCAGCAGGAAGTTGCGGGCATAGCCCTCGGCCACCTCGATCATCTGGCCCTTCTTACCCTTGCCCCGGATATCCTTCTGCAAAATCACTTTCATGGTTGGTTCCTCCTATTGTGTCATATGATTTCTTATTTCTCAAAATACTCGTCGATGGCCCGCAGCAGCGCCGTCCGGGCCACGGCGATATCGGGGACGTTCAGCTGTCCCCCGGCGGTGGTGGAATTGCCGCCGCCGCCCAGAGCCTCCACGATCACCTGCACGTTGACCTCCCCCAGGGACCGGGCGGAGATATACACCCCCTGGTCCTTGGGATACAGGACGAAGGAGGCCCGGATGCCCTTCAGGGTCAGCAGCTCATCGGCGGCCTTGGCGGCCGTGACCCGGTCGCAGGTGGTGTCCAGCGCCGCCACCGCCAGATCCCCGCGGTACAGCTGGGCCTGCCGGATGATGTCGTACCGGGCGATCATGGATTTCAGGTCCCCCTGGAACATCCGCTGCACGTCGGAGGTGTCGGCCCCGGCCCGGCGCAGATACGCCGCCGCCTCAAAGGTGCGGCCGCCGGTGCGGTTGGTGAAGTTCTTGGTGTCCAGCACGATGCCCGCCAGCAGGGCCTCCGCCTCGCATTTGAGGATGTCCCCCGGCTCCACCAGGTACTGCAGCAGCTCCGTCACCAGCTCCGAGGCCGACGAGGCGTAGGGCTCGTGATAGTTCAGGGCCATTTTCTCGATATAGCTGCTGCCCCGGCGGTGATGGTCGATGACCGCCACCCGGTTGCAGGTCTCCAGCAGCTGCTCGGACTCCACGCTGCCGGGGCGGTTGGTATCCACCACCACCAGCAGGGTGCCGGGCTGCACCTTCAGAAAGGCCTCGCTGCCGGTGAGGAAGGCCCCGTGATACTCCGGCTGCTCCACCAGCTTGCGCAGGATGGGGTGGGCGGCGTTGTTCTCGGTGTCGATGACGATCTGGCACTTCTTCCCCCGCTTGCGGGCGATGCAGCACACGCCTGCCGCCGCGCCCAGGGAGTCCATGTCCGCATAGCTGTGGCCCATGACGTACACCTGCCGGGCGTCGTCCATCAGCTCGCCCAGGGCGTTGGCCATGACCCGGGACTTCACCTTGGTGCGCTTTTCGGTGCTCTTGGCCCGGCCGCCGTAAAACTGGAAGTTCAGCCGGTCCTTCACCACCGCCTGGTCGCCGCCCCGGCTCAGAGCCATCTCCAGGGCCAGGGACGCGTTTTTGAACAGGGCGTCGAAGCTGTCGGCGTCCCGGCCCACGCCGATGGACAGGGTCGCCGCCACGCCGCCGGCCGCCACCTCCCGCACGGTATCCAGCACCGCGAAGCGGTGCTGGGCATAGTCGGAATAGCTGCGCTCCTCGAACACGAACAGATACCGGTCCCGGTCATAGTGCAGCATCAGGCCGTCGGCCCCGGCGGACCACTGATCCAGCTTCTCCTCCAGCTGGGCCAGCACCGCCGAGCGCTTGCTCTCCGGGCAGGCCTTCATCAGGTCCTCGTAGTTATCCACCATCAGGATGGCCACCACCGGCCGGGTCATCTGTAAGGTCTGGCGCAGCTGTTCGGAGTCGGTGACGTCCATCCAATAGGTGGTGGCCATGGTGGCGGGGGTATCCGGCGTGGGGCGGGTCAGACCGCCGTACACCCGATAGATCCGGTGGTTCCACACCACGTGCTCCGGGCACTCGTTTTTCCCCTCCATCAGCCAGCGGACGGAGAAGGTGGGCACCACGGCGTTGAGGTGGGCGTCAAACACGCCCTCCTTCTGCTCCGTCAGAGCCAGGAAGCCGTCGTTGCACCACACCACGGCCTGGGTGTCCATGTCGAACACCATCATCGGAAGCGGGGCAAAGAGCATGTTGCTGGACCGGGCGGAGTCCATGCCCCCGGTGAAGCGGTCCATGTACTGGCGCATGCTCTGCTGCACGGAGCGGCTGCGCCGCCGGGCGATGATCAGCAGCAGCACCGCCGCTGCCCCCTCGCCGATGGCCAGGCGCACATCAAAGGGGATAGCCGCCAGGGCAAACAGCACCAGGCATATGAAATACAGGGTAACGTTGGTGCGCAGGATATTGGTGAGCTTTTTGTTCAAGGGTGTTCCCTCCCTCAGGCATACAGATCCACTTTACAATAGTTGATTTTCTATTATAGCATATCTTCCCGCCGTTCACAATGGATTTTCCGGGGATTTTTTGCCCCTGTCGAAGGCCCGGGGAAAAAAGCGAAGGGAAACACTGTACAAACCCGGATGAATGTGCTATACTGTATATAACCGTTCCGGTCCACAGACCGGAGACGGACGTTTTTGTATGCTGAGCGGGGGCGGCGGGCCCTCGCGTTCATGTATAACCGGGACGCGCCGGAGGTCCACTCCCTCCCTGCGCCTCCCTCCCCTTTTCCACCACGGCAGACGGGCGCCCCTTCCGGGCGCCGGCGGCGATGCAGGGCCGCCGGGCGGACGGATGCGTCCCGGTTTTGGTGCGCCCATTTTCCGGCGCACAGCCCTGGGGGAAAGGGCCGCACCATCCCATCAAATACTGAATTTCTAAAAGGAGAATCATCTGAAAATATGGCAGAAAAACTGAAAATCATCCCCCTGGGCGGTCTCAACGAGATCGGCAAGAACATGACCGCCTATGAGTACGGCGGCGAGATCATCGTGGTGGACTGCGGCATGGCCTTCCCCGGCGACGATATGTACGGCATCGACTGCGTGATACCGGACGTGTCGTATCTGGTGAAGAACAAGTCCCGTCTGCGGGGCCTGTTCATCACCCACGGCCACGAGGACCACATCGGGGCCATCCCCTATGTCCTCAAGCAGATCAACCTGCCCATTTACTGCACCCGCTTCACCGCCGGGCTGATCCGGCTGAAGCTCCAGGAACACCGCCTGCTGGACAGCACGAAGCTTGTGACCGTGGAGGCCGGGCAGACGGTGAAGGCCGGAAAGTTCCAGGTGGAGTTCATCCATGTGAACCACTCCATCGCCGACTCCGTGGCCTTCGCCATCCACACCCGCATGGGCACCGTGGTCCACACCGGCGACTTCAAGATCGACTCCACCCCCATCGACGGGGAGGTCATTGACCTGGCCCGGTTCGGCGCTCTGGGCAAGGAGGGGGTCCTGGCCCTGCTGGCGGACTCCACCAACGTGGAGCGCCCGGGCTACACCATGAGTGAGCGCACCGTGGGCAAGACCTTCATCCGGCAGTTCACCGGGTGCAAAAAGCGCATCATCGTCACCACCTTCGCCAGCAACGTCCACCGCATCCAGCAGGTCATCGACGCCGCCGCCGCCTGCGGGCGGAAGGTGGCCGTCACCGGCCGCAGCATGGAGAACATCATGAAGGTGTCCACGGAGTTGGGCTATATGAAGCTGCCCAAGGGCACGGTGATGGACATCAACCGCATCAAGGGCCTGCCGCCTCAGCAGCAGGTGATCATCACCACCGGCAGCCAGGGCGAGGAGATGAGCGCCCTGTACCGCATGGCCTTCTCCACCCACAAGCAGGTGGAGATCGGCGCCGGCGACAAGGTCATCATCTCCGCCTCCGCCATCCCCGGCAACGAGGTGACGGTGGGCCGGGTCATCAACGAGCTGTTCCGCAAGGGAGCCGACGTGGTGTATGACAAGGCGGACATGCTGCACGTGTCCGGCCACGCCTGCCAGGAGGAGCTGAAGATCATCCACGCCCTGACCCGTCCCCGCTTCTTCATCCCCCTCCACGGTGAGCAGCGGATGCTGCAGATCCACAAGCGGGTGGCGGAGTCCATGGGCATGGACCCCAACAACATCTGCGTGGCGGAGAACGGCTCCGTCATTGAGCTGACCACCAAGCACATGAAGTGCGAGGCCTCCGTTCCCGCCGGCGAGGTCTTTGTGGACGGCTCCGGTGTAGGCGATGTGGGAGCCGTGGTCCTCAACGACCGGAAGCTCCTGGCCGAGGACGGCATGGTGGTCATCGTGCTGCCCATGTCCTCCCACGACCATCGGCTGCTGTGCCAGCCGGAGATCGTCACCCGGGGCTTTGTATATGTAAAGGAGTCCGAGGAGCTGCTGCAGGAGCTGCGGGACATTGCCCAGAACGCCGTGGACGGTATGTCCGCCCGGCGGCGGAAGGACCAGGGCGAGGTCTGCAAAACCGTGCGCGCCGCCGTCAGCAGCTATCTGTTCAAGCACACCAAGCGCAGCCCCATGGTGATCCCCATGGTGACTATGCTGTAAAAAAAAACGATATCACCGCAAAAAACGCCCGCTGGCCATGTGCCAGCGGGCGTTTCTGCGATTATTCGGCATTAGTCCCAGGAAAACTGCAGTCCCACTGCCTCCCAGGACTTCTGGCATTCTGCCACACATACCAGCGCAGTGCCGTCACGCACAACGCCCTCAACCTCAATTCGGAGTTTCACCGAAACCTCTTTGGCCCCGATGATGTCCTCCCGGGACAGGTAGTCGCCAGCTTCCATTTCGTCCAATATGTTAGAATAGAGTTCCTCCATCCGATCTGTGGACATGTCCGAAGTGCCGTCTGCCTCTGCCGTGACCTTGGTGACGTTGGCAGCGCTGCCAAACACGGCTTCTGCAAGCCGCTCCGCCTCCGATTCAGGTGTGCTTTTGGGCTGAAGCAGGGCCGCCGCGACAGCAAACACAACCGCCAGTGCTAAGACAATCCAGACCGCCGGATTCACTCCATAGCCGATTGCCCGGGTGTCTTCCACATCCTCCCTGGATGCATATTCTCTCTCCTCCATCACTACTTCCTCCCTTGCATCTTATTGAAAATGTTTTGACAGAATGAAGATCTGCGTGTTTTCCGGCATCTCCCCCGCCTTACAGCAGCACCGGAACCGGGCGGTCCATTTCGATGCTGCCGGGGGTCACGCGGCAGGAATAGGCGGCGATCTCCACCCCCGCCCGGGCCGCCTGGCGCAGGGCCTGGCCGAAGGCCGGGTCCGTGTCGTCATTGGGGGCAAAGTCCAGGGCGTTTTCCATCTGGATCACGAAAAACGCCGTGGCCTGATAACCCTCCTCCACCGCCCGGATCAGCTCGTGCAGGTGCCGGGTACCCCGCTCCGTGGGGGCGTCGGGGAAGCGGCAGCGGCCGTCCTGCTCCAGGGTCACGCCCTTCACCTCCACCAGGTGATGGCCGTCCAGGCAGAAGTCCAGCCGGGACCGGCCGTACCGCACCTCGGGGCGGACATCGGCCCAGCGCTCCCGGGCCCATTGGGCGAACACCCGGTTGGGGGCCTGGGCGTCCATGTTGATGAGCTTCCCGCCCTTGTCGGCGGCGATCAGGTCCCAGGCGGTGCGGCGGTTGGGGTTGGTTCCCCGCTCCAGATATACCGTGGCCCCGGGTACCAGCAGCTCCCGGCACCGGCCGGTGTTTTTCACATGGCACTCCACCGTCTGCTCCCCCAGCTGCACCCGGGCGATGAACCGGTTGGGGCGGCTGAGAAACACGGCGGGCGCCACGCAGCCGTACTGCATTATTCCACGGTGACGCCCCGCTCAGCGAAGCCCCGGACCATCAGGTCAAGGTCCGGCTCGATGTGCAGAGGCTCCCCGGCGGACTTGATGGCGTTGGCCACATCCTTCAGGCCGTTGCCGGTGACCACGGACACCACGGTGGCGTCCTTCTCGATGAGGCCCTGCTCACAGGCCTTTTTCAGGGCGGCGGCGCCGGTGACGCCGGCGGGCTCGCCGAACACGCCGCAGGTGCGGCCCAGTAGACGCTGAGCGGCCAGGATCTCCTCGTCGGTGACGCAGACGGCCAGGCCGTTGGACTCGCGGATGGCAGCCAGGGCCTTGTCGGCGTTCCGGGGCACGCCCACGGAGATGGAGTCGGCGATGGTGTTCTCCTCCATAGGCTCCCAGGGCTTGTTCTCCTGAATGGCACGGTTGATGGGATAGCAGCCGTAGGACTGGGCGGAGATCAGCCGGGGCAGCTTGTGGATGAAGCCGATGGCGTACAGGTCCTTGAAGCCCTTCCACACACCGGCGATGGTGCAGCCGTCGCCCACGGAGATGGCCAGATAGTCGGGCATTTCCCAGTTCAGCTGCTCGGCGATCTCCAGGGCCACGGTTTTCTTGCCCTCGGACAGATAGGGGTTGATGGCGGCGTTGCGGTTGTACCAGCCGTACTTCTCAATGGCCTGGGCGGACATTTTGAAGGTCTCCTCATAGTTGCCCTTGACGGAGATGACGTTGGCGCCGAAGATCATCAGCTGGGCCACCTTGCCCTTGGGAGCCCGCTCGGGAACGAAGATATAGGTCTTGAAGCCCGCGGCGGCAGCGTTGCCCGCCAGGGAGGAGGCGGCGTTGCCGGTGGAGGAGCAGGCGATGGTCTTGGCCCCGGCCTCATAGGCCTTGGCCACGGCCATGGCGCTGGCCCGGTCCTTCAGGCTGGCGGTGGGGTTCTGGCCGTCGTCCTTCACCCACAGCTTCCTGATGCCCAGCAGCTCCGCCAGCTTCGGCTCCTCATACAGGGGGCTCCAGCCCACCCGCAGGGGGGTGTCGGGGGTGGTCTCCTCCACCGGCAGCAGCTCGCGATAGCGCCACATGGAGCGGTTTTCCCGCCGGGCCAGCTTCTCCTTGGTCAGAACGGTCTTGATGTAGTCATAGTCGTACACGATGTCCAGAATGCCGCCGCATTCGCAGTTGGTCAGGTCGGGCTTGGCCTCATACGTCCGGCCGCAGCGGACGCACTTGCCGTATTTCACGTTTTTCATGGTCTCTCTTCTCCTTATTCCGAGTAGTATTCGTCCTCCGCCCACTGGGCGGGATTGTCGTGGATGTATTGCCAGGTGCGGAGATAATCGGCATCATTGCGGATGGCATGGTCATAATAGGAGCGTTGCCAGAGCTTTGTATATCCCATGTCCCAGGCCCGCCGTGTGGTAATGGATTTGAAACGCTGCATCAGCCGCTGTAGGGGCGGACGACTCTGTCCGCCCTTTTCACCGTCGATGCAAATGATTACATGGATGTGGTTGGGCATGATGACGTATTTGTCCACGGAAATGCCAGCCGCATCGTCCGAAAGTCTTTCCAGACATTCCCTCACGATGGACCCCAGCGGGGTCAGTAATACACCGCAGGGGCGGACAGAGTCGTCCGCCCCTACAGAAACAGGTCGTATCTGCGCAAGAACCTTCATGCGCGCTTGGGTACAAATCGTCACAAAATACCAGCCGTGCTCATATGCGGATGCAGGCAACCGTATTTTCTTCCGCCGTACCTCTCCCATTTTTTTACAGAGCCTTCAGCAGGCCGGTGGCCTCGTTGAACTCGTTGATCAGCTCGTCCAGCTCCTTGGCCTGGGCGTGAACGGCGTCCCAGGTGTTCTTGGTGTCGTACCACTGGGCGTTCAGGTCCTCCACGTTCATGCCCTGCTGCTCCACCCAGGTGTAATACTTCAGGTTGTGGACGCGCTTGCGCTCGGTGTAGGTCAGCTCCAGCATGCTGTCGGTCTTCAGGTCCAGCATATGACGGGCGTGGTCCATGGCGGCCTCGTGGGCGTTGTATGCGCCGTGGAGCTGGTTCAGCTCGTCCACCCGGGACTGGTACATGACGGCGGAGTCGGTGAGGACGGTGCCCACCACGTCGTTCTCGGTAAGCTCATAGTACTTGGCCATCTTGATGCAGCACAGGACGTTGGCAATGCCGGAGATGCCCAGCCAGGCCATCTTCTCCACTTCCTCGTCGCTCATGCCCAGCTCGTCCTTCATATAAGCCTTGCCCTCGGGCGTGTTGAACAGGCGCAGTAGCCGCTGGGAGTCCTCGTCGTCGATGGCGATGGCCATGTCGGTGTTCTTCACGTTGTGGATCCAGGGGATGTGCTTGTCGCCGATGCCCTCGATGCGGTGGCCGCCGAAGCCGTTGTCCAGAATGGTGGGGCACTGCAGGGCCTCGCCCACGGCCAGCTTCAGGTGGGGATAGCGCTCCTTCAGCAGATCACCGGCGGACATGGTGCCGGCGGAGCCGGAGGTAAAGCAGGCGCCGGCGAAGTTCTGGCCGGGCTTCTTGATGGCCTCGAACAGGTCGGCCAGAGCGTAGCCGGTGACATTGTAGTGCCACAGGGGGTTGCCCATCTCGGCGAACTGGTTGAAGATCATCATGGTGGGATCCTGCTTCAGCTCCCAGGTCTTGTCGAAGATCTCCTTGACGTTGGACTCGCAGCCGGGGGTGGCGATGATCTGACCGGCGATGGACTTCAGCCAGTCAAAACGCTCCTTGGACATATCCTGGGGCAGGATGGCCACGGACTCGCAGGCCAGCAGCTTGGAGTTGAAGGCGCCGCCGCGGCAGTAGTTGCCGGTGGAGGGCCATACGGCGTGGTGATAGGTGGCGTCGAACTGACCGGTGACCAGGCGGGGGGCCAGGCAGCCGAAGGAGGCGCCCACCTTATGGCAGCCGGTGGGGAACCACTTGCCGGACATGGCAATGATGCGGCAGGGCACGCCGGAGAGCTTGCTGGGGATCTCCACATAGTTGGGCACCGCCTGGAACAGGCCGCCCTGCTCCTTTGCCTCGTTGTGCCAGGAGATACGGAACAGGTTCACGGGGTCCACGTCCCACAGGCCGGTGTGGCTGAGCTTGGCCTTGATCTTCTCGGGGATCAGGTCGGGGTTCTGCATCTGGGCGATGGTGGGGATGATGATGTGGTTCTCCTTAGCCTTCTGGATATTGTGCTCCAGGCCGGTCTTGTTGATGGTCAGATCGATCATGTTTTCTTTTCCTCCTGATTTATTTGTCTCCGTCTTTGTTTGCGTCGATATAAGAATAAAGGGTATATTTGGAAATACCGAAGTATTTTGCCACCTTGTCGCCGGACTTGGTCACCAGGAACGCCCCGGACTCGTTCAGGAACCGGATGGCCCGGACCTTGTCGTCCTTGTTCATCAGGGCCACAGGCTTTCCCACCAGGGCCACGGACTGCTCGATCAGCTCGTCCAGAACGTGGTTGACATTGATGATGCGCTCCGGCTCCGTCTGCTCCTGGTCCTGGGTGGACAGCAGATCGCCGATGGTGCTCTGGATCATCATCAGCCCCGACACGTCGTAGTTGATGGAGAAGATGGCCGTCACGGCCCCCCGCCGGTTGCGGATATACAGCGTGGAGGACTTGAGGATCTTGCCGTCCGGCGTCCGGGTCAGATAGCACAGGTGGTCCCGGGGGTGCTCGGCCTGGGTCGCCATCTGATCCAGCACCACCTGGGACGCCCCGTCGCCTACCTTCCGGCCGGACACATGGCCGTTTTCAATGTGGACAATGGAGTGGTCCGGATGATTGCTGGACACATCGTGGATCACCACCTCACAGTTGCTGCCGAACTGCGCGGCGATGCCCGCCGCCAGCTGCTTGAGCATTTCCAAACGTTTTTCCTCCATAGCCCACCTCTCCGCAATTTTTCTACACCCCCATGATACCACACTTTTTTCAGAAATCAACGGCTTTCCCAAAAAAATTTTTTAGGAATCCAGATTTTTTGTTTGACATCTGCGTTCTCTGTGATATGATAGGGGCATAGAGAAAAAATCTCCCGCCATTGAGAAAGAAAATAAAGGAAAGCAAACGGAGGTAACACCATGAATTTCGAAGCCATCAAGAAGGCCGCACAGGACTATCGTCCCGCTATGGCCAAGTTCCTGCGGGACATGATCGCTATCCCCTCGGAATCCTGCCAGGAGGAGGGCGTGGTCCGCCGCATCGCCCAGGAGATGGAGCACCTCGGCTATGACAAGGTGGAGTTCGACAAGCTGGGCAATGTCATCGGTTGGATGGGTACCGGCGACAAGATCATCGCTCTGGACTCCCACATCGACACCGTGGGCATCGGCAACATCGAAAACTGGGAGGCCGACC
>ENA-UOOD01001674-UOOD01001674.1-human-gut-metagenome-genome-assembly--contig:-CS67-NODE-1674-length-21833-cov-6.523969_pt1 | contig 21833 bp, 38 predicted proteins | sample MGYA00242464_ERZ724011 | MGnify/ENA metagenome assembly ERZ724011 | reverse complement strand
GCCGGACGAGCCAATCTGGGCATCGTTGCCGGACGAGCCAATCTTGGCATCGTAGCCGGATGATCCTATCTGGGCACCGTTGCCGGACGAATTATCCTTTATGCTCGTTTTTATTTTTTCAGGCGATGTGATCTCTTTTAGCCACTCAACTCCAAGATTGATCATGTCAGCCAATTTTAACTCTGCTTTTATTTTAATCTTCGATGAGCAAATTTTTGTCCCTCTATCCTCCTTGGATATATTCCCGTCTTGTTCTACTTCGCAAAACCTAGAGTCTATCATAGTATAGTGATCAAAAACATCAAACGGGCTTTCGCAAGCGTGAAACCCTCTGCTACACACCTTGATCTCTCCATCCATCTCATATTCCTTGCCTATTTCATATTGAAAATCCCGACATTTTAATTTTTTGTCGAATCCTTTATAAGATTTCATAGCCATTTTATTATATTAATTCATCCGCTTCTGTCCTTTTATCCATAGGCTTGTTTTGAGCTTCATTGATAAAATTAAGCACCTCATTCCATGTCCTTTCTAACAACTGCCCATTATTCACTCCACAACATTCACATCCACTGGAAAATACTGGTATTATGTTCCCAGCACACATTTTGACAAATTTATACCCCACATATCTATCACATAAAGAACATCTTCTTACTGGTATAAATCTTACTTTACCGCTATAAACGATATTTACTAATGTCTCACGATCCATATGATTTTCTCCTCTAATTAATTATCCTTATTTCTAGCCAATCGGATAAAATTTATCCGCATTATCTTTTCCATCTTCACGGAAGAAGCCATTTCTCGTGCCAGAAGGTTCGCCAGATTATCTACCGTCTCCACCTCCCTGCGGCTAAACCACTCTACCTTACTGTAGGTGTTGCCTATCCATATCACACTTACACGTTTCAGAGGACTAACCTCCTTCACCAGCCCTATATGATTCTTAGTATCCTTAATCACATTTGATTTGTCAATACTCGTAAGCCTAACAAAATCCATTGGTCGTATCACTTTATCCTCGTCCATGTTAATCCTCCTATATTTTTATTCTCTCAATTTGTTCTTAACCTCCTTAACATATTTAGGGGAATGTAGTCCCCTATGCAATCTTATAGCCCAATCTATATCCTTTTTAGGATTATGATGAGATTGATATATCTCGAACATTTCCCTAGCCTTGACAGGGTTCGTTCGATCTTCGTATCTATATCTCCTTTTCTCCCGTTTAAGGCGTAATATCCTATTAACCTCATCAACGTATATCCTTTTCATTTGCCACCTCCCTAAAGCCCCGGATGAGGCGTTATACGCTCGATCATCATCCCTTGACTCCACGAAAGACAGGGCGGCCGCCAGCTTATCCCATACCCGTGCCTCTACCACGGCAGGCCTTGGGGCGTGGGGCATGCCTCCGTTCCCTTTTGGTGGTGTCAATATTATCATCGCCATCACAAGTAAGTATCTTATCACGTTCCCTTGTTTTTATAAAACTCCTCTTCAAATCTCACATTATCCACATAATCCTCCATACACTCATGAACAACTATATGAATATCCCCCTCCGCATATGTTACCTCGGACATCAGCCTCTCATTAGTCATCCACCAAGAATAACTATCAATATGCCGTATCTCAAATCCACGACCATGTAACAGGCACATAACATTGTGTCTTAAATCCCTACCCATCATTATACACTCATACACGATATATCCGTTTATATTTTCATGAGACTTTCCGAACGTATAAATATACCTGCTCATCAACTTATACAACTCCCTTGCCACAGGATTCGGGATCGCCTCATCCATATCAAAATCATCACCCGTATCAATAATCTTATCCACGTCCCGTTCATCAATACAAGCCCTAGGCATTCCTATCGTCCGTACATAAAGGCGTGATCGGTGATCCCTACTTAACACTGTCCCGATATACTTTTCTCCTTTAGTGTATCCTATATTATGGTTGCCGGTTATATTAAACACAATTTCATCTCCTATATTAATCTCATCCATATTCAAGATGTTTGTATCATTTGTTATCTTTTTTATACAAAAAGAGGATATAATGGCATAATATTATGATATCAAGACACGAATGCGTTATCTATCATATTATCATACATATCCTCTATACAACGTCATTTATGGCATTATATCGTATATGATGCCGCAGGTCATAAATACATCTAATTAACCCTTTTTTAAGGGCTTATTGCCATTTAGGTAACTAGCTATGCCTAATATTTTCGAAATAAGGGCTTTTTTAGCCTTATACTCATCGTTTATCCCTATTATCGCATATCTGTATACCATCCCATCCTTCGACACCTCCACGCCCACGTATTTAGGCGCAACGGCATCCCTATGTAATACGATAAACGGGCTTTTGCCGTCTAGCTCATTTATCAACTGATTAAACTGTCGCCTTGTCATCTGATAGTGATATTATTTCCATGTTATAAATACGATCTCTTTTTACCCTTATCTTCTCGCACAGCTCATCGAAGCACCCATCTTCTTCTAACCTACCAACATAATATGATACATTCGATTTAGAGCTTCCTTGAAGATATATATTTCCTCCTATATTCCTTGAGAAAAAATTAGGTAAGACCATCTTTTGCCTCTTATCCTTATTATCTATGTAAGATATAACAACAACCCACAACTCTGGCTCCCGTTCTTTTACCGATAACATAAGATCGAGACCCGATTGACCATTGATATTCCTCCTGCCAGTTTCGTTATAACGAAGAATAATATAATCATCCGCTTTATCATCCTCAATCATCACGACCATAGGACTATTACCCTTCCCATTATCACATAATACTCTTGCCTCTTTTCCGTTACGTAGATATACCTTATCGTAATCTCCGTTTTTGTATATCTCGAAATCAAACTCTATTACCATTTTATTTCCTCCTATTGATATATTGTTGCGTACGACCTTCCTCTATCTTCTCAAAATAAAACTTATTCCCGTATAACCTTGTAAAACAGATGTTATACCCGAAATGCTCCGCACGTCTGATTTGCGCATAACCTCTACTGATGTCCTTATCATCAATCAGCGTAACAAAACAATGTGATCCTACTTCTGTATTCAAAACCAGATTTTCCCAATCTTTTACCTCCATATCAAATCTCCTTAAATATTTTTTTGTTATAATTATCGCTATTGTACCATCTATCAATATTCTTATATTGTTCTGGATAAACCCCATAAGACTTGCACCACCTAGGTAATGGCTCGTTTAGCACATCCAGTGCCGTCGCAAGGTCGAACGTAGCTTCCTCCTTGATACCACATCCCGATCCACTCCCACGGCTCGGTATATAGGCTCTGCTATATGCTACGCTCATTCCATATTCCCCATGACTCAGATACCCGATGTTAGGCGAATCAGGGAAGGCGTAATACAACATTATATAATCACCCTTACTCCAACCTCTATTATAAGTATCATCCTGCCACGCAAAAACCCTGCAACCGGCTTCTTTCAGTTCCGCTGCCGCTCTTTTTAAAACATTGTCCATATTATCTATATTTAATTAAGTTGTGCCAAGGCGCCGGGAACCGACCCCGGATCATATCCGTACACGTACGATCATGATATATCCTTCCGCCCCGCCAAGGTTTGGTTCAACATTAACAAACTTTCATATCCTCACACATCTTAAAAAAGACCTCTCTTATGATCTTCTTGTATAAGATGTATATCTCATCATCATCCTCATCAAACTCCACTCCCCATGAACGTAATAAATATCTAATATCACAATCCGCTATATGAATCCTGAATATAGACGGAACGCTCATTATGTAATCCTCAAAAGCCTTCTTAATTCCATCCCTTTTGATATGTTCTTTATACTCATTCTTGAATACACTAAGCATAAAAGACATATATTCCCTATCGTATTTAAACTGCTTACCATAATTATCTGTATCTATATGATCCAGTATATATATCTCTATAGCGTCTCTATCGTATTTTGACATACTCCTTCCTCCTCCTTTTGATATTTTATAACCTTTTTCTCCCCATACGCTTTCGCTAACTGGATAAGTTGACCGGTAAATACCTTGGTACGGTGTTTTACGATCTTATCCACCAACTCCGGGCATCTGGTTCTCCATCTATAATTAACCTCGCCCTTAGCTTTCTTCTTGTAATACCTGTAGAATGTTACGGCTACTACCACTTCTCCATTCTGCTCGAAAGCAACCAAATCGTAATTGTTGTAAACTATTTCATTCATGTTGTTGTTACCCATTTTATGTATCTAATCACTTCTTTAGGCAAAGACATTATATCCTTCACCCTTCTCCCTAAGTTGTACATACCTCCCTTATGAGGATAATAGTCCCCTACATACATCCCTATTCCTTGCGGATGCGACGGGTTTTCGTTACAAGTGAACATCGGATAAAATAAGATTCCTCTTGAATCTTTATTCCTGTCACTTACGCATACAATAGTATATCTATCAGCGACCTTCTCGCCGAAATCATATACCCTTACCTTTCTTTTTACCCCATCATTGTTCTCTATGATATTATTCATGATGTTATTTATATTAATTAATTTTCTTTCCATCAGCGGTATATGTGCCATACCATTCCCTATCCATATTTACCACCTCAATATGATGTATATGATAACAACCATTAGCTATTCTACCGCAATCGGCTATCACCATAGCTATACTCCTATACCCAGAATCAATGAAAACACGAGCCAATCTATCCCCACTAAATATAGATACCTTGATATCGTCTTTCTCTTTTATAATTCTTCTCATATCATATCCTACTATCAAACTAATCTATCCTTTTACCATAATTAGTATATGACCCACACCATCCACGAGCCTCATTCGATACCCTAATATGATCAATGGGCTTATCCCCGACCATATTATTGGCGTACGATATTACATCCGACATACTTCTGAATCCGGAATCCTTAATGGATTTTATAAGCGTCCTATCATACCCGAATACCAATATCTTCACAATATCTCTTTCTTTCACAGTCCTTCTCGCTCTCATAATATTCTAGCCATAAAATAAACAAACATAAAATCCACCTTATCATAATCCACCCTATGACCGGTTATCTCGAATATAACCCTACGCTTTTCTATAGTCTGTATATTATCTAACTGAATAGCTATGTAAGGATATTTCATAACTTTCTCTCTATTGATATTATTCAAAATAGCGTTGACATCTTGTCTGCGAAAATACATATTTACCCCTATGTATGTGGCAACCAAAAGACATTCGTCTATTATCCCATCAGTATCGAATAACAATAACATATCATCCTTCTCGACAGTATATTCCATATCAAGAATCTTGATACGTTTACCTCCATCCTCCTTCTTAGCTATTAAAACCTCCGTCATTTCATTCTCTGTCGTAAGGATATAATACGCCTCTTCTCTCGTAATATTATCCCGTAGATAAAGCAGCGCTTCATCTTGTAGTTTCATAATCTCGTCCATACTATTAGTATTTTATATTACCACGCCAAAAAGAACGGCGGTCGACACCCGTAGCCTGCCATGCCGTGACACCGCCGCCCGTTCCCCTTGGTATTATTCTGCCACCTCTAATTTCCCGTAATAAGGATAAAAACAACCGTCTCGATAAACCGAATATCTGAGCGTTTTATCCTTTGCTTCATAGATGGAAACACAACCGCTGTTATAAGCGTTGGATAGTTCTTTTGCTACAAATCCGCCTATTCGTTTATAGGTTTTAGGCGTATCCCTCAACGGTCTGCCTACATATATTTTTACTCTCTTGCACTTCTTGTCGCCTACGTATATATCCTTCCCGCTAAGCTCCATTAAATACATGAATCTCATATCAACCGATTTTAAATCCAACATTCCTCTATCTCTATCTCCATATGATCCGCCCAATCACATCTATCAACATCCTCGCCATCCTCGAAGTAATAGTAGGCCCATACCTGTAAGCCTCCTACCTCTATATATCCATCACTTTTCCATTCTATCAACCCGTCTTGCCTTACCACGTTGGTAGGCTCAGCCCCTAGCGACAGCAGATTATTTACTATACTACCGCCAAATACGTTTCTTGCTTCTTCTTTCGTCATATCACTATCCGATTTTTAATATTACACTAACGCCAGAGGGGAACAGGGACGGACGACCAGCGGGACCTACCCCACGCCATCGCCGCCCCCGTTTTCCCTTGGTTTCCTCCGCATCACCCCATACTAATAAACAATATCCACCACCAATAACACCATACCCACCATCACTCACAACTGCCTTGCCTTGACGGGGAACTCCTGCCACTTGTAAACTTTTACATTTGATTGGAAGATACCCCTTGCTTGAAAGGCGTTTCCTTGCCTGAAAAGTATTTTTCTTGTTTATTGAAAGGCGTTTTCCTTGCTCGAAAGGTGTTTTTCTTGTTTGTTGGTGTTTTTTTCTTGTTTGGAGGTGTCCCATCACGCAAACCCCACCCCTCCCTCGAAATCCCCACGAAATCCTAAGACCTTCCGCTACTTTGTTCCACGTGGAACGCCTGATTAGTCTAGGATATCGAGGTCCTTGTTCTTGATTGCCTTATATACTTGCCTAATACAATGTATTGATAATAAAACCAATAAAGAAACTATGATTATAGGCAGGGCGTCGCCCGTAGCTATAACATACCGACCCAACTCAAACGCCATGTACCCACAAAACAAGGTGAGTACGAAATATATAAATATACCCATAAAAAATATACAATAAGTAAACACGATTTTAAAACAACACTCAAATAATACAACGAATTAAGTATCAACAACATAATATATATCAATCCCTAGAGCTACCTCTAAGAGAAGACAAGCCTAGATATAGATAAAAAATATACAATAAGTACCGCCTATTATATACCTTTTAGGATCGATTCACGCACAAAACCATACATAAGGGCACAATATACCCGTATGTATGGATATATATGTATACAAAATGATACACAATAAATAATTTTACTTACACATTTTCGATCAAGGCTTAAAATTTGCCGCCTTAACACTTTTGTGTGTAAGCAAAACATATTAATATGCTATCATTTTGTAAAATATAGGCACAAAAAGCCCTCCCGTCTTATATCACTACAATACGGAAGGGCACAAACTTTAAAATCAAATAAAAACAAACGATCTACTGTCGCAATTTGTTTGCCATGTAACTAACACGCTTGCGCCTGCACTTATCCGACTCCCTACTACAATCTAATTTATTAGATTTGTATAGTTCTTTAGTTAGCTCTATGTAAAATTCCATTTGAGCTATTTTAACCGCCTCTAAAGCCTTTTCTTTTTTAAATGCTAGCTTTCTATTCAGATTGTCAAACTTTTTCCTATACATAATTTATTCGTTTTAAATGGCACCAATAAGAAACGGTAAGCCGGGAACGACACGTCCTGCGTTATCGATACGACCAGCATAACGCCCGCACGCCCGCCTTATTCCCTTTGGATTCGTCCCTTTGCCCAGATCGAACGAGGCCAAATACGTACATACGTTACCCGTGATACGTACCGACAAGGCGTATTTCGTCCGTCAATTTAATCGTACTAAATACCCTTGTAAAGGTTGTTATTTTGCTACTACATATAGCGCATAAGTATTTAAGCTACCTTAAACTCTATTGCTTTGATATATTGACACGGTTATAACACCGTTATGCACTCCATGCGTGCTACTCTTACAACGCATGGACATACGCCCTATACATGCGTATATACACCAATATACCCCGTGTTTTACACGGCCTATCCGGAAACCGGACGTATTACCCGTCTTGATACAAGCCCAAAGAATAACTATTCGTATTGCGACTGAATACGAACTTAAACCACATTGCTAAGAGGCGGCCTATTTACACAAGCTATCGAACGCCAACGGCTATACCCCTACCTACTTGTGTATGCTTATATCAATATGTCAAATATTTTGTGTTTTTAGTCTTAGTCCAGTTGCACCACGAGGAGGTAAACACGTGCAACCATAACGGGCTATTATAGCCCGTTTTATCACCTGTCATTTTTAGGATGCGTTAGGTAGTAAGTGATACATTTAGCTATAAGACTAAATGTGTACCGCTTTATTGGCACGGCGCATTTTACAATACGTTTGTCAGCATCATTGAACGTTTCATAATATATGCCAAAATCAAACTCTATAGGCTCGTTGTATCCAAAACGTTTATGCGACGAGCCGAGTATTGCTACATCTTCTATTTCGTTCATTTTGAGCTTATTGTTTTTATTCTGATCGTTTTTATCATAGTATTCGCGTTCAACTTCTTTATAGGAACAAAAGGTATTGTTAACTCGTGGTAATATTTCCTTGCAAAGTTGTATCACGATTTCCTTGTCCTTTGCTAAATTGACTAAAGCGGGGACAATCGATTTGTCTACTTTGATGTTGTTTTCTTTTAGTATGTCGTTTATTTCTTTACCAGATTTAAACAACTGGCACCAAGCCTTTACTGCACCGGTTAACGTCTTTTCACTTGCTTTTTTTACCTCACTTTGTACTTTGTTAAGATCTTTACTTGTCATTAGATTTGCCCTTGCCCTAGGGACTTGTATAGGCATCTAGCACGCCTTGTTTGTTAATATTGTTATCTCACATTGCAAATATAATATATGTTTTATTTTCAAACAAATATTTTGCAATAAAAATTCGACGATTATATGTAATAAATCTAATCAAATGTAAATGTTTATTAAAATATTAGTTTATATGATTGATAATCAATAATTTAAATGAAAAATAAGCATTCTTTTTTCGGTTTGCTGATCGTTTGCCGCTCCCATTTACCGCCCTTTGTGGATTGGGGGGGCGGCCCCAAAAACGGCAGCCCGGCCGGGGTGATTTCGGGTAGGTGGTCCGTCCCGCACCCCATATCCAATAAAAGGCAACCATCTCCCAATAGGGTATCTTCTCAAACCCATTTAATAGATATAATTATAATTGTATTATATTTAGGGCGTAAATAAAAACATGAATAAGATTATGAGTTTAATGATAGAGTACATAGAAAAAGAAAGGGGGGGGAGTAAAATATGTTTAGAAGAAGATGGTTTTCATCCCCAAAAACAGAGAGGAGATATTTCTTCTCCACCAACCAAGGATCATGCGACATTTATGCGGATGGCGTATATGTAGGGAGATATCTTGGCACGGGTATCACGGAGTTCACGTACTCAACGAGCAGGAATTATATAAATATAAGTTTGGTAGGTATCAGCCTACCGGATCAAGTCTATAATTATACGAATGGTATAATCACCGATTCGTTGGCTATTTATCAGGGTTCTACTACCGATGCTAAATATACCGCCATATTCGACGCTGAGATATATGAGACTATTCCTGTCACTAACGCTAGGGTACAATCAACGATGACCGATATAGTCATGAATTACAAGCTTGGGGATTTTGTGTCCACGTCAAAGAAGGAGTTAATCAATAGCGGGATTCAGGTATATCCAGGATACGATGGATTTTATCGAATTATCCAAGGAGCGTTTATAATTCCGATAATAAATACTACATATAAAATATATGTGAACTTCTTCACCCCCACATGGGAAGGTCATTCGGAAAGTCAAACACTTATGGGGTATGGTTATATCTATGGGTCTACTCCGGCTTCTCCTCCATCTCAATCATCTACTTACGTGACGGTTACTAACAACAGGCAGAATGCGGTAAGGGTTCTTATTCTTACGTCTCTTAACGTGACCGACATACAATCCCTTATAAATCGATATGGAACGACAGTAGTGAGATCTAGCAAGATATATGAGTATTATGATACAGCTAACAATATAATGACAGGGTTCGTGGAGGACAAATTGCCCGGTCAAGCCTATTACGCCTATATGCTGGATAATGAGTTGCGTACTGGTGTAGGGGACTTTACGATAGTATAACGATATTATCACCACATGGATGACGGTACCGGCCAAACGGGAAGGGGGATGCCCGATCCTCGTAGGGTTGGTTCCGTCACCCTCACTCCGCCCCTTTCGTTGGTTCCCTCCCATTATCTTCTTACGTCTCATTCTATCGACACAACCCATCTCCTATCCCCACTTCCAGCGTCTCATTTACTTTATTATATTTGCGATATAATTAAAACATAACATATTATGAATAAAGAAGTTGAATATATGGGGGGGGTATTTTAACCCTCAGATAAGGAGGGGGTATGTTTAGGCGCAGGACTTCTTCTCCCGGTAAGATCCACTACCGCGTTAATATAAACAAGAATATGTGTCTTGGCGTTGTAGATATATATATTGATGGGAAGCCATATCAACCTGGTTTTAACGGATCTTATCTTGATATATATCGCGATAAGAAGATAAAAACTATAAGCATAAGTGGCCAGATATCATATCTAAATCCGAAAAATGAGTACAATGTTATTTTGGGCACAAGTGGAGGTATTATAGAGGGAACCCTTACGTATCAATATAATTCGGGTATGCATTGCGAGTTGGCTAATAAGGTGATATACGGGAATAGGATAACTAATTTTGTTCCTGTAACGGTGATAGAAGATCCTGGGAAGATCATTAATTTCACTTACAGACCTGAATTAAAGACTCAGGTTTTAGATGAAAGTTATGTAACTTGGGATGGTGATTATGTATTAAACGATAATTGTATAGTAACTGATCTTTGTTCGGGATGTGAATCTTATGCCTATGGGAAAAGCTCTCATGGTAACTATCGAGTAACGGTAAGGATAGTGTAATCCCAAGGGAAGGAGGGAGACCTCGTCCTTCCGGGCCTCCCCCGTCCTACCACCGCCCCTCCCGTTCTTTTTGGCTTCTCCATGTATTGTCTTTGACCGGATATCAAAAATTCATATCTTTGGAACAAAACTACAATCATGTTTAGAGACACACTACATAAAATCAAGATCTTCTTCTGCGATGACGATATCGAGAAGATAAATGTAAGGGATAGTACGGTTATCCGCAACAACGAGATACATAAGATGTATGATGAGATACTTAATGAGCTAGGTGATTTAGCCACTGTCGTATCTAGGAACTACGTATATGGTAGGATAAAGGACAGGACGGGATTAAGTATCCGTCATATCAGCAGGATAATAAACCATACTAAAGTGGAGGAGATATGATCAAGGACGTAATGGAGAGGGATATGATAAATGAGATATCCACGTTGTTTGTAATGATATTCACGTCAGGGTTGATGTTTGTCATGCCGATATTAGATATAGGGTATAATGATATCCTTGTCATAATAGGATTCGGGATACTACTATCTTTTATGTTAACCATAATCCCGATCTTGCTTTCTTACGATATAAGGGATGAGATCATTGAGTTGATTGGTGATATGGATAGCCAGATCGTGGTAGATACTTCGGTATATAAAACGAACCTGCCCTAAGTAATTCCTAGGGCAGGTTTGGTATAATTATCATCGAACTATCTCCCAGTCTTCGGCAAATACATCACTGATGGATGGAACCCATGAATCGGCACGTCCGGTATTCTCGTTGTAGATAAGGCATTGACTGGTATAGTCAATGAATCCTTTGCTTTTCAGAATAAGGTCTTTTGCCGATTGAGGAAGAGATTGCATCTTAGGGATGATGTCGCTATCGATATGAGCTGGCACTTGTTTGAATACCATCAAACCTTTACCGTTCCAACCACTTCTACGAACAGTCCCACCTTGTTTTAACACTTCGATAGCATCACCGAAGCACATTACGGATGAATCATCGGCTTTATCGTATGTTTTCTCAAAAATGTCCTGCTTGCAAGGATAAAACTCCCCGTTTACTCCCTTGATGATGTAATCACCTACATTGGCTTTCATAACACCTTCAAGGGTTTCTATACTACAATCAACAGAAGGAGATATCCCATTATCAGCGTCACCTTCCCTAATAACTTCTATTTTAACACTATCACCAGCGAAATCCTTGATCTCATCATTATTAAAGCCTTTCCATTTTACGGCTTCTATCGCAATTGGTTTCTTTACATATCTATTCATAATTTTACGATTTAATATATTATTATCTTTTGATATACCTTTCTATAAGATCTATTGATAGTTTAGCTCCCAGCTCCTCCTCCAATAGGTTAAGGTAGTTCCGATGCAGGCATCCGCCCCGCTCCACCTCCCTAAAGCCTGCCCCGTCCCTGATCCTGACCAGCCCTTTCCTTGGATCCATGTCGATCAGATCCCGAAGCTCGTTCATGTTCTTAAACCTGTCTTCTATTACCTTAAATATATCGGTCTTAGGTTTCTTATCCTTATTCTTAGGCTTTATCTTAATTCTCCCGCTCATGTCAATTTACATGTAATATGATTAACGTTATTATTGTTTCCGCAATAAGCGCACATAGATGTAAAAGGTGAATATACCCTTCCGCATACAGGGCATCTCCATCCATACATAACATGATTTAATTGTTTATCGATTTCTTTCAACCCCTCGTTAGTAGTGGTTGACGTATTTTTATTTTCCATATCATACATTATTTATCTTATCTGTACTACCAAATCCATTGTCACCTCTATCAGACTTTCCAAGATCCTCTAACGACTCTACCTCTTCCCATACGATACGTTCCCGTCTACGAATAATAAGTTGAGCTACCTTACCACCGACATTACAATAATAAGGACTATGCCTATCCATTTTTCTGTGAACTATTATAATCTCCCCGCTATATCCTTCATCAATGGTAGCAGGGGCGTTTTGCATAATTAGCTCGCTATTAGTAAAACCACTACGTGGACGGATTTCCATCTCATAATCTTCAGGTAGTGCTACATGTACACCAGTATGATATATGATTCTTCCATTATCAAGTTCTATATCCTTAACGAACAAATCCATACAAGCATCCTGTTTATGAGCGTATTCAGGTAGCTTAGCCCCCTCTTCTAGCCATATCTTGACCTTACACGTATCTATACCATCAAGTAAATCAACTGCATCTTTATAGCTCATAGGTTGCTCTGATGCCAATGAAATGGCTCTTGCCAATAAATCTTTAATCTTACTCATTTTATTTTGTTTTTAAATTCTTTCCCCTTCGGGCATTGTAATTTACATTCCTCTCCACAAGCGGAACAGTTGGGTCTCATTCCGGGAACCCCTCTTCCCCCGTACGGCCAGTAGGCGTAATCGCAGACGCTCCAGAACGCCTCCATCGCCTTGATCTTGGCATCGACGGTTATCTTCTCCTTCACCTTTTTCATGCTTTTCCTGAACTCGTCTTTCATATCCTTCCCTTCTATCTGTCTGGCCTTACGTCTCTCGTTCCACCAATTGTAGTAGAATTTGTCCGCCATCTTATAAGCTTCTGGGTCAAACTTATCACGATGCAGGATAGGGGCGTCTTTCACCTTCCTTATATTCCTTCCACAAACATAGACAAGCCCGGCGTAAGGAGGTACGTCCTTTGGATCCACCAACCCATCTGGAACGCAGTAGTAGAAGTAATTGGGTCTACCGTACCTAGTCCAGCCTCCGGCCTCGTACAAGGCTTGCCTTCGAGCCTCGAACCAACCTTGCATTACTTGGTGCTTTTCCTGTTTCTCGAAATCCTTGTTATAGTCAGCTAACGAGATCTTAACCTCAACCTCATAAGCGTACATAGATCTGGTTATAGCCAGATAATCGGATTCCCAATTATACACATACAAGTTATTTATCACCCATTTAGGAGATACCAAGAACTGTCTGTTAAGGATATCCAATATCCCTCTCTCAGTATATTCAACACCTTTATTTGATTGCCGTGTTCCCATCTCCTGTCAGAGGATTACTCCTTAACCCAACCGCCATTATAGCGTTCGATACCAATCTCCGTAATCCGCTTATATCCTTATCATGAAACGAGAAGGTGGTTAAGTTATGCGATTCAGTAATCTTATCATAAGACTTTATCATCAACACAGCCACATACTCACCCATCATCTTCCCGTTCATGATATCAAGATCGATTATACCGTGATCTATTAGATCAACCACATCCCATCCTGCTGGTAGATACTTTTTTATCTGATTTATATCCATATGATTAAATTATTAAATTTTGTATAAATATATTTTATGCATTTATTATCGCTCATTCATATATGAGCGATTTATTAAATACAATATTCATTGTGATAAAAATAAATTCGTTTTAACAGATACCAAGCCATGGCTGACATATTTTAATTTCTTGCAAGATACATCTTTCTTATTCTCTCCATTAATATCCCGAATATTAAATTGCCCAGAAAGCCTTCTTGCGTAAATAAAATGCTCTTCTCCTTGAAACATCACTTTATCAAATAACCTAAATCCAAAAACTTTAAAAGGAGCCTGGTTTCGCTTTCTAATTCCTCCTTTCAATATTTTCATCTTATGAATCTGACGGTTATGGCGACGAACTAATTTACGTTTGTAATAATATCCAAGCCTACATGAATTAAAATTCCTTGAAATCACAAAAGCGTCGGATACATGGGATTTTTCAATTCCATGGTTTATACGATTATATTTTGTTATGTATCCGAACGTCATCGAAACGTTATCGTATTTGGATTTTAACTCCTCGTACAACTTCCATTTCATGATTCCCATGACGGCTGCGTCACGAAGTGACTTGCCTCTGCTTACTTTCAATTTGATATTTCCTTTATGAAATTCCTTATGACAAGTCTCACAAAGAGTAATTAAATTGGATGGTGAATCTCCTCCAGTCTTGCGTGACTCAATATGATGGATATTAAGGATAGGATCTTTTGACTTACCCTTACAATGCTGGCATTTATGCCCGTCTCTTGCTAAGACATACTCCCTAACATTCCAAAATCCTAATTGCTCACCTTCCTGATACTCTTTACCTGATATCTCTGGATTCTTGATCTTTTGAGTATCAAATTGGGCTACCTCAACAATCAATTTTGAGACAGGTAGTATAGAATATACAAAACTGATAATTCTAATATGAGAATCAATCTTATGGCGGACAGATGGAGCAATCCATCCATCCTTCTTGGATTTTACCCTATTATTGAATCTTTGCTTTCTATACCTAAGCCTGCTTCTTCTAGTCCTCCTTAATCCCCTTCTTGTTGATAGAAGATCAACAACATCACTCCTTAGAATAACCTCACTTGCGTAAAGCTCCTTGCTTTTCGTCGTAGCTGACAAACCAACATGCTTGGTTCCCGAGTCGACGCCTAACACAATCTCTTGTTTGTAATCGGATGTCTTGTACGTTAATTTGATGGTAAAAGGACATGTGTTTACAACGACCGCTTTGTTGTCTTTTAGCAATCGCCTAACCTTTCCATGCCTTGTCGTAGGCATCATCGGTTTTCCATCTATGTCCTGTACATACACCATTTTACAAACTAATTCAATGTTTATTCAACATAAGTCAGGGCAAAACCCTGTTAGTACCCATCGCCAATGTTATTGAAGGTTTTATATAGGCAACACTGGAACCCAAATACAATCCCTGTTTAATCACCTACCTTAGAGCTACGGACTTGGATAAACATCCGTAGGTAACTATATATTCTCCAATAACGTAGTCTTTATTTCAAGACTTAAGCTAATAACCTGATCCTATATAGATATATATAAAATATTAAATGAATTTCAACACCTTATATATTATTTGAGGTTATTAATTACCGACCTACAGGAATATGTTTAAGAAAACACCATGTACCCCAACCACGACTCGAACGTGGATCCCATCTTTAGGGGAGATGCGCTACTTTCCTCTTGAGCTATTGGGGCGTATACCCTGATCCTCACGGACAAGGGTATCAAACAAAATCTAAACTCTAAATCTAATGACAAAACTCTATGCTAGTTTTTCCCCAAAAAAATAGCGTGGACCCGGCCGGACTTGAACCGACAACCTACTGGTTATGAGCCAGTTGCTCTTACCAATTGAGCTACGGGTCCTAAATACACCACATCGTCTTTCACAAGAGGATGTGGAAAGGAATTTCTCGAAGTTTATATAGTAATATCATGAAACTACGGTCCAACATTCTAGCGTATAACACCAATCCTCAAACGGGAACGTCTCTATACCAGACCTACCCCATCCCGTCCCCCAACTGTTTTGTAGGACGAAGCCGGCCTTATCCCAGCCGGTAAGGATAACGGCATGACCTCCCAAGTTCTGTCCTTGGCCTTGCCAGAATCGATTACCATAATTATAGCAATACAGACCTATAACCAGAGGGCCATTCAGCATCAAAGCTACCTTAGCCGATACCGGATCTATGATCCTAGCGTAACTGTTTATTTTCTCCCCATCTACGCCTACGTTCTTGATAGACTTGATAGCGTCACGAAGAACCATACCGTCCTGATCCTTATCCTCTCTCAGATCATATATATCGTAGGGAGAGATTTTAGCTGGTCTTTTAATAGCCCTTATACTCTTTCTCCAGTTAAGTATCTCAGCTAAGCTTACAGCGGCGCAAATAGGAGAAGATCCTTGATCCACTACGCTATCAATGTTATTGACCTTATACTCATCAGGAACAGCCTCATGCTGCATATTCATAATAGCGTCCCTGTCATCCGCTGGTGATGGTATATAACCTAGTCCGTATTTCATCATTTATCCTTTTTATGGTAATCAATTATCTTGATATTAAACGTATCGGATCTTTGCCTTACCTGTATAGACCCCCTAGCCTTTCCCTTGGCGTCGTACAGGGCGGTAAAGCCAAAGTTATCGACCCGGCCGTCGTCCAGCGTAAACCGCCACTCCTTCCATTGGCCCATCACGGTTCCGGAAGACACTATGGAATCTACTACATAAGATATATCAGTAGTATCATATTCTGTATAGTAGGTTCTTGACGTACTGCATCCGACAACCGCTAAGGTAAATAACGTTAACAAGAAAAACAAGATCTTATTCACTTTTCTTAGATTTTTTACGTTTCTTAGATTTCTTCTTATCCTCCACCTTATTCTCGATATTTACCTCATTACCGGCATCGGCATCAGTAACCTCAGATACGTTATTTTCAGGTATATCAATATGACCGGAATTAGGATCTATCTTATCCTCATCAACAACAACCTCATCAGGAACATCGATGTCTAAAATCTCTGCCTCCAGATACTTGATACGATCTGACATAATTTTATTCTGGTCCTCAAGTTCCTTATATCTTCTTCTAGCCTCATCGAGTAATTTAGATGATAGTTTATATTTCTTCTCAATATCCATATAAGCCCTTTTAAGAGTCTCTTTCTCTTTCACCGACTCATTATATAACTCTCTTGATTTACTAAGCTCATTCCCCATCTTAACGATATGAGAATCCTTGGAATCTATATCCATATCAAGAGAATCGACAAGCGTATCAAGATACTTTATTTTCTCTTCTAATTCCGTTATCTTCTTGCGGGAATCCTCATAATCTCTTTTTAATCTACTTGAATAGCTAACAGCCTCATCAAGATCCTGTTTTAGAGTATTTATATAGCTACTCTTTACTATCTTCAATCCGAACATCTTTATCACTGTTATAGGTTTCACGAATATCGGCTTTTATCTTGCCGACTATAATTAACTCAGCTATATGTTTGTCTTTCTCGACTATAGCCATATCCTTACGGACATTAGTGACCCTGATCATGATATTCCCGTTATTAGACGAGACGAACGGTGATCCCACCAAAGTAAGTCCCGTATCGCCGGTAAACGACGGCAGCATCATCAACACCCCTATGGTATTATCCGGGAACGATGCCCATACCCCTGTGTCTATATCAAGGACATCACCCTGCCCTAATGGGAAGGCATTACCCTGCTTGATAGGAATATCCTTACCCAACGAGTTCCATGCTTTCGAGAATCTTACGGAGTTAAGGAAGATCTTTCCCTCTTTCTCCACCATCCCTACCATAGGTTCGCAATTCAATCTAACCTCGTTTTGTTTATCATCCGGCTTCTCCTCAAGCTCATCAAGGTCTCTGGCTGATGTAAATGACTTACTCTCCAGAAGTTTTTTGATATCTTCAATTGTGGCCATATTATAATTTGATTATTAAATACACGATCTTCAATCCTAACTTCAAATCAGATGTCTTTTCGAACATCTCCCTAAGAGGTAAGATAGTAGCGTCAAGATCTGACGCTACCCATTTTCCGTCCTTATAATACATATTCTTTTCCTCGGAATACGCTACACAAGGTCGATGCCCTAAGTTCTTCATAACCGTATCTACCTTATTTTGGGTAGGCATCGAGACACGGTTCACTTTAGTAGATATATTAAAATTGCTTTCCATTAAATTACTCATTTTCAATTAGTTAATTAGAAAGGTAGGTCACTGTCGTCTCCAAAAGGAGGATATTGTGGCGGCTGCTGACCTCCAAAAGAAGGCGCTTGGGCTGTCTGAGGCGGAGCCTGCTGGTATGATGGAGGAGGCGTCTGCTGCGGAGCCTGCGTAGCGTATGACGGTGGGGGCGTTTGCGTTGTAGCCTCACCAGCATTGTTTTGGCTTGCCGACTGAGCAGGTTTTACACCATCTGTTTTAATGCTTTGAATATACTTATTAAGTACCTGATAGGCGAAAGCGTCTTGGGCGGTATAATCAAACTTCTTGTTACCCATAATATCCGTGCTCTCAACCCTGTCAGGCCATCCATTCTGACCATTCTTATAATATTGCTGGATAAGCTCATCATTTCCGTCTGGAGTCTCCCTAGCGTATGAGATAAAGAAATTACCGGGAGCATATTGTTCTCCCTTTTTAGTATGCGCAGGATTGATAACAATCTTCCGTTTCAGGTCGATATTAGGCAAGTATCTTACAAGAGACTTGACATAGCTGTTAATCCCGCCTCTTGAGGTCATCAACGGAACTTTTATAACATAATTACCTTCCTCGTCGCTTATTTTTATAAATAAGAAATTTGTCTTAGCGCCATTCATCTCCTGCTCTAATACAAAAATATCGGAAAGATATCCTTCTATACCATTCCAGAAAACCCTCCAGTATGATACGGCTCCTGTCTTATCATTTATATGTTCCTCGAAACCTTCCTTAGGATCTCTTGAGGATTGATACAATACACCACCTCCACTTATATTAAAGTATTGTGTATTAAACGATAATGAATTTTCACGAACTCCCATATTATATACATTTAAAAATTAAACAATAATTGATGATGACAAGAAATACTCGTTCTTATTATCCTCCCCATAAATCTTGTTGAAATGAGATTTATGATCATGTTCGATAACGACCCTATTACATGATATGCTTTTAACTATACCAAGATACCTACCACATAGCACATCGCATATAATATCATTACCGTTATGCGATAAAGCCGTAAGCCTTTCCTTACAAGATCTTCCAGACATAGGGTTCTCTGACATAATACCGCATCCTTTTTCCGTAAATATCAATTTACAATGATCAAATTCATTTATCTTGATATTATTCTGGAAGGCTTGGACGAGTAGATCCTTATCAAAGACATAGGTACTTGTTTTGACAAAATGCTCGTCCACGAACCTCCAGTTAGGATAATTACCGTCAAAGTGAATCTCATACATATCCATATCAGGGGTAGAGAAGTAAGTCCTAGTATCATCTACTTTGATAGACAACGTATCTAATGACTTATCTATATGTTTATCAAGTAATATAGAGGAGGCGTTTGATACCGGTATGAATACCTTCTCTACCTTATCCTGATTAGGAACAAAATACCTGTAAATAGTATTCCTGTCAGTACTTACTATATTAATATTAATCTCGTCAATATCAATAACCACATTCTCGATGCAAGGATAAAGCTCGTTGATCTCCGTATAGTTACTGGCCTTGTTAAGTATCGATACATAATCATTCATCTTAACATTAATACCTCCTTCAGGAATATTATATACCATAGGGAAGGTATTTACGTCAAACGCCGGGCAACTATACTCACCAGAGGCGTAGTATATGGTAATACTGTCCTTCTTATCGGAAAGCGAGATCTTAATCTCACCATTCTTCTGCTTTTTTATAAATCTGATAAAAGAGCTTGCCTCGACCAAGAAGGAGAAGCTAGAGTCAGCCTCAACCTCCAATCGCTCTATAACACATACCTTGGCGTTTACGGAAGTGATATAAGCCAGATTATTGACAATATCTATCTTAATATTCTTATAAAGTGAATTAGATCCGACATTTTTAACAACCAGCTCCAATTTACTCAACTTCTCATTTAATGATTTCGACAAGCATCTTATAAGCATAACGAACTACTTTTTATTACATCGCAAATGTAATCATAATTATATTAACTCAAATACAATAAACGCTTAATAGTATTAAAATAACTTAAACTTACGTCTAATATATTCGGCTATAAGCGTAGCGTCACACATCCCATCTTGTGTCTTGGTAGGTTGAACTCCTTTACCTGACCATGGTTTTACGAAAGACACCAAAGGGAAAAGGCGTATGGCGCATCGGATGGAGGTAGCCTTCGTGTCTAACTTCGCCGCCGTATACACCCGATCGGCTGTCGTATGAAGCTCCTTCTGCCAGGTCTTTGGTTGCACCTCCTCGAACATGAACCTAACATCCGGGTGAGATCCGTATCGCTCCATCATCTCCACCATCATAGCGAATAGGGCGTTCGGTTCCCGGCGTCTCCCGCCAAAGGTGAAGTTGCTGGCGGCCGAGCTGTTGTGGATGCTGTGGACGTCCTCGACGGCGATCGCCAGCGTCCCGCCTCCTTCTTCTTGGATCTTGTCAGCGGCATCGAGGAAGAAACTTGATATAGCCCTAAGATCTATATCTCCCTTAGCCGATATCCTTGGTGTCATAATTACCTTAACCTCCCCGTTCTCCGGGATCATAGACAATCCTCCGGTATCTATACCCGGATCTATTCCTATAACTGCATTCATATCAGGAACAATATTGAATTATTAATTTATCCTCAGTAATATCTTTAACCATATCACGCACATCATCCACAGATATACTGTTATATACGTCATATGAATCCATTATCCCATTAAATCTTGACATTACAAAAGATATGTAGCTCTCGTAGTAATCATCAATATTCATCATATTTAACTTATCAGATAACTTAGCCATCCTTAAGACAAGCTCTATATTGTCATTATTCGCTATATGATGAAAATTATTGACATAATCAATCGCACAATCTTTTGCGATGTTACATTTATCTGGACTTACATCAATTATTAAGCTAGCAATTATTCTATTCGAGTAATTCATGTATCTCTTGTTTACAGAATAGCATAATCCGTTATTTCTAAGATAATGAAACATAGAGAAATTATAATTGCCACACATCATAGATAACACGATAAACAATACACATAATTTCTTGAAATCACAATTATCCAATATAAACGACACATATAACTGTCTTGGGTTCTTCTTGTATTTATAAATACCATATTTAGGATCAGATACAGCAAATTCCTTAAGCTTATTACGATAAAATGAGTTGATATCAATAGTATTTGACAATTCTGTCATATCTAACACATGTTTATCCACGAAATCATCGCATCCATATAAATGAAATACTATCTCTGATTTATTTAATATCGCATCTCGACATAATGTAAGGTCATCTTCCTTTATTTTACCGACAGATCTTTTAGTACCTAATATATTTACAAAACAACGCTTATCTATTCCAGATAATTCTATAAGTA
>ENA-UOOD01001670-UOOD01001670.1-human-gut-metagenome-genome-assembly--contig:-CS67-NODE-1670-length-21899-cov-6.164256_pt1 | contig 21899 bp, 22 predicted proteins | sample MGYA00242464_ERZ724011 | MGnify/ENA metagenome assembly ERZ724011 | reverse complement strand
ATAGTCGGAAAGGGCGGCAGGCGTGGCAGGTCCTGTTGGACCCATAGGGCCGGTATAGCCATATATTTAAGCACAACAATAATTATACTTTTATGACAGATTTTTATACAGCCGTTTTGTTTTCTATCATAGTGATAATGTTGTGGTTGTTCTCGATAAAGTCAACAATCCTTTGATACTCGTCCGCAAAATTGAAGTCTACCGTTATTTCACCGTTTTCGTGTACCCATATCGTATCGACTAATTCCACTAAAATTCCTCGGTTTAAGGACTTAATGTTCTTATATCTAAGAAAAGCGGTTAGATACGGATCATCAGCTCCGATACCGTCAGACATTACCCGTATTTCATCTTGCAGATAAGAAATATTCTGTTCAAGCTGATGTATCTGTTCTGAAATCTTGCCTTTTAATCGTCGATATTCCTCTTTGGTGATATCTCCGCTTTTCCAATCCAAATACAGGTTGTCTGATGCATCGTTACTCTGCTTCAATTGTTTTTCAGCCTGTGCCAATGAATAGGATAGTCGTTTGTTCTCTCTGTTGATAACAGGAGCTTGCGCTATTCGTTCGATTTCCTCTGAAAGTTTGTCTACAAGAGCAATCTGCATTTGTATTGCCGCCAAAACTGCGTTCTCCAGTTTATCCTGACGGATAGAATGTTTTGTGCAGGTCTGTTTTTCGGTAAAGGTTCGGCAGGCGTAATAAGCAATGTTGCGGGAAGTTTTTCTCCGCATAGCCTTTTTGCAGTCCGCGCAGCGGACGAAGCCGGACAATAAATATAATTCCCTTTTGCCGGGAGCCGTCCTTGTATCACGCCTGTGCAATGCCTGTGCTTTTTCAAAGGTTTCTCTGTCGATAATAGCCTCGTGCGTATTAGGGACAACAAACCATTCATCTTCCGGAACGCAAATTTGCTTATGTACCTTATAGCTTATTATGCGGTTTCGTCCCTGCACCATAGTGCCGATATAAACAGGATTTTGCAGTATTTTTGATATCGTGCTTGATGTCCACAGTCCGTCATTCTTATCCGAATTGGGGTTGCTGTATTTAAGCCCCTTTTTCTTTTTATAAGCTTCGGGGTTAGGCTCCCCCATCTGACCTAACTTTTTGGCAATGCCCATTTTGCTGTACCCTTCATTTACAAACCAGTTGAAAATGCTTTTGACAACTTCCGCAGCTTCTTCATCTATCAGTAAGCTGTTTTTGTCGTTCGGGTCTTTTTTGTAGCCATATGGGGCGAATGCTCCTATAAATTCGCCTCGCTCACGCTTCATTTTAAAGGTTTTCCGTATTTCCTCTGAAGTGGTGGCGGCAAACTGTTCGTTGAACATTCCCCTTATAGGAACTTCAAGACCGTTTGCAGAGTGGGGGTTGGTGTAGGTATCAATAAATGGTGTACCTGTGCATATAAATCTTGCGCCGTTAATGGGGATAAATTCTTCAAGGAACTTTTGTTGGTCGGCAAGGTTGCGAAATCCTCTTGCAAGTGACTTTATAATCATACAGTTGACTTCCTTGCGGATGATACACCCTTCAAGTCGCTTAAATGACGGACGTGATGTATCCGTTCCCGTTAATCCGTCATCGGCGAACACGCCTGCTATTGCATAGTTCCCCGGCTCAAAGTATTTATCTACAAAGTCCCGGAGTATTTTTTCCTGATTGATTACGCTCTCGCTCTCATCCTCATTTCCGTCCTCTTTGGACAACCTGATGTATAGCCCTATTCTCCAAAATGGCTCTGTCCTTACGTTTGCCGTTCTGTTTTTTCTTGTGCGGGGCATGAAATCTCCTTTCCCCTATAATCACAATCACATTATACAACATAAATCAAGTGATTGCAAGGTAAAGCGATAAAGTTTTGACGATAAATTTCATTTCAAGCTCAGAAAGTAATCACTCAGTGATTTTTTAAGCGTTCTTGTCTCTGAAACAAAGCGGATTCTTACAGGCGTATCGCCACAAAGAAAGCAGTATGGATTTTTGATTTGTTCAATATAGCCCTTTACCTTTTGTGCTGCTGGCAAGGAACTGTCGATATGAACACTTTTGATATCAACCAATTTGCTGCGGTCTGCCTGCGTAATGTCAACGCTTTTCATTTCCTGAAGCTGTAAGCTATCTATCATGGTGTTCCCCCTTTCACTATAACGGCATAATAAACCATATGCTTTTACGCTTGTACGGTATGAAAAGAATGTAGATATTAATGCTTTCCTGCTTAAACCTAAATCCCATATAATTTGTGATATATATTTATTTTGAGCCGAACTCATATTCTGGGTTCGGCTCATGATATCTGATTTCGATTTTTCTTTGTTTTTCAGTCTATTTGCCAAGCACCCGACTGTTGGGGATAAAGCAGGCTGTCGCTGGTAGCGACTATCATAACTCCGATATACCGATATACGAATATATCAGGGTTCCGCATCAAGTCTGTGTGCGGGCGTGAGCAAGTATCATTCTCCTTTTACAACGTCATGGCGTACCGGTTTACCGAATCGGGTTAAAGGCTGCGTTGGTCGCTCGGACAGTCTGTCCACCTATTCAAGTAAAGAGATTACCATTTTGAGGTTTTCTCCGTTTCAAGAAAAAGTGAACAGGCTATCTTCATGGCGGCGCACCTTATGTCGCTCGGATGTAAAAGGTCTGTGCCTGAATTACCGTTATTCTGTTTTCAAGCTACAGCTCCTGCTTTGTGACACAAGGTCGAAACAAAAAGAAGGAGGGTAAAGAGAGGCAAGAAAAAAGTCCTCTCACTTACAGTAACATTTTTTGGGCATTTTCGGGCGGGGGTAACGAGAAAATTTTTATTTTTTTTCAAAAAACTTTTTAATCTGCGCCAATCCCCTCTGAATACTTTTTCTGACAGATGATTCGTCGCAGTTTTCAGATTTTGCAATACTGGTGTAGCTTAGTCCGAGGAAAAACTTTGCATTGATTCGTCTCTGCTGTTCTGGAGAAAGCGTTGACAAAGCCTCATATAGCTTTTTGGACAAATAATTTCTTTCCAACTCAACAAGAGGAGATGGCAGGACATTATCAGATAGCCGTACTTCCAAATTGTCGTTACAGTCCAAGGAAACGTAGGATTTGTGTCTGAACTGTTTTACTCGTTCAGCGTTTGCTTTTCTCCGACTTTCTTCAAACGCTTCCGCAATATCCTCAGTGACCATTATGTAGTTATCCTCAGTATAGTAGTCGGGATAGTAATCCCGAAGATTGATTTTAACCATAAAAAAACCTCCAATTTCGATTTTGTTAGTTTGAAAATCGAAATCAGAGGCGGAGAACGGCAGCAAGGCGTGATTATCCCATGGATAAAAGAAATGCGTACTCGCACTATGACGAATACGCTTAGGTGCATAATGAAAAATCTGTCGAGTAATATCGAAATAAAAATAGCCGAAATCGCTGTGGGCGAATCGGCTATGGGTATGTATTTATGCTTTTCTTTTAGCTTTTTCATATTCCCCCTTATAAGGGAATATGCTCTGATATTGTCGCGTTCCCTAAGCGTTATTATATAGAAATATCTTAGGTGGCGTTGTCGAATTTTATCGGTAAGCGAGTAATTTTATCAAATTAAAACACAATTAAGGCTCACGCTTATACAAATGCTTACAACAAGCCGACTTATCTTCCGTGAGAGCATATAAGTCGGCTTGAGTTCTTATATATTCAGTTCACTTCTTAATTTTGTAGGGTAAAATCTGCTCGAATAATTATTTCACATATAACCAGTCACTATAAGATGATTTAGACCTCAGAGTGCATTTGGTTTCATAATCAATCAGATGTCTCAGATAACAGCTCAGATTCAGTCACATATTTCATATAACCACCGGATTCTAAATCCAATCTCTCAATATATATCACTGAAAGATCATCCTCATCCGCATAAACTGGACTGCCAATCGGTGCCCACGCCGTATTGGACGTGAAGTTTTCACCGGGAAGCTGCTTTGTGCAATAACCTTTTCAATATTGCCTATTAAATCTGCGCCATCAGGTAGGGGGATGGGGCAGAGTGAGCTAAGAATGAAAAGAATAAGAAAAGTATTATTGAAAAGGAGTAAACATACTAGTGATAGTTTGCGTATACAAATACATCCGTTTAAGAATGCAAGCATTTTAATAGCTCAGGTAGATATCTTCTTTCAGAATCAACAATTATGAAAAAATGCTTTTTCATTAGAGCACTTAAGTTATAATCTCGATCCGACTTCACTTTCGCTTTTAATGCAAGCATGTGAATAATAGAGGCTGATTCTGTTACCGATTTACTGTATTGAAGTAAGTCCTCGGTTAATGGATAACCATTATTTACTAGATATTGACACATATTAAACATGAGGTTTTTCTGCTCCAATAGTCCCCTAGTATATCTGTAATCTATGTAACCAAATTGTTGATACTGTGAAATGAGGCATTTGCCTAGTGATTTGACTGCAGTTATGCCATATTTCGTTCCTTTCTTCTTTTTTGAGCTAGGCGAAGAATAGAGGTAATGTGATAGTTCTGTTCTGATTAATGAGATGTCTAAATGTTCATTACTTTTTGATACATATTTTAGTATAAAGGACCACGAACCTCTAGATGCAGCTTTTTCGATATTACTATAGGGAACTTCAGAGATGTGCATATTTTCGTCATCAAATCTTCCATAGAGCATAAAAACTTGCTTTTCATCGTTGTAGCCAATTAACAAAGAATCGTGAAGGAAATGCCATCGCTGAAATGCAGCCATTCCAGGAATATATTGCTCATCAAGCACTATCATGATGTAGTATCCTTCTGCCAGCAATCTCTTCATATGTGAGACCTTTTTTTGGGGGGGAATAATGCCATACTTGCGATTTGTTATTTGAATATAGTCGTTGTGATTTTTCCACACATCAATGGTTTGCCCAATGTGCAAACCAAAACCAGGGTTAAAAAGGCAGTTGATATATCTGCCATAAGCCCATGGCTCAAAGCTGTTGTAATGATTACCTTGTACGATTCCCGTGGTAAAGCTATAATTATTTAGCATTGTAAAAACTGGCGTAGGGCAAAATGGTAACACAACAGTAGTTTTCATATTTTCATCTCCTGCGACTTTAATAAACTATAGAGTTATTTCTTAGAAAACCTCATTATAATAACTACTTGGGTTCTAGTCTTTAATGTATTATTGAAAAATAATTTGCTCTCAATAATAGAAAATTAACCAGTAATCCCTCATTGAACTTTTTAATAAGGGTCTATTGCATCTTGTTTTCCAAGCAAAGCCAAGAATTCAAAGAGCTGTATATTTAGCTTTTCCATCTTGGATATCATACCCTCTCGTTCTATTAGATTGAGTATTTTATTTCTTTTTGCAAGAACACATAACCGATTCATTATCTGATTAATTATTGTAATATACGTCTCTTTGAACTCGGATAATTCAGATTTTAGTTTACTATCTTTGCACCATAGAATCATACACTGCAATAGCGCTTTTCTTGGGTTAATATGTTGGAGCCGTACACCAACCATCAAGTCTGTTTCACTAAGAATACTCGGATCAAAACAATCTCTTCTTAATAAATTTACGAAATTATCTGCATTAACGGAACAGGTTTTCAAAATATCGTTGATCAAATCTTTGTAAGATGAAATTCTACTCGGTCCAATTTCATCCACTATAAAAACATTATTTTGAGTTCCAAACCCATCAGGTATAAGATTTGATGTAGACCACATGCTTTCCACAAGATACTGATGAACCCAAAATTCATAAATATTATAACCATTCTTGGGGTATATGTCAGTTTCTTTTAGGTGGAGATTTTCAAATAAGCAAGCACTTGAGTCGTTAAAATCAGAAATAATAATACTATGAAGTGTTACATCTGGAACATCTGCATTTTTATAATATGGAATAGTGCAACGTTTTAAAAATAAAATCACTGGATAGTTACAATTAATTAATTCGCGGCTTTTGGCAAGAATACTCGCATTTTTACAAGGAATCTTTTTTAAACAGAGCCCAAATTTATCAAGAATAGTATTGCGATGAATAGTGAACTCCTCGGGAAAGTCTATATCCCATAAGCTACACATTGTAAGATAAAAGAAGTAATAATAGTAATATTCTTTGTTAATGTGAGCTGCGCAAAGTGCGATATTTTGATCTAAGCAATTAAACTCATCATCATTAAATGTTACATCTGGAAATTCCCACTTCATTTTTTACTCCTTAAAAGACTGAGCCTGCATGTTGTAAAACTCTTTGTAAACTCCATCTTGTTGTTGCATTAATTCATTATGCGTTCCGACTTCTACAATTTTTCCTTGAGAGAAAACGGCTACGCGGTCGCAAAATTTAGTTGTTGCCATTCTGTGCGAAATAAAGAAAGCCATTTTTCCAGAAACCATCTGATAGAAATTCTGATAAATATCATATTCAGATCTTGGATCAAGTGCAGCAGTTGGTTCATCAAGAATTATAATAGGTGCGTTTTTATAGAGTGCCCTCGCTATGGCTATCTTTTGACCCTCCCCACCAGATGGATTAAACCCCGTTTCCTCAAAATTTCTGAATACAAAGCTATTAACTCCAGCAGGGAGATTTTTCAGTCTGGTGGAAAATCCACTCGTATTTAAGACATGCTCCACGTCTGAGTCTGAAGTGACGTCTGCCATATCAAAACAAACGTTTTCTTTGATTGAAAAAGAAAATAGTTTATAATCTTGAAATACAGAGCTGAAAATGCTTAAATAAGATGCATAATCATAATTTCGTATGTCTTTTCCACAAAGAAGAATCTCACCTTCAGTGGGGTCGTATAATCTAGTTAATAGTTTAACAAATGTAGTTTTTCCCGCACCATTCTCGCCTACAATAGCTAATCTTTGACTACCAGATATTTTTATGTTTATATCTTTAAGAGCCCAAGTTTTTTGCCCCGGATAACGGAAAGAGACATTTTTAAACTCAATCTCATATGGACCATTAGGAACCTTTAGATTACCACTGTTCAGTTGAATTGGGATATTTATGTATTCTGACAGTGCATCGTAATATCCTTCAAATTGTTTGAGTTCCAAAAAACTATTCATAACCGCCTTCATTGACGAGCTAAAATTAAACATTGCGGAAACATACATGGAAAAGTCACCAATACTGATTATGCTTTGAATCACTAAATATGACAAATAACCATATGTCACACCTTCTCTAATAAAGCCTGTTATATATGCAAAATATCGCCCCTTGGCATTTTCATTGAGTTGCTTTTTATAGAATTCTTGGGATTCGTTTAAGTGAAATCTCACTTTATTAACGAGCCAATCTTTAATGCCATAAGATCTAATTTCCTTTCCATAATTAAAATCTTCAATAATTGATATTAAGTAATTTGTTCGGCGCTCTATAGGTGCCTTTTTCATTTCGAATTCCACAAACCTCTTTTTTAATTTAGCTTCGTAAAAGGTATTTAGTAAAACCAGAAATACAAAAAGAAAAACTACCCATATATCAAAATGGAAAAGGACCCATATGATTCCACCAAAAACAAAAACTTTTCCAATAATATTGAAGGCGTTGTCTAATACAGCTCCGAACCCCTCACCATCGGCGTAAAGGAATTTTCTTGCTTTTTCTTTAACATCCAAAAAGTTTGGATCTTCTAATCTCTCAAAATCACACATGGAGAGGCGTTCGGTTAACATTGCCTGGAATTCAACAAATATTTTCCCCTTTAATATAAAACATTTGTTATCCAAGTAAGTACTTAACGAACCACCAACCGCATTAATTATTACTAAGGATAATATAAGTGTGAATAAATATCCTGGTCGTTTCTGATTCATTAATTCATCAATAATATACTTTGGTATAATAATATCTGAAAGTGGAATCATTGATACAATAATTTGATATAAAATACTTAAAACTATATAGCCCTTCTGCGTTTTATACGCATATTTAAATAAGTAGGCGACTCCTTTGTACATAATCAAACCTCATTTTATATTTATACCATAAACAAAATAATTACCTATTTCAAAATAAGAATCGTTGCTTTTTATAAAGTTATGCACACTTGAATTCAATTGAGCATACTCTGCTTCGGAAAATAAACCATTATTCACTAAGAACGCTTTATTATCCAATTCTGGATTATAAAACAAAGACATAAAGTCCTTATTATTTCTATTATCTGTAAAGGTAAAAATAGTTGACACATTTGATATCCCAGCCCTTTTAAAATAACTCTCAAGTTTTCTCCCCACATATGCGTCTCCACCTTGAAAAGTCTTCAACTGAGCATTTATTCTCTTAAGCTTCTTTAGTTCTGGAATCTCTGGGTTTGTAATTAATAAATCATAATCAAAATCGTGTATGCCGATAACCCCATGGGGCTTTACTACTCTTTTAATCTCGCTTAGTGCTCTCAAGGGATACTTTAGGTGTTGAAATAAGTAGCGTGCATAACAACAGTCAAATGTGTTTTCTTCAGCTGGAATATTATAGCAGTCTCCTACGATATATTCTATTTTATAAGAGCTGTTTTTTTGGCTAGCGTATTCAATAAAGAGCGGCTCTCTATCAATCCCGACAACAAGTCTGCAACCATCAAATTTAGCGATTATTTCAGTAGTACTGCCTGGGCCACATCCCAAGTCTAAAATGTTTCCTTTCATAGACGCCTGTGACAAGGCAAAATATATGTTATCTTTTTCAAATGATATTATTCTCTCTAATTCCTGTATTTGTTTATGTGTCTCCTCACTTGTCGAAAAGTCAAAGGAGCCTCCAATTTTGGTAAAATTCATATGTATTCATCCTTTCAATAAAACTGATCAATATTATTAGTTTTTGGCGTATTAATATATTTATGAGATTGATAACCATCGGGTAAAACTAATATTTCATTACTAGGTAAACTATTATATCCTATAGAATAATCTAAATAGTATGTGAAACAATAAAAATCTTTTACCAGCATTTCCCAATAAGAGGTTGTATTAATATTTGCTTTTTGTGTTTGTGGAGATGAATACACATATAACGGCTTATTGGCAATGATTCTTTCCCTAACCTCTTTGACATTTAGAAATGATTTTTCATTGCGAATCAAGCAGCCAAAAGCTGCATCTAGTAAAACCCATTTATCTAAGTCTTTTATATATACTTCATTTATAAAATGTGACTCAATGTCATATTCATTTTTTGGAAGGCAATGAATGGCTCTTGCTTTAATTCCCCATGCGTTAAGCACATCGTTAGCTACAATAGAGTATGTCCTACAATTCATAGGTGATTTCGGATGGTTCAAATAGTAAATAGCTGAACAATATTCGGGAACTTCTACCATTGTTCCTGGAATAAAATACCGATTGATCCACCTCATTATATAGGATGCCTGGTTGATAACTGTCTTTCCAGACAAATCAATCGGAAATAGCTTTCTAATCTCTTTGCATAATGGATCATTCCACTTGGGAAAAAATTGCTGATATTTAATTTTTCGAGTGTCTGTATGAAATTGAGCACAACGCAACTCATTATATAATACTTCGAGATTGGGATCATTGCCATACTGCTCTGGTCTCATGATCTCATCATCTTTTATATCAGAATGGACAAATAACAAGTTCTGCGTCGCATTGTTATCGGGTGAAGTATATATTCCTATGCCATTTTTCAGAATCTCAATTGTTCCATAATTTAATACACCAAAGACTTTGAATTTTATGCTTTCATCACATTGGGATAATAATGAACATTTAATGTTTATCATGGACATTTTAGGAAAAGAAATTCTAATATCATCTAACACATTTATAATGCATTTGTTGGGGAGTCCTAAAAACAGAAAAGTACACTCCCAACGCCCTCTGAAATAAACTGACATAAACATTTTTATCTTGTAAAATAATCTAAGGCTATTAATATCATCTTATCTATATCTTCTTGATTACCCAGCTCAAAACATGGTAATCTTAAATTCTCTGAGAAATCATCTTTAATTTGGTTTAGTTGTTGTTTATTACACGGCGATAATTTTCCCATAAGCATATGCCAATCTTTTGCGTATGCCAATGGGCTTAGTACAAGAGCCAATACCTTTGTTTCGATCAGACTTTCAATCATATTTATGGTTCTTCGTATATAGTTAATATCATCAAATGTATTAACACATAGCAACACAGCATCAGGCATAGTGCCCATCAAAAAATCAATTTGTTTTACTGGGAATTGTTTTAGATTCCCAAACCAATACGAAACTGTTCCAGATTGTGAACCAACTATAATGATATCTGGATTTTTATTACTGATTCTGTTCATGGCTTGATTAAGGTAAAGAATAGCTTGATAACCGTCAATGTGTACGCCACCGTTATATCCCATTGGATAAACTTCGTCAAAGCCAAATAATTCTGCACTTGGCTCAGTACCTAGTTGACCAACTTTATAGCCCATCTCCTGCAGCTTTTTTCTGATTAATAATTGAAGTGTGAATTTTCCTTGTCTTGAACTTGTTCCGAATACTCCCAATACTGGGTGAGGGATAATATTAAGCTTATCAAAGTTGCGATTAACAACTTCGTTTTGAGTAATAGAATAATATCTATCAAAAGAAATAAGTGTTTTGCAATTCAAGTTGCATTTTTGTTCTACATCGGAGTATAAATTGAAACCGGTAAGCTTGTTTAGTCTTTCAGTATGACCTAAAACAACTGAATCAAAGTCATTTGATTGCCAATTTATTTCAGTGTAATTTTGAATAACTGTTTCAAAATCATCATACAAGCTTCTAACTCTTCGTCCAACATTACCTGACAACCTTACATCATAAAAACCGGTAATCTTAGATTGAAATAGCTGATGAAAATTTACGATACTATGAACTTCCTTATTATATGGCATGACCAATGACTTATGTATTTCAGGTAGCCTTTTTATAGGACTACATGTTGGAATCTGTATAATTTTGGTCGCTTTTCTTTTTATAATATTGTCTACGGTTTGATTCTTTTCCCGTATTAATTCATTCAAAACGATACTTGATATATTTGCCGTACTGAAACTTGTTCCAGAAATAAAAATATAACCGTTTTTCCATTTCACACGATTGTTCAATCCTTTGGCAATGATATTTACATCGCTATTTTCTATATAATAGAATTCATCTTTATTATGTATATCGATAGATGAGTCCACACCATAGACACAATCAAATGCAGCAGGATAACTTATTGCTCCATTATTATCATAAGCACTGAATATTACGGTTCCACGCTGGGTGATTTTCCGACACACATTATATAATGGGGCAAGATTATCAGGATTAACCACTCCAAGGCTAAGATTTATTATTCTACAATCTATAAAGTTATAGACATATTCTAATGCTTTATATAAAACTTCAGCATCGCATTCAAAGTCGCTATCAAGTATTTTTATTAGAAAGACAGTTGACTGAGGTGCATTATTAATTATTTGATTTGTTATAGCGGTACCATGCCCAGCGTTATCATTGATAGATTTATCACACGTCAGGGATAGCGTACCCACTATATTATTTGAATACTTATCTAAATCCTCTGATATAGTTCCACTATCCAAAATTACGATATCACATTTTATCATTAATTTTCCTCCATATTTTGTAGGAGAGTAGAACCTTTTCTACTCTCCTACCCCCGTTAAGCAAAAAGTTTATTTGCCTAAACAGCAACCATTAGCAACAGTTACATCCGTTACCATGCTCACCTTTGTAAGCCTGTACTTTTTTTGTGCTAGCTTTTTTAACGGGCTTGGTTAATTTCTTCATGTTATCACCTCTTTTCCATATTACAATAGCCCCGTGCAAACTCCCGCAAAGGCAGTATCAAAGCGGCTTTGCCGAGCATAAAAAGTAAATTTGTCACTATAAAATATAGAAATAGCCAACCGAATTTGGTATAATTAAATTAGCACAAAAATCACACGAAATGGGTTAGCTGTTATCTATCGCCAGGAAACATTGCAGGATATCACGCTTTTCACATCTGCGCCGAAGGCGAAGTTCTATGATGAGCTTTTTCAGAATCTTGACTTATCGTTATTTCCCAAGTCTACCGCTAAAACCGGCAGAAACGGTTTCTCAAAAAGAGCTTTGCTATGCGCTTTCATCGTTATGAAATGTGAATGCTTTTCCTGCATTACAGATCTATTGGATTATCTCCAAAACAATCTTTTAATCGCTCATTACTGCGGTTTTAATATAATGAAACCGCTCCCGTCACACTAGACTTTCGATCGCTTCATACGCAAGCTTGACAACAATCTTCTCAAAAAGCTTATGCAGTCTCAGGTCTTGGAGCTGTCTAAAATGGGTATAATCGATACGTCTTTTATTACCCTTGACTCAACTCCAATAAACGCAAATACCTGTCAGAACAATCCAAAATCCTTTGTTAAAAACAAGTTTACGAAGGATAATCAGCCTAAGTCTGACAAAGACTGCGGTTTAGGGGTTCACACAGCTTCAAATCAGCATAACGAACGCAAGTTTGAATACTATTGGGGATACAAGAATCATATTCTGGCTGACTGCATCACAGGTTTACCAATCTTTGAAATGACAACAACTGCTGATGTTGCAGACAGTACTGTCGCTCTCAATATTCTAAGCCAAACCAATTTAGCCGACAAGGGATATGATATTTAAATACGATAAAGGATGTATATGCAGGAGTATGTGCCATCCCTCTTAACAAACGTAATACCAAAAATCCGAAGAAGCTTGGGACATACTATCTGCGAAGCAGGTCTTGCCATGCATAAGGATGGCAAATTATCTGACAATGGAAGAACACGTCAGAAGTACTGTTGTCCTTTCAGACGGTCTAAAACTGCCTCCTGTCCATGCAACTACAAATGCTGGAACAATGGCAAAAAGAACCGAGGTTGCACCAAGTATGTTACTCTTCCCGATGACTACAGACTTGCTATTGACCGTGACTGCATTTCATTTAAGAAAATCTATGCTCTAAGAACTGAGGCAGAACGCTATAATTCCCGTTTCAAGCAAACCGGTCAGGAGCATCTTTGGGTTCACGGCTTCAATGCAGCTCAAAACCTTAATTCCATTGCTCACATTGCCTTGCTTGCAGTTGTCCATGCTGCTGTGTTGTCACTAAAGCTCAGCAATCCTATCGATGCTTGAAATCTGTTAAACGTATTGCTTAAGCTCTTTTTATTATATTTTTAACTGACTTTTGCTATTTTTTGGGCTAAGGCCTGATTTGTTTTACCTTTTTGATTTTGCTTTTGGGCTTCTTTAGGTTTTTACTCGCATTTGTGATGAAGAAGGGTAAGTTTTGCTCACTGCTATATTACAATTTAGCTTATATGCTGAGTAATATCAATTAACAATTCAAAATATCTTCCAACATGGATTTGAACCCGTTCCAAGAAGTTAACAATTCGAAATTCAAAAGAGCATCAGGTATTTCTATGTTCAAATTATCTTCTAATGCAACAATAAATTGAACGAATTGGACGGAATCCTCGATGTATTCCGTCAAATCTATATCATCTGTGTCTGCATCCATAAAACTAAATAATATACCAATGTCATTTATCGATTGTTCTATTGCAAGGCTAATCTTATCCATTATACAACTTCCTCCGTATATTCATATGTTTTGCAGTAAAGTTCATTTGTTGAAAAAAGTAATAGTAAAGAATCAAGCCCGTCTTTCATATGAGGGCAATTATAATTGCTTATTCCTCTAACTTGATCAGCAATACATGTAGAATTGTAACACGGCTCACTGAGAATGCAGCCCGTACATTTATCTAAGTTCCCACCTTTAAGTCCTGTTAATACCCATTTATTCATTTTGCATTCATCAAGTATCATTTTGCCAGTATCATCAATAAATCCAATTTGGTTTTCAGGAGAGTCAAAAATAACTGAACATTTATATATTTGCAAATCTGACCCTATAATAAATGAGTTCCTTATAGAAGCATAACAAATATCAATATTTTTTGTTAATTCAAGATAATACATCCTGTAATTTAATTTCAAATCTGACTCTGCAAGTTTTGCGTAAACTTTGCTATAATCAGATTTTTTGAAGACTGAATCGGAAATGTTTTTTACTCTATCTCCTCCCCAATTGCCGACTGGTCTAAAGTAAAAATTGAATCGCCTATCATCTCCGAATTCATCATGATACAGTTTGATGATTTTGGGAATGTCTTCGAGGGAGTCGATTGAGATATTAGTGCGAATAGTTATATCAAATGTATTCCTAGTACATTTATCATGTATTTCTTTTAAGTTCTGAAATACTGTATCAAAAGTAGGCTTATTATTAATTGTTCTCTTAAATTTGTCATGGTACTCTCGCATCCCGTCAAGTGTTACTTGAAAATGCCTGACTTTTAATTCTAATAGCTTGCAGAAGTTGTCATAAGTAAGATTGTAGCCATTTGTTGTCATTCCCGCTTGATAAGGGATCTTACGCTGCTTACAACAGATAATCATCTCTTTTGAAAGCTTTTCTATAACATCCATAGCAATTGTTGGCTCTCCGCCAAACCAACTGACATTAAGCCCAGTATATTTATACAAGTTTTTCTTTATGTATTTAATGAATATTCTTTGAGATTCGGTAGACATTTTGCCTTTCCTAAATGCTTCATAACAATAGCTACACCTCAGATTGCAATTCTCTGTTGGCATTATTGTTAAGTCCAATGTGCTACTCATGATGTCATCTAAATGGCGCATTGCAATTATACTTTCTTCATTTGTGATGTCAGGAATAATTATTCCAGTCTTTGAAAGAACATCGATATCCATTTTGGAGAGGGTGCCATTATTTAGATTATCAAGATACCTATTGTCAATCTTACTTATTGTTTTTTTAACAGAATTATATATAATTGAATACTTACTATCTAAGGGAAGCACGTGATTATACTTGGAAATTTTCAAAATTAGCCCTCCTGATTGTCATCAAGTTTTTTCATAAAATCATAGAATCTAACAAGTTTATTAAGATATCTGTCTACTTTCACTAGTTTTTTGGGAATATCAATTTTTTGTGGGCATCGCTCAACACATTTATAACACTGAATACATTTTTCTGCTCCTATAAAATCACTTTCTCTTTGCATGCCTAAAAAGTCGTCAAAAGCTGACTTATTAAGCCGATATACATTTGATAGGGTGTAAGCGTTAAAATATCGTGATATATCAATTCCCATTGCACATGGCTGACAATAATTACAACCTGTGCAATAAAGATCAGAAAATTTGCTCAACTGAGAAACCATAGCAGAAACCCTATCAAGTTCTTCTTGAGACATGGCACTGCATTGTGATATATAACCAACATTTTCTTTAACCATATTAATATCACTAAAGCCTGAAAGAGTACAGTCAACTGATTTATTGGACAAAACAAATCTCATTGCAATCTCTATAGACAGTGCATCTAAATCTGACCAGTCATTGTGCAGCATCTTATGCGGGTTAACTAGCCGACCACCAGCTAATGGGCTCATCACGAGCACTCCAAGACCATGTTCTTTCGCGTAAGCCATTTGTTCCTCGTTAGTTCTATCTAATATATTATACTGGCATAGCACCATCTCAAATGCATTACATTTATCAATGATATATTTCATCGCATCTGCAGAATCGTGAAAGGAGAAACCAATATGGTCAATTAATCCGTCTTTCTTTGCTCTTTTTGCATCTTCTATATAACCATATTTCGTCATGTTATCAAAATCGTCTTTGCCAATGCCCCAAAAATAATAAAAATCGAAATGGTCTTGGTTTAACTTCATCAATTGATTTTCTAAATTTTTACGAAATGTATTTTCCGAATTGAGTGAAGCTGGCATGACCTTGTTAGCTAAATATACGCTGTTTCTTCTGCCGTTATGGGATAGTGATTCTGCTATGGCCAGTTCGCTAAGACCATGACAATAGAGATCTCCTGAATCAAAGTAATTTATTCCTAGATCTATTGCTGTCATAACCATATTATTGACAGTTTCTCTGTCCAAATGCCAAGAATTTCCTATTTTATATTCGGGTAAGCGAGCGGCTCCAAAACCGAGCTTTGATATCTGCTTACCAGTATTGCCGAATTTGCTATATATCATTTTCATTCCTTTACTCGTATGTACACAACAACTATAGTTATAAGTTTTATAATTGTGCAATTGCCTTTCATAAACATCTTATACAGAATACGTTAATTTGCCAGCTTGACCAAATCGACTATTTAGAATACTTAAAAACGATGTTATTTCATTAAATTATCATGTATTTCTTGCAAAGAGGATAGTATCTTCTCCACCGTATTCATTTCCATAATCAATAACTTAGTGTCTGGTATTTCACATTCAAACTCTTCTTCAAGAGCGACAATTATTTGAATGAACTGAATTGAGCTCATTCCAAGCATCGTCAAATCATCATTAAATTCCGCATCTCCTATTTGTGCATCATCAATGTATTCATTCAATATATTTACAACTTTATCAACATCTATATCTTTCACTAAATCACTCCTAAAAACGATTTAATAATGCATTTCTTTTCAAATGTATAACATGGAAATCCCAAGCGTAATGTATCATATTTTAAGTAAAAAATCAATGAATACATACTGAAATGCATAAAATCGAACCCCAAATGCATTTTGCTCCAAGAATAATCAAGCTAGTAATAAATAATAACATATATATTGTGTTCTGTCAAGAAAAAAGCAAATATATAGATGGTTTCTATGATGAAAATAACAATGTATAGTTTGTTCACATGCTTTGTTATATTTGTTATAATTAATTTAAAACAATTAGGAGACCTTTTATTATGAATGATATATTAGTTGGAGTCGGGAACCGTCTTAGAGAGTACAGAAAATCAAAGGGATTGACACAAGCGGAAGTGGCAGACATACTTGAAATGTCTTTGAATTTTTATGGTGGTATAGAACGTGGCAAAAGTCGATTATCTATTGAGAAAATGATATTAGCTCATGATAGGTTGGGCTTGGATTTAACATACTTGTTAACGGGTGAGGTCCAACCTAAGATGAGTTTTTGTGATATAATCTCAGACTGCCCGAAAGATAAGATATTTGATATGGAACAGTTATTGAGATATGCTAGTAATCTGTATAGGAAGGATGACAAAAAATGATTCGAATTGCCGTGTGTGATGATGAGCTCATGTACTTAAGGTCACTGAAAGGGTTATTTTCAGCGGCATTAAAAAAAGCAGACGTGGGTGCAGAAGTTTCTTTTTTCACGAACGGCAATGATATTATTAACGATTTTCTTTGCCACAGGCCATACGACATTGTTATCCTTGACATAGATATGCCCGGCATAGATGGTAAAACAGTCGCGCAAAAGCTGAGAATTATGGATTCCAGTTTCTTTTTAGTTTTTATTACTTCGTATAAATCCGAAGTATATAATACTATTCCTTACCGCATAAATGCCTTTATCTCAAAAGATAGCGATACTGCATTTATTATATCTGAACTTTCACGTGTTTTTCGAGAGTATAAAAATTATAGCCCTAGATTTGAAATGTTTACTGTTCTTCTTGAAAATAAAAAACAAGTTATTAAAATCCCAGTTGACGATATTTTTTATTTTTACTGTGCAAGAAAAACCACATATCTTGTTACAGGTGCTGAGGAATTCAGACTAGCGGCAGATAGGTTTTCATATATTGCAGATAGCTATTGCGACAAAGGCTTTTTTGAAGTCTGTCGTGGATATGTGGTAAATACCTGCAAAGTAAAAGTCGTTAGAAACAGTGAAATTGTTTTGGATAACGATAAGCGATTACCTCTTAGCAGAGGTAGAAAGAATATGCTTTTGGATGAAATATCGAATCACATCGTTAGGGAGGCTAGTCGCTATGGAAATGCAAGTTCTGGAATTATTGTTGGGGGTAATAGATAATATAATAGTATTTTTCTTTGCCAACAGCCTGTTAAGTCGAAGGTCAGAAAAAGCATACTCATTATTTTTTGCTATACTAATATGTTCTGTTTCAGTATTTGTTACTGATAAGTTGAACTTTCTACTCAAGTCGTTGATTAGTGTTACTATGCTGATTATCGTTTTTTCAATTTTATTCAAAGAAAAAATATATATTAAATCTGCGTTGGCAACTATTTCTCTATACTTATTATATATAATTGATATAATAGTTGGTAATACGATTTCGCTCATCTTTGACGAACAAATATTGTCAGTTTTCTACAGCGGATTTATAAGCCGTCTTTTAGTGTGTCTTGTTATTAAAGCCATAAATATTGTTGCATTTGTAGGTATCTATAAGATGTATTTAAAAATGGAGTTTGAAATGCCTAAAAAGAATTGGCTTCTGTATAATGTTATCGTATCTGTATTCATGACAATGTCCATACTTTTCATGTATGTTTATAGTGATGCTGAGTACGACAAATCCTTTGCCATATTCTTTTTTGCTATTTCAGTGATATTTTTTTCTATGAGTATTATTGTAATGTACTTCTTCACAGAACTCTGTGCAGGATTCCAGAAAGAAAGAAGGATGTATATACTTGAATCGAGCAGCATTTCTATGCAGAATGCACTTGCCGCTCAAAATAATACAAATACGAAGTTGAGAAAGTTGAAGCATGATATCCGTAATCACCTAGATACTGCTATTGCGCTTATTGATAATGGCGAGCAAGATGATGCTGGAAGGTTACTCAAAGTGGTGTTCGGACAAGTTGATAATATTGGAAAAGAACTTGATCAGAGTACTGGAAATAGCCTGATTGACTCGGTAGTGGCGTATAAAAAAGCTGTCTGTGAGAGTAAAGAAATAACATTTTGTTATGCTTTAGAAAGCCTCCCTAAAATCAAAATCGATTTATCAGATTTATCCTCGTTGTTGTCGAATCTATTGGATAATGCAATCGAGGCTGCCGAAAAAGCTAATAAACCATTCATTGAGATAAAAGTTTTTGAATATAAATCATTCTTAGCAATCTCAATAACAAATACATACAATGGAACAATATTTGCAGAAAACGGTGTGTTGCATACGGTGAAGCATAACAAGTCGGTGCATGGTTTTGGAACACAAATAATACATGACATTTGCGAAAAATATAATGGTTCATACCGGTATGATTATGATGAAGAGTTGTTTACAGCAAATGTGCTTTTAGAGTATTGACAGTGAAAACAAGCATCTCAGTTCATTTTTTCTACATCTCGGTAAAAAACTATTGTTTTTTACCACAGAATGGTTATCATTGGGTTTGGGGAGTTACTAATATGATTAAAAGGTTAGCACATTGTATAGTAAACAAAATAGCTGCAAATATGCCCATAGATATGGATATTGCAGAGTGCTATGAATATGGGTTAGAGCTCTTGATTTCGAAAATAGTAATAACATCAATAATAGTATTATGCGGCTTGCTCACTGATTCATTGTTAGTCAGTATTCTTTTCTCGGGAGCATTTACGTTCTTAAGGCAATATACTGGCGGTTATCATTGTAAAAGCGCGGAAAAATGTATTGTTGTGTCTGTATTAATCTATCTCTCTTTCTTGATAGTCTATAGACTAAGCAGCAATCATTTTTCTGTCATTATATTGGTTGGTACGGTTATATCCTTATTCATAATTATTTTAATGGCGCCGATAGCTAGCGAAAATAAGCCAATTACTCATGATGATGAAAAGAAATATCGAATAATTGCAAGAATAACTGCAACTGTATTATTGGGTTTTGCGTTTTGTTCGTTCTTTGCAAAGTTGAACGTTATTTTTTATACGTCAAGTTGGGCTTTAATAGCAGATGCTATTTTATTATTACTAAACTTTGTTAATACAAGGAGGGTAGAGAATGTTTTGGAGATTAATAGCCGCGATTATTGAATGGACAGTCACGAACTCAGTAAGCACTACTTGCTATGGATGGAGTTACCAGCCCAAAGTTCCAAGTGCGATTTCAAAGTTTAAAAAGTAAAAATTAGTGGATGGGCGTAAATAATTGAACACGTATGACTAAGTGAAGGTCTAAAGCCGGAAACGCCGGTGAGCCGGCAGGAGCGAGCTTACGAAAAGCCTATGAGTCATAGCTTTTAATGCTATGCTTATAGGCTTATTTGTGTCCTCTCTGCGTTAAAAGCAGAAAGGACAGCATGAGTTACATCTGGCATGAGTATATAGCCAAATATCCATAATCGCCTTTTTGTTACAAAAATAAATCAGAAAAGGAGATTACTAATATGTCAAAAAAATATACCCTATCGATATATGATACTATAAGCGGAAAGTTTGTAGATGTAGCCGTCACAAAGGAGCTCTATGATGTTTACCGTAGGATGACTTGGAAAATGGCTAACTGCTGGGGCTTACTCCGCATCTGGATGGTCTTTCCGTCAGCCGAAAGTCCCCAAGAACCCCTATAAGAGTCGTTAACTTTTCAGCGTAGATGCTGGATTGTATAAACAAGCCTATTTGTCTCAGACAGTCAAAAGAGTCGGTTATTCGCCGGCTCTTTTGATGTGTTTATGAAGTCCGATAATCTTGGCAAGCAATGCCTCGTGGTACCCACTTCGACAAAAATAATAAATCCCGCCGAAGCGGAATTTGCATTTTGCTTGTTAGGAAGTTTCCTAAGACCTCTGAAACAAACCGAAACGGTTTGGCAGCGCATTTGAAAAATGCTTGTTTTCTAAAGAACAGATGACTGGTTTTCCTTGGATTTATCAGTTGTCTGTTCTTTCTCTTTCTCCTTTTCCTGCTCATCCTCACCGAGCATCCTCTCAACATTAGCCTTAACAGTCAATAGCTCCTTCATCTCATCCCTTGCTTTTTTAAGCTCAGGATAAGCCGCCTTTTTCTCGGAAAGCAGCTTCGCAAATTTCTCCTGCAAGCTCTTAACAGTGGGCAATTTCTTCAGCCCATAATCGTTAAAAACTTTCTTAGCGGCTCGGTGCAAAAGTATGTCAGCCTCATGCTCGGCAAGATATTTCTTCGAGTATTTTGAAACCTTGTATCCGGCAAAAACATCTTTAGTTTTGTGGTAAGTAAGTATCTGCTTTTTCAAAACCTCTATCTCAGCAATGCGGGATTCTGCCGACTTTATCTGTGCGGAGAGAGCGTTGTATCTCGAAGTTACCTCATCACACTTAGCTGTAAGCTCGTTAAAATCCACAAGCTTGTGTTCCTGCAAATATGCCATTGTTTTAGCAATCTGCTTAGCCTTAAAGACAGAAGCCCACTGCCTGTAACCGCCTGACGAGCTTTGGATTTTATCATCAATACGGCTGAGTAAATCTATGCGTGAATTGTCTCGGAGAATGTCTTTCCTCTTAGGCTTGTGTTCCTTTCTTCCTGAGATAACGTCGACTAAATCTGTCTCAGAATATCCCTCTCCCAAAGAAGAAAAGCGTACAAACTTGCCATTGTTTCCAAGACGGATAGAGATTGTGTTACCCCTCTGCTTGACTTCTACTCCATTGTCTTTCAGCAAGGTTAATAAGGCGTTGAAGTCGGAAGGATTCTTTGAAAGCAGCTCATCAATTAACAGCCTGAGCTTATCCCTGCGAGAAAGCTTCTTGTCATCTCCCAGCCACTCCCCGTAGTTCATTCCTTTCTTCTGCGGGTTCTCTATTATCGACAAACCATGCTCAACGCAAATTGTATCCGAGAGCTGCCTGACAGCCCTTGTACTGTTCCAGAAGTTTCTAAATTTCCTTGTACAGTCAAGATTGGTAGAGTTCCAAATTATGTGGTGGAGTAGGGAAGCACCGCCTTGTCACATTACTGAGATAGGTTTGCGCCACCCTCTCCGGGAACCGTACGTACCCCTCTCGGAGTATACG
>ENA-UOOD01001647-UOOD01001647.1-human-gut-metagenome-genome-assembly--contig:-CS67-NODE-1647-length-22133-cov-3.883504_pt1 | contig 22133 bp, 15 predicted proteins | sample MGYA00242464_ERZ724011 | MGnify/ENA metagenome assembly ERZ724011 | reverse complement strand
ATAGGGCATGGAGGGGTAGAAAATGAACTTCACTCCCTCGTCAACCAGTGCCTGGATATGACCGTGCGCCAGCTTTGCTGGATAGCATACCGACTCGGAAGGCATGGTCTCAATGCCGCGGTCGTAAATCTCGCGGGAGGACTTCGGCGACAGCTTCACGGAGAATCCGAGCTCGGTGAAAAACTTGTGCCAGAACGGATAGTTCTCGTACATTCCGAGGACGCGGGGAAGTCCCACTACGCCGCGCTTTGCGGTGCTCTCCGGAAGGCACTCGCGGTCGAACAGCAGGTGATATTTATAGTCGAACAGATTCGGCAGCTTCTCCTTGGTGGATACGTTGCCCGCGCCGCGCTCGCAGCGGTTGTTGCTTATATAGCGCTTCCCGTCCGGGAATTTCGTGATGGTCAGCAGGCAGTTGTTGGAGCAGCGTCCGCAGCGCGCGGTGGTCTTTTCGACCGTGAAGCTCTCCAGCTTATCCAGCGGAGCGATAGTGCTTCCCTTGCCGTCGTCGCGCTCGATGGAGATGAGCGCGCTTCCGTATGCGCCCATCAGTCCCGCCTTGTCCGGACGGATAACGTCCTTGCCGCAAATCAGCTCGAACGCCCTCAGCACGGAGTTATTCATGAACGTGCCGCCCTGAACGATTATCTTATCGCCCATGGTGGAGGTGTCGCGCAGCTTTATGACCTTGAACAGCGCGTTCTTTACGACCGAGTAGGACAGACCTGCGGAGATATCCGCAACTGTCGCGCCTTCCTTCTGAGCCTGCTTTACGCGGGAGTTCATGAACACGGTGCAGCGGGAGCCGAGGTCAACAGGATTCTCTGCGGTAAGTCCCAGCGTTGCGAAATCTGCGGAAGACATACCCAGCGCGTTCGCGAAGTTCTCGATGAACGAGCCGCAGCCGCTTGAACATGCCTCGTTGAGCAGAATGCTCTCTATCTCGCCGTTCTTGACACGCATGCACTTCATGTCCTGACCGCCGATATCGAGGATAAACTCCGCGCCGGGAAGAATACGGTCTGCCGCCTTGTAGTGCGCCATGGTCTCGATCTCGCCGAAATCCGCGCCGAGCGCCGCCTTTATCAGGTGTTCACCGTAGCCGGTGGCGCACGCCTTTGCTATGTACGCGCCCTCGGGGAGCTTCGAGTAAATGTCCTTCAGAATTCCGATAACAGATTTCAGCGGGTCGCCGCCGTTGCCGCTGTAGTAGGAATAGATTATCTCGGCGTTCTTGTTCAGCAGAACTGCTTTCGTTGTGGTGGAGCCTGCGTCCACGCCGAGGTAGCACGCGCCCTTGTGCTTCGCGATGTCCGCAGTGGGAATCACAGCCTTCGCATGGCGCGCCTTGAACGCTTCCAGCTCGGCAGCGTCCCTGAAAAGCGGAGCAAGACGCTCCACCTCGCGCATGTCAGCCGTGCCGAGACTTCCGGCTTTCTTCACGAGTTCGTCAAGGTCGGCTTCCGCAGTCTCGTCAGAGAATGCGCAGCCCATCGCCACGAACAGGTTCGCGTTCTCCGGGAAAATTATCTGGTCGTCCTTGAGGTTCAGCGTTTCGATGAAGCGCGCGCGAAGCTCCGACAGGTAGTGCAGCGGGCCGCCCAGGAACGCCACGTTGCCTCTTATCGGCTTACCGCAGGCAAGTCCGCTTATTGTCTGGTTTACCACCGACTGGAATACCGAAGCAGCGACGTCGGAGCGCTTTGCGCCGTCGTTGAGCAGCGGCTGAATGTCGCTCTTCGCGAAAACGCCGCAGCGGGAGGCTATCGGGTATATGGTCGTGTGTTTCTTTGCAAGCTCGTTCAGACCGCCGATATCGGTGTTGAGCAGAGCCGCCATCTGGTCGATGAACGCGCCGGTTCCGCCTGCACAGGAGCCGTTCATGCGCTGCTCCAGACCGCCGGTGAGGTAGGTTATCTTCGCGTCCTCGCCGCCCAGCTCGATGGCTACGTCAGTTCGGGGAATAAGCTTCTTTATAGCGTTGGTGCCGGCTGCAACCTCCTGAACGAACGGAATCCCCAGCCACTTTGAAACGGAAATACCGCCCGAACCTGTGACCGCGATCATCATGCGCTCGCCCTTGAAATGCTCGCCAAGCTCCGAAATTATGTCAAATACTGTCTTTCTGATATCCGAGAAGTGACGTCTGTACTGGCTGTACAGAAGCTCGTCGTTCTCGCCGATAACGGCCGCCTTTACTGTGGTTGAACCGATATCAAGTCCTGCTCGCTTCAATGTATCAAATCCTTTCCTCTGAAAAAACCGGAAAATTCACCCGGTACACATATTTTTATTATAGCACAACTGTCAGAGAATTGCAAGCGCAAACAAATGGTTTAACGGGCGGTTTTGTGATGGTTGTCTGAAAAAAGTATCCGGAATATACTGACCAGCCTATTGACAAATGCTTCCGCAAAGCGTAAAATATAAGCATTCAGAGAATCCAACCGAAAGGAATGGCAGATCATGACTATCAGACCAGCCAGAGAAAGCGACCTCCCGGAGCTTCTGGCAATATACAACTACGAGGTAGAGCACGGCGTTGCCACCCTCGACCTCAACCCGCGCACCCCGGACGAGTGGAAGGAATGGTTCAGTGCGCACCAGACCGACTCGCATTTCATTCTTGCGGGTGAGGAAAACGGCGCCGCCATCGGCTACGCTTCCCTCTCGGAATACCGCCAGAAAGAGGCGTACGCCTCCACTGCGGAGCTTTCAGTGTACATCTCCCCGGACTTCCGCAGGAAAGGCGCCGGCTCCGCGCTGATAGGCGCAGTGCTCGACCGCGCAAAAGAGTGCGGAACGCTCCACAGCGTCGTATCGGTGATAACCGCCGGAAACGATGTCAGCGAAAAGCTTCACCAGAAATTCGGCTTCGCATTCTGCGGAACGCTGCATCAGGTGGGCTTTAAGCACGGGAAATACCATGATATAGACAACTTTGAGCTGATTTTTGACGGTCAGAAGTAAGGGAGTAAGAATGTTCAGTGAGATAAAAAGCGCGGGACTTTTCGGTCTGAACGCGTTCATGGTGACGGTTCAGGCGAGCATCGCGCCGGGTCAGCCGTCGTTCGACATCGTAGGAATGCCGGATATCGCCGTGCAGGAGAGCAAGGCGCGCATCCGCGCGGTGCTGGGTCATCTGGAGCTGAAACTGCTTAACGGGAAGGTCACGGTGAACCTCGCCCCGGCGAGCGTGCGCAAGATAGGCTCCATGTTCGACCTGCCGATAATAACCGCGCTGATGAAGCTGGGCGGACTCATCACCGCCGACCTGTCCGACAGCGTTTTCATCGGGGAGCTGTCCCTTGACGGCAAGCTCGCGCCGGTCAACGGAGCGCTCTCGATGGTGCTGACCGCCGCGCAGAACGGCGCAAAGCGCGTATTCCTCCCGAAGGCTAACGCCAAGGAGGCGTCCGTCGCCGACGGTATCGAGGTCTACGGCGTGGAGCACGTCGCCCAGATAATGGAGTTCCTGCGGCACGGAACCGGGCTTTCTCCGGAGGAGAAGTATGTCCCGAAGCGGCGCGAAGGCGCTCACCTGCTGGATTTTGCGGACGTTATGGGGCAGTCCCAGGCGAAGGCGGCGATAGAGGTCGCGGCGGCAGGCTCGCACAATCTGCTCATGCTGGGACCTCCAGGGTCGGGTAAATCCATGCTTGCAAAGCGTATCCCCTCGATACTCCCGGAGATAACCTTCGCCGAGAGCATCGAGACCACCCAGATATACTCCGTAGCCGGTGAGATAAACCCCGCGGAGCCGCTCGTGACGGAACGTCCGTTCCGCGCCGTGAGCCACACCGCGTCCGCAGTCGGGCTGGTCGGCGGAGGGAGCATTCCCCGCCCCGGCGAGATCAGCCTGGCGCACAACGGAGTGCTGTTTCTGGACGAGCTTCCGGAGTTCGACCGCCGCGTGCTGGAAGCGCTCCGTCAGCCGCTTGAAAACGGCGACATCGTGATCTCCCGCGCCAGCGGCTCGGTGAGCTACCCCTGCCGCGTAATGCTGGTCGCGGCGATGAATCCCTGCCCCTGCGGGAATTTCGGCAGTCCGGTGAAGAAATGCACCTGCACACCGCAGAAGGTCACGGCGTACCTCAACCGCATATCAGAGCCGCTGCTTGACCGCATAGACCTCCAGGTCGAGGTAAAGCCCCTCCAGTACGCCGACCTGAGCCGCCGCGCTCCGCAGGAAAGCTCCGCGGCTATCGCGGAACGCGTCCAGAAGGCGGTGGAGATACAGAAAAAGCGCTTTGCCGGAACGGATATCCGCAGCAACAGCGGTATCACCTCCGACATCATCGGGGAGGTCTGCCGGCTGACTCCAGACGCGGAGGAAATGCTGAAATCCGCATTTGAGAAACTGGGGCTTTCCGCCCGCGCCTACGACCGTATCCTGAAAGTCGCAAGGACCTGCGCCGACCTCGCAGGCAGCGAGGATATCGGGAAATCCCACATCGCCCAGGCGATAAGCTTCCGCAGCCTTGACCGCAAGTACTGGAACAGATAGCACAGGGGTGACAATATGGAGCAAAGCATTACTTTCAGAGAGCTTGACAAACATGAAATCGGAATGGCTATGGAGCTGGCATGGGAAGTCTTTATGCAGTTTGAAGCTCCGGAATACTCTGACGAGGGCATAAACGAATTCTACCGTTCAATACACGACGATGATTACGTTTCCAGACTCAGAGTTTTTGGAGCGCTTTCCGGAAACGAACTCGTCGGAATGATTGCCACAAGGAATGAAGGGACGCACATTGCCTTGTTCTTCGTAAAGGGAAGCCGTCACAGACAGGGCATCGGAAGAATGCTGTTTCAGACAGTCATGAAGAATCGTCCTTCTGGGAAAATGACCGTAAATTCCTCGCCCTATGCTGTACCGGTGTATCACCGGTTCGGCTTCACGGATACGGACATAGAACAGGTGGTCAGCGGTCTTAGGTTCACACCTATGGAATTAAAGTAAATTCCTCTTCCGAAATTTCAATAAATTATTGTTTTCCACTTGAAAAATAGCGGAATTAATGGTATAATTAAAAATAATGCGGATTTTTCCGGTATATCAAAATAAACAAGGAACTATTTATATGGCAGACACAATGCAGGGTCTGAGAAGGACATGCTTATGCGGCGAAGTTACGCTGGAAATGGGCGAAGTCGTTGTAGGCGGATTCACACAGAGAGTCCGCGACAAGGGCAGCCTTATCTTCATAGATCTGAGAGACAAGTCCGGTATCGTTCAGCTCGTTTTCGATGAGACCACCGAAAAGAGCGTGTTCGAAAAGGCGGAGAGCGTACGCTCGGAGTATGTTCTGCTGGCTAAGGGTACTGTGCGCGCGCGTGAGAGCGTCAACACCGAGATAAAGACCGGCGGCATTGAGATAGTCGTAACAGAGCTGCGCATTCTCTCCAAGGCGCAGACCCCTCCCTTTGAGATAGTAAGCAACACCAAGACCAACGAGGAGCTACGCCTCAAGTACCGCTACCTCGACCTGCGCCGCGAGCCGCTCCAGAAGAACCTCATGATGCGCCACGAAATAGCAAAGGCAGCCCGCGAGTACTTCTACGCAAACGGCTTCACCGAGATCGAGACCCCGATGATGATAAAGTCCACCCCAGAGGGCGCGCGCGACTACATCGTGCCGTCCCGTATCCACAACGGCAAGTTCTACGCACTGCCGCAGTCCCCGCAGATGTACAAGCAGCTCCTGATGATCGCGGGCATGGACAGATATATCCAGCTTGCACGCTGCTTCCGCGACGAGGATCTCCGCGCAGACCGCCAGCCTGAGTTCACACAGATCGACCTCGAGATGTCCTTCGTTGACGTTGACGATATCCTTGAGTGCCTGGAGGGCTTCGTAAAGCACCTCTACAAGACCGTTCTCAACGTTGATATCCCCACTCCCCTGCCCCGCCTGACCTACGACGAGGCTATGACCCGCTACGGCTCCGATAAGCCGGATACCCGCTTCGGCATGGAGATAACTGACATCTCCGATATCGTAAAGGACTGCGGATTCTCCGTATTCAAGGACGCTGTTGCAAACGGCGGCTCCGTCCGCGGTATCGTTGCAAAGGGCGCCGCTGCAAAGCTCACCCGCAAGGAGATCGACAAGCAGACCGAATTCGTACGCGGCATCGGCGCGAAGGGTCTCGCTTACGTAAGGTGGGTAGACGACGCTCCTAACTGCTCCTTCGCAAAGTTCATGGGCGAGGGCGAGCTTGAGGATATCCTCAGGGCTCTCGGCTGCGAGAAGGGCGACGTTGCCCTCATCGTTGCAGATAAGGACAAGGTAACGCTCCCCGTGCTCGGCGCGCTCCGTCTCAAGATCGCAAAGCAGCTCGACATTATCCCCGAGGGCTGGAACTTCCTGTGGATCGTGGAGTTCCCGTTCTTCGAGTACGACGAGGAATCCGGCGAGTGGCTCGCTATGCACCACCCGTTCACAATGCCGCTTGACGAGTGTATTCCCTACCTTGACACCGACAAGGCAAGGGTACGCGCAAAGTGCTACGACCTCGTGCTCAACGGCATCGAGCTTTCCAGCGGCTCCATCAGGATCACCGACCCGGAGCTTCAGCAGCACATGTTCGAAATGCTCGGCATGACCGACGAGGAGATCAACGCGAAGTTCGGCTTCCTTGTCGACGCATACAAATACGGTGCGCCTCCCCACGGCGGCGCCGGCATAGGCCTCGACAGACTTGCAATGCTGATGTGCGGCTGCGACAGCCTCCGCGACGTTACTGCCTTCCCGAAGGTTCAGAACGCAAGCGAGCTGATGAGCGAGGCTCCCTCCACTGTAAGCGAGGAGCAGCTTAAGGAACTCGGAATAGCAATTACCAACAGCGAGGAATAATTCAACAGGCGGTGTAGTTATGGATAAGCGGGAATACAAGGAACTTTCAGAGCTTGCTGCAAACGGCGGTACAAAGGCGTTCGCGCGGCTCTACGAGACGGTCTACCGCGAGATGTACTACACCGCTTTTTATACCCTCTGCGACGACGCCGACGCGGTGGAGCTGGTCACAGCCTCCGCCCGGGACGGTATGACCACGGTAAATAAGCTGCGCAGCGAGGATGCTTTCCGGGCGTTCATGTTCCGGAACCTCTGTGCGCGGATACGTACAAAGCTCCGTGAATCCCCCGTGCAGCCGGTTCCGGAAAGCGGCGGATTCGACATACGCGCTGAATTTTCCAGACTAAGCGACGCTGAACGCCTTGTGGCAAGCATGTACATCGGCGCGAAGCTCCAGCCGGACGAAATATCGCTTTTCACCGGTATGAACTCCACGGCGGTAAACAAGACCCTCGAAAAGGTGCTGACCGCATTCGAGCTTGACTGAACGGCAAATACAGAACAGGAGGTGAACGCCGGTGACGGTTTCCGAAATACGCAGCCTTATGCTTGAAAAAGTTATCCCCGAGAGCCTGCTTCCGCAGAACATCGCGGTGTGCCTTATGGACGAAAACGCCGCCCCGCCGGAGCTGGACGCGTTCACATTCCTGAACCGCCTGCGCTCACTCGGGATAGGCTCGGCGGACTTTCTGTACCTGCTCAAGGGCTGCGGCGCTCCCGAGGAAGCTGTCTTGAAAATCGAGCAGCACCCGGATATGAACCTGCAAACGCTCATCGTCACGCTGGAAAGCTCCGGGCTTACGCCGAAGGACTACACCCGTATGCTATACACGGCGCGTCAGCTCTGGGAGCACACCATAACCATGCGTATAGACTCCGGCGACCTGGAAGCGGCGGCTGAGTCCCGACAGGAAGAACAGCCTGAGCCGCAAGATCCGGCTGGATCTGAGGAATCGACTGAGCAGGAAGCCCCCGCAGCGGAGGAATCCACACCGGAAGAGTCTGCTGAAACCACTGAGCCTACTGAGCCTTCCGAACCGCCCAGACCCGTCCGGACAGCGCGTCAGAAGAAGCGCCGCACCGAGGAATCCTACGAGGACGAATCACCCGATCAGGAAGCTCCGGTGCTGACCGCACGGCAGAAAAAACGCACAATCGACGACCTCGCGGAGGAACTCGGAATAGCGGCAGAGATTGAGGACGAACCTGAGGAAAAGTACACCGCCCGGCAGAGAAAGCGCCGGAAAGAGGAGACGGCTCCAGAAACGGAGCCCGAGCAGCCGGCAGAGGTCAGGGAGGATTCCCCGAAAGCGCGCAGGAATGCGATCATAGCCGCAGCCGCCGGCGCGGCGGTTCTGTTCGCGATTGACCCGCTGATGGATATTCTCGGCTTCACAGCGCCTGGAAGCTCCGGAGGAGAGTTCCAGTTCGCCTCTGATAATGCGGCGGTTTTCTCGGAAATTTACACCGCGTACACAAACGGCAGAATAAGCAGCGAAAAAACGCAGAAGCTGTCGAAAAACGAGCAGATTTTCGGCGATATGCTGATAAACTCCGGCAAGGAGCTTGGCGTATTCAGCAGCGGAAACACGCTGTGGTCTGCGGAGCCTGACGGGATAAGCGTTTACGCACTGGATTCCGGGGGGCTTGCGGCTCATGTGCTCCCGCCGGAGGGCGCGGAATTCGTTAAGGTCGTGCAGACTGATTCCGGCGTTACCGCGGTGTACTCCGGCGATGCGAAGTGCGGTCTCATAGGCGTGGACGGCAGCGGCGAAATCTGGAGCTGCGGGCAGTCCGGTACGCTCACGGATATTTTCTGCGGCGAGGACATCATTCGGCTCGGAAGCGTTTACACGCCGGGATTCACGAAGTCGTTCACCGTGGACGACGTACTTGAGTACCTCCCATACGGATCTAAGAACGGTCAGCTCACCGCGTTCTCCCCTGCTGAAATCGCGGTGAGCGGCTCGGCGGACGGCTGCAGCTACGCAGTCTGGGGCGAGTACGCCGCTGAAAACGGCGAGCAGAAAAAGCGCCTTGCCGCGCTCGGCTCCCCGATATACAGCGGCGCGGAGAGCTTCACCGCCGCAATGACCCGCGAAAACGGCTCCGCTGAACTCACATCTGACGGCGGCAGCCTTGTAAGCGCCGCGCTCCCGGAGATCACCGCCTGCGCGGCAGGAAACGGAGTCATCGCCGACGCCGAGATATCCGACGGCGGCGTTACCGTGTACCTCAGGGACAGCGCCCTGAAGCCGCTCGCGGCGTTTACCACCGGCGGTGAGATAGATCATCTCCGGATAAGCGGGAATGTCGTGTACGTAGGCAGCGGCGGCTCCACTGTTATGGCGGTGGATATCTCCGATACGTCCTCACCGAAGGCGCTCGATCTCACATCGGCTGACGGCGTGGTAAGCGGAGATTACGCGCTCTGCGGCGCGGTAAGCAAAACGGGTATCACGCTGACCCTGTACAAACTTGAAAGCAAAAAGGCAGTCCAGGCGGACAGCTTCGCCAAGGCGCTGACCGCTTCCGAGGTGGAGAGCTTCCGGTTCAGCGGGACAAACTGCTTCGTGATAAACGGCACGGACTGCTCCGGCGCGGCATACCGTTACTTCGACGGCGTTTCAGTCGTCGACGAATTCGCGGAACTTGGACGTTCCCGCAGCCTGCACACCCTCTACGACGACAAGACAGGCTACACCGGCGCGGCCGTTGTTGACGGCAGTCTGAAGCTGCTCAGCGGAGATAAAATTCTGAATTGAACTAAAACCGGGGCGAATGCTCCGGTTTTTCTTTGAAATATTATACATAAGCGAAGGCACAGATTTTGTATATCCTACAAAAATATGAAATCTTGTTGACAGAAAATAGAGAATAGTATATAATTAGTGTATGAGAACTGATTTCCCGGAGGTGCTTTGTTGTGAAATTCAGGCAGATCTGCGCCGCGGCACTCGCAGCTGTAGTGCTGGTAAGCGGCTGCTCCAAGCCAGGCACGGAAAGCGTTGATAAATATACCCGCGACGGAGAGGGACGCGTTATCCCGATCTCCGATGAATATATCCCCGCGAATTATACCCCCCGCTCCGACGACTGGAGCGTTATGCTCCGCGAGATTCCCGGCAGCTTCGGTCAGGAGACCGACAAGCTGATACCCGCAGTCTACCTCACTACCTCCGACCCGTCTGCGATCATCAAGGAGGATTACGCCGACTGCACGGTTCAGATAGACGCCGGAATGACAAACGGAAGGTACGAAAGCACAGAAGTGCTCACCGGAAAGATACGCGGCAGAGGCCACTCCACCTGGGAATGGCCGAAGAAGCCCTACAAAATCAAGCTTGACGACAAAGCGTCACTGCTTGGAATGTCCGAGGCGAAGCGCTGGGTGCTCCTCGCGAATTACGCCGACGAATCCCTGCTGAGGAACACCGCCGCGTTTGAAATGGCGCGTTCCCTCGGGAGCTTCCGTTTCGTGCCGCACGCTATCCCGGTGGACGTCTATATGAACGGGATATATCAGGGAGTATACACGCTCGGCGAGCAGCTTGAAGTCAAGACATCGCGGATTGCGATAGACGACAGCCTCGCGAATGTCGAGACCGGATACCTTCTTGAGATAGGCGGCGCAGACCCCTCCACCGATAAGGAAGGCTGGAATTACTTCAATCTGCCCTCCGGCTGCGGAGTGAACATCAAGATAAAAAGCCCCGACACCGAGGAGGATCCACAGGCTGACTACCAGTGGACGCAGAAGCACTTCGACTTCATCTACGACTATATGTGCAAGGCTGACGCCGCAATAACCACCCTGGACGGCTATGAAAAGTACATCAACGTAGACAGCTTCATCGACTGGTTTCTGGTGCATGAGCTGAGCTACAATCTTGACTCCTGCTTCCGCCGGAGCTGCTACATAACAAAGCCCACCCTCAGCCGACTTGAAATGGGGCCTATATGGGACTTCGACCTGGCCTTCGGCAATATGTACATGGATAATCCGAAGTACGACGACTGGGCTACGATAGGCAGCATGGACAGCAGCAGCTACATCGGCGTTACATGGTTCAACTACCTCATGACCGACGAGGATTTCCGGAACAAGGCGCGCACACGCTGGAACGATGTCCGCGATACGATGGTGAACGCAGCGCTCGGCACCATAGACGCCTACAAGCCGATGGTGATACCCTCCGCTGAGGAGAACTTCGAGATTTGGAACACTCTGGGCGTGGCAAACGGATTCCAGCCGCTGACGATGAAAAACTGCAACACCTATCTTGACCAGGTGCTGTATCTCAGGAAGTTCATCAACAACCGCGCAAAGTGGATCGACGAAAATCTATAAGCATATCCCCGCAGAACACCTGCGGGGATATTTGTGTATTTTTCACAATTGACAACCTCCGTATTGTATGTTATAATAAGCGACGTAAAATTATGATGTGGATTTTTCCGGACGCGCTCCCCTTTTCGCCACACAGCATATGCTGTGTGGTTTTTTTGTGCGATTTTCCGGGTAGGAGGTAAGATGGACAACACCTTTATGAAGGAAAAACCGGTGCTGCCGCTGCTGCTTTCAATGGCGCTGCCGATGGTAATTTCAATGCTTGTGAACTCGCTGTACAACATCGTGGACAGCCTGTTCGTCGCCAAAATAAGCGACAGCGCAATGACCGCGCTGTCGCTGGTGTTCCCGGTGCAGAATTTCATCAACGCCGCCGGGATCGGCTTCGGAGTGGGAATAAACGCCGTGATCGCGTTCTACTCCGGCGCGGGCGACAAGGAGCGCGCAGACCGCGCAGCTACGCTCGGAGTGCTTCTTGCAGCTATCCACGGAGTTATACTCACCGTTGTCAGCATTCTGATAATGCCGCCGTTCCTCGGAGCTTTCACCAACGACCAGGAGGTAATACAGCTCGGACTTCAGTACTCTAATGTCGCGTTTCTGTTCTCGGTAGTGATAAATCTCGGCATGGCGTTCGAGAAAATATTCCAGGCTGTAGGCAGCATGAAAACCTCAATGGTGAGCCTGCTGTGTGGCTGTATCGTCAACATTATCCTCGACCCTATGATGATCTTCGGCTGGGGATTCCCCGAAATGGGCATCAAGGGCGCCGCGCTTGCCTCCGGAATCGGCCAGAGTATTTCTCTTGCAATTTATATCGTCGTGTACTTCCTGCGGCCGATAAGCGTGAAACTCAGCAAAAAGCACCTCTCCCCCGACGGCAGAATGATAGGCAGGCTGTACTCAATAGGTGTTCCCGCGGCGCTGAACCTCGCGCTGCCGTCAATACTCATCTCAGCGCTGAACGCAATTCTGGCGGCGTTCTCCGAGGTGTACGTCCTGGTTCTGGGAATATACTACAAGCTGCAAACCTTCCTGTATCTTCCCACAAGCGGAATAATCCAGGGAATGCGCCCGCTTATCGGATACAATTACGGCGCCGGAGAGTATAAGCGCGTCAGCCAGCTTTTCCGCATTGTTCTGCTAATGAGCTGCGGTATAATGACGGTCGGCACCGCCATCTGCCTGCTGATACCCGGTCAGCTAATGGGAATGTTCACCGACAGCCCCGACGTCATCGCCGCCGGAGAGACCGCTCTGCGCATAATCAGCGCGGGATTTATCGTGTCGTCGGTGTCCGTTACGGCCTCCGGTTCGCTTGAAGGTCTTGGCAAGGGAGTTCCGTCGCTTATAATCTCGCTGTGCAGGTTCATTGTGGTGATAATTCCGGCGGCGTTCCTGCTCAGCCGCGCATTTGAAGCAAACGGCGTCTGGAACGCATTCTGGGTAACCGAGCTGATAACCGCCGTTATCTCGCTGTTCATTTATAAGAAGTCGGTAAAACTGCCGTCGGAAGCTAAGAAGTAAAGGTCACCTCTAAACAAAATTACAGGCAGGAACATTATGGCTCCTGCCTGTTTGTCGTTTGATAAGGGGAACCTCTAAAAACCGGTGTGAAAAGCAAAAATGGGCAGAGTGTGCCAGATTCTAGGAAAGCCGACGAAGTAAGGCTGTATGCCTTACGAGGAGGTTTGACGACGAAGATGGTGCGCACTGCACATTTTCGCTCACATGAGGTTTTTAGAGGTGACCATAATATAATTCCGCTCACTTGACCGGAAGCCCCGCCGAGCATTGCGTTATTTCTTTTCAGCGTCGCGGTGGAGAGTTCTGACCCTCAGCCCTTTCTCCCGGAGATACGCCGCGGTAAGCTCCGCAAATGTAACGCTGCGGTGCTTTCCGCCGGTGCAGCCGAACGCGATGACAAGACGGCTCTTGCCCTCGGTGACGTAATGCGGAATCAGGAAGGATATCAGGTCGAACAGCTTGTCCCGAAGCTCCTGCGACTGCGGGAAGCTCATAACGTAATCCTGAACTTCCTTTTCAAGCCCGGTCTTGTGCTTAAGCTCCGGAACGTAGAACGGATTCGGCAGGCAGCGGACATCGAAAACAAGGTCAGCCTCCTGCGGGGAGCCGTACTTGAACCCGAACGACATGCAGCTAACGATCATTCCGTCAGAAGCCTTCTCGAGGAACAGACCCGCGATCTGCTCCTTGAGCTGCCCCGTGCTGAGCATCGTGGAATCAATTATGTAGTCTGCATTGAGGCGTATCTTGCTGAGAAGCTCCGCTTCCGCGTCGATAGCCTTGCCGATGTCTCCGCCGGATACCTCGTCGAGCGGGTGCTTGCGGCGGGTCTCCTTGTAGCGCTTCATCAGCACCTCGCGGGAAGCCTCCAGGAACAGCACCTTTACGTCTATTCCGCGGATATGCAGCTTCGTGATGCACTCTTCCAGCTTGAAAAACATCGCGCCGCCGCGTATATCAGTGACTATCGCGACCTTTGTTATCTCGGCGTTTTCATTGCACAACGCGGCGAAATCCGGAATAAGCTGCGGCGGCATATTATCTATGCAGAAAAAACCGATGTCCTCCAGCGCCTTCATCACCGAGGATTTACCCGAGCCGGAAAGCCCGGTCACTATAACGAATTCCATCTGTTGCTCCTTTTCTGGGTCAGGTAACTGCTATTGAAGGATCAGCATTTCGCATTCCAGCTCAACGCCCTTCTTCTCGAGAACTACGCGCTTTACCTCGTTCACCACCGCCATCACGTCCTCAAACGTAGCGTGGCCGCGGTTGATAACAAAACCGCTGTGCTTTTCGCTGACCTGCGCTCCGCCGATGGTGAATCCCTTCAGACCGCACTCCTCTATGAGCGCGGCTGCAAAGTACCCATCCGGACGCTTGAACGTGCTTCCGCAGCTCGGGAAGTTCAGCGGCTGCTTGTCGCGGCGGCGCTGCATAAGCTCCTCCATACGGGATTTTATCTCAGCCTTGTCGCCGGGGACGAGTTCCATCGTGACCGAGGTTATAACCATGCTGCTCCCGCTGAAAACGCTGTGGCGGTAGGTAAGCTGCATTTCCGCAGCGGACATCTCGTGTATCTCCCCGTCGCCGCCGACATACCGGCATGAGGTCACGACGTCCTTCATCTCGCCGCCGTACGCCCCGGCGTTCATGTAGAGCGCTCCGCCCAGTGAGCCGGGAATGCCGTACGCGAACTCCAGCCCGGTCAGCGAGTGTTCCAGGGCTGCGGAACACAGCGCGTACAGCGGAACTCCCGCCCAGGCGGTGAGGCTGTTCCCGCGCGCCTCGACCTCCGTCTTCTCGCCGGAAAGCAGGATCACAGCCCCGCGCCAGCCCGCGGAGCTTACCAACAGGTTGCTCCCCCTGCCGAGGATAAAGTGCGGGATATTCTCGCTGCGGCACAGCCTGAGCACGGTCAGGAGCTGCTTCTCGTCAGCGGTTTTTACGAGCAGGTCGCAGGCTCCGCCTATCTTCATGGAGGTATAGGGAGCGAGCGCCGCGTTTTCCTCGCAGGGAATGCCGTCGTTCCGGCAGGCGGCGATCAGTTGGGAATAGTTCAAGGTGTGACCTCCGGTGTGTAGTAGAATTTTGCCGACGCCGCACAAACATGTTCTCCGCGCAGCGCTGACCTGATATAGATTATGCCGGTAATGCTGCTGTCATTCCGCGAAGGAGAAAACTGCCTCGCTGTCCTCAATGGCGGCGTACACGCTGCGGAGCGCTTCCTGCGCCGCGCCGTAAAGATCGAAATGTGCAAGCTCCACGTCCTCGCCGCCGTTTATCACGGCGAAGATGGAGCTTTCGTTTATGTAGAGGTGGCTGCTCTCGACCAGACGCATGCCGTCCTGTGAAAGAAAAAACATACCGTCTCCTTACTCAGCGAGGGTGTAGAGGAACGCCGCGCCGATTATACCTGCGTCGTTTCCGAGCTGGCAGATACCGAGCTTTGTCGACCTCTTGGGGTCGACGCAGTAGCTATCCTCTGCGATTATCTTCTCAAGCGGCTTGGTGAGGTTGTCGCCCTCCTTGCAGATTCCGCCGCCGATGAGGAGTATCTCCGGCTGGAAAGTATTTACGATGTTTGTAAGTCCGCAGCCGAGGTAGGATATGTACATATCAACGACTCCGGAAGCGCTCTTGTCGCCTGCGCGCCAGCCGTCGAACGCGGTCTTGCCGTCGACGTTATTGATATCGCCTGAGCATATCTCCCACATCTTGCTGGACTTGTCGGCTTCCATAGCTTCCTTGGTCATGTTGATGAGCGCGGTAGCGGAGGAATACGCCTCGAAGCAGCCCTTGCGTCCGCAGTTGCAGGGTCTGCCGCCGTAGTGGACAACGGTGTGTCCCAGCTCGGCGCCGCAGTAGTTGAATCCGGTGTAGATTCTGCCGTCGATGATGATACCGCCGCCTACGCCGGTTCCGAGGGTGACTACTACAACGTCCTTGCAGCCCTTGCCAGCGCCCGCGAGGACCTCGCCGAACGCCGCCGCGTTAGCGTCGTTTTCAACGTAGACCTGCTTGCCGAGGCGTGCGCCGATGAGCGAACGCAGGTCGGTGTTGCGAAATCCGAGGTTGCAGGAATACAGAACCACGCCCGTATCGCGGGAAGCAGTGCCGGGGGTTCCGATACCGATGGAGTTCAGCTCGTCGATAGTTACCTTCGCGTCGTTAAGAGCCTTCCAGACGGTCTCCGCGATAGAATCCGCGATCTCCTCCGCCGGACGCGGGAGATCGGTCTTGCAGGTTGCCTTGGCTACGATATTGTAATTTTCATCGACCAGACCGACTTTTATGTTAGTTCCGCCGAGGTCGATACCTATATTGTACTTCATTATAATACACCTTTCTTTTAAATTCGGAATTATGAATTCGGAATTCGGAATTTCGGTGTCCGCTCCGCGGACTGATTTCAATTATTCCAAAATCGTACAACAGCAAAGTAAGCGGAAATGTCCGTTGTAGATTGCTTTTGGAATTCGTCCCGCGAAGCGGGACACATTCATTCCGAATTCCGCATTCCGAATTCCGAATTAATTTTAAATGTTGAGGTCTGACATGATCTCCTCGCTGTCGGAGTCGATCCCGAGCTGATGGAGCAGGTCCTTTGCAGCGTTGTAGCCCATCTTCTTCATACGGTTGTTCATAGCGGCTACCTCGAGAATAACTGCGAGGTTACGGCCGGGCTTTACCGGGATAGTGAGCAGCGGCACCTTAACGCCGAGGATAGCCATATAGTGGGTATCCACGCCCATTCTGTCGTAGGTCTTTTCGGGGTTCCACAGCTCCAGCTCGACCACCATGTCGATCTTCTCGTTGAGCTTAACAGCGCCGACGCCAAAGAGCTGACGCGCGTTGATGATACCGATGCCGCGCAGCTCGAGGAAGTGGCGGATATTGTCCGGAGAGCTTCCCACCAGGGTAATGTTGGACGCCTTCTTGATCTCTACCGCGTCGTCGGCGATGAGTCTGTGACCGCGCTTTACAAGCTCGATCGCGGTCTCGCTCTTACCTACGCCGCTCTCGCCGAGGATAAGGACGCCCTCGCCGTAGATCTCAATGAGAACTCCGTGGCGGGTGATACGGGGAGCGAGCTGAAGATTCAGGAAGTTAACCAGCTTAGATGTGAAAACCGATGAGGATTCGTCGGTGCGTAGCAGGGTTGTCTCATGCTCCTTCGCGCTCTCGACAAGCTCAGGGAACACGTCCAGGTCGCGGGTGATGATAAGCGCCGGGAACTTGTAGCTCAGCAGGTTGTCGATACGCTCGCGGCGTACGTTAGGCTCCAGGGTCGAGAGGTAGGAATGCTCCGTTCTGCCCATCACCTGGATACGCTGCTTGTCGAAGTACTCGTAAAATCCAGCGAACTGCAGACCGGGTCTGTTTATCTCATGGTCGGAGATAAGGGTATTGCCGCCGTCCTCCGGCATGTATATAACTTCCAGCTTATATTCGTCGATTATTTTCTGAAGGGGGAACGAAAATTCCCGGTTGATTTCATCAAAAGGCATAAAAATGTTCCTTTCCCGTATTTTGATAGCGGCGCACAAAGCCACGATTATATTATACAACGATTCGCTGATTATTTCAAGGGATTTTGTGAAATTTATATGCTATTTTCGCCGTCATCGGCGGGGAGGGATTCCAGCCGCAGCTGAAGGTCGCACGGCTCGCGGAAGGAGGCGGTCTCGGGGATATCGTTCCCGCCTATCCGGAAATCTATTCCGGCTTTCCGCGCCTGAGCCTTCTGGAATTTCCGCTCGATGTTGTACAGCCTGCCGTCCTTGATGAAATGCGCGCCGGTCTGGTGGAAGCTGAACGGCACGTTGCATTCCACGCACTGCCGCCGCAGGTCGAGTATCCAGGCGTAGTCGCAGGGACGGGCATGCGCTCCCGATTCCCCGCCGGCGGAGACTTCCTCGATACCGCTCCAGAGCCACTTTGAGAGGTCGACGCGCTCCAGCATCGGAGCCACTATCACCGAGCGGTGCTTTATCGGCAGCGACAGGAATATCGGCAGCCGGAAGTCGGCGCGCTCCTGATTTTCGACGGTGCAGCCTATCATAACGTTGTCGTAGCCTTCGCCCCAGTCCGGCGGGAGGCACTCGGCGAGACGGTCGATGCGCTTCGTGAAAAAGTAGAACCAGCAGTCGGAGCGCTCTCGCATCATGCGCCAGCAGTCCTGCCGCCAGGGGTCGGCGTCCTTCAGCAGGAAATCCGACGTGAAACAGGTCAGAATAATCCTCCCCGGCGGTATTTTGTAGCTGCCGCCGCGGCCTCGCTGCACCGGCAGGTCGAACGCCGCGTTTTTTGTGCACCGGCTGCTTGCGGTCGGATTCCCGTACATTTCGTCCTGCCTGTAGACGTAGCAGAATTTGCAGCCCGGACTTATTTTCGTGCAGCCGTGCCAGGGATTCCAGTCTGCGTATATGCTGTCTTTCATGGCGGACTCATTCCTTCCCTCTTGAATGATGAAACGCCTGCGAAAACAGGCGCTTCTTTGCTGTGTTCAGATCAGCGCGTTAAAACTCACTGACTGCTTTATTTATAGTATATCACAGTCCCCGGCGAAATGCAAGCGTTCTTAACGGCATCTTAACACAGCTTTTCGACAAATTATTGCATTCCGGTGATTTCAAGCATAAAAACGCCCGCAGGCCGTTTTATAAGTCACAGATTCCGGTGGCGCTTTTTGTATAACATTGCCCAAATGTTATTCTGACTATTGACAAAAGATGTATAAAAATGTATAATTATAGCGTATGACAGTTGGCAGCGGTTAATTTAGTGTTCAAAATTGTGTTGACGCTGTTAAATACGCGGTAATTTTGGTTTGGAGAAAAATATGAAAAAAAGAATGTTCATCGGAAGCGCTTTGTTGATAGCAGGGCTGGTTTCCGGCTGCACTATGGACCCCTCGGTGGTGGATTCGCCGGACAAGGTGCATGACCCTATCACGATTTTTTCGCCGATCTGCGAGCTTGACGATTTCATTGACGAAGTGCACCGAAGCTACCCCGAAATAAACATCGAGATCCTGAACTACAATGGTCAGAACACCACCGCCTACACCCAGGAAATGTTTGAAGCCGGAGACATTCCGGATATATTCGGAATGACATTCAACATATCCAAACACATGGAAGTCAGCGATAAGCTGATAGACATGTCGGGATTTGCATTCACCGATAAATACAAGGAAAACTGCCTGAACGACGTGATCACCGAAAGCGGCGCGATATACGCCCTCCCGAGCCACTACCAGTGCCAGGGCATAACCTACAACAAGACCCTGCTTGAGAAGCACGGCTGGGAGCTTCCGCAAAGCCTTGACGACCTCCGGGAGCTGTCCGAAAAGGCACAGCAGGCAGGGGTGCGGCTTGCTCTGAACGAGCTCCAGTTCTCGGGCTACGGATTCCAGTACCTGTGTAACATCTGCGACACCGGGTTCCTGAGCACCCTTGACGGAAGACGATGGCAGGAGGATTTCCTCAACGGAAGGGCAAGCGCCTCCGGAACGCCGGAAATGCTCGAATGCCTCTCAATGCTGCAAAAGTGGCGGGATATCGGAATGCTCAATGGAGATGGCAACGTAATCAATGACAGTGAACAGCATGACGAATACGCTCTTGGAAACACTCTGTTCCTGCTCGGCAGCCATAATTCAATGGCGGGCTGCGAGGACGAATTCGGACTTATGCCCTACCTCTCCGAGGACGGAAAGCAGAATGTGTATATTCTGAACGTGCGGCGGTATTACGCCATGAGCCGCACTCTACAGCAGCCCGGGAACGAACAGAAACTCAGGGACGCCATGCATGTGATGGAGGTGCTCTCCACAGTCGAAGGAATGAACGCCCTCGGCGGCGACGCCTTGAAAAGCTCGTCGCTGCTGCCGCTGAAAAACGCTCCCATCTCCGAGGATAACTGCTATTACGCCATCACAGAAGAATTCAGCACCGGCCATACCGCTCCGTTCATCTATTCCGGCTGGGAAAACGCGATAGTCTCCGTTGGGGATGTCATGACCTCGTTCATTCTTGGCGACGCGGAACTTGAGGATGTTGTGAAAATCATTGACGCCTCGCAGAACGACATCGTGAACGATATCACTGAGACCTACACGACCGTTACCGAGCACATCGGTCAGGAGGACTGCGCACGGCTTGTCGGCAAGGCTTTCGCGCAGGCGACCGGCTCCGACCTTGCCCTCGTATCGCTGGGCAAATGGATACCCGGCCATATCAGCACACAGAATACGCAGGGAGTAAGCGGCTCGCTGTATCCCGGGGAGATCACTGAGCAGCAGCTCTGCGCAATAACCCCCACCGGCTGGAAAGACACCATAAAAACCGTGACGCTTACCGGCGCACGGATAAACGAGCTGGTTCGGCAGGGCTTCGACCTATACGGCGACGGGAAAACCTATCCCTATATACTGGTGACGAAGAAAGGCTTCAGTCTGGAGCCGGACAAGACCTACAAGCTTGCGATATGCGGAGCGACAGACGCCGTAGAAGCCGAAGGAAATATTCTGGACAGCGGAATCGCGGGGCTTGAATCGGTCGAGGAAATGATGTCGGCGTATGAATCGTTTTCGGCAAAGGATATAATCTGGGAATAATGCAGGAGGAAATATGAAGCATTTGTCTGTCAGACCCGCTGCCGCAAAACTGATGATCTCCTGCGAGGCGTTCGTTGCCGCTGCCGTTCTGGGAGTCGTGCTGTTTCTTAATTTCTACCACAGCTACAACGACGGAATACTCTACAGCGAACGTCTCAATCAGATGAAGGAGGTCACGACTCAGTTATTCGAGGGGCTCAACGATGTGCTTGAGCTTCGCTGGGCTGACGCTCGGTCCCACACGAACCAGCTAATGAGAAGCGGCATTCATACCTCGCAGGAACTTTACCAATTCATAAAGGAGCAGGAAGAAGTCTGTGATATGCCGCAGAAGGGAACGAGCCTTGTCGCCGTAGACACCCGCGGCAGATATTACACCAGCTCCGGCGCCATGGGGCTTACCGAAAATATAAACTATTTTTTCGATGAGCCGGAACATGTGAGCTTCGTTTCAAGCTCCCTCAACGGCGGAACCACCAACATAGTTTTTATGTACCGGCTCAGCTCCCCAATGGAGATCTCTGACGGCGACGACAGGATAAGCCTGATGTATTTCGGGACGGTCCAGGCAATGCAGGAACTGGGCCAGTATTTCAACTGCAAGGCGTACAATGACAACAACAGCGTGTACGTCCTCGACCAAAACGGCTCGAAGATATTCAGCTCGAATTCCATCGAGCTTATCAGCGGTCACAATGTTTATTCCGTGCTGCGGCAGATGGAGTACCTCCACGGCAGCAACTTCGAACAGACCCAGCAGGAGCTGAACTCAAATGGCATCGCGTATTCCAACGCAGTCCTGGACGGCGAGGAATACTATTACGCGCTCCGTCGCCTGGATACGGCAGACTGGACGCTGATGTTCCTTATACCGTCGTCGTATGTGGCGGTAAATACGGTCAACCTCGTGGACACAACCGGTTCGATAATCATGACGTTCGCAGGGGTAATGCTGGTGCTGTGCGTGGGATTCGTATACCTGGTGCTGAGGAGCCAGCAGAAGGAAGCGCTCCGGGCAGAGCGGAACAACACACGCCGCATGGAGGAGCTTAATTCCATACTGGAAGCCAAAAACGAACAGCTCCGCCAGGCGAACACTGAAATCGAAAACGCGCGCCGCGCCGCGGCAGTCGCGAACAAAGCAAAAACCACGTTTCTGTCGAACATGTCGCACGATATCCGCACGCCTATGAACGCCATAGTTGGTATCGCAGACCTTCTCGGCTATGAAACGGAGAGCTCCGAACGCATCAAGGAATATACCCGCAGGCTTCAAAACTCCAGCCATCACCTGCTGGGGCTGCTCAATGATATTCTTGACATGAGCCGCATAGAAAGCGGAATATCGTCACTTAACCTCGAAAAGCTGGAGCTTTCAGAGCAGATATCGCAAATCGAAACGATCATCCGCACCAACACCAGGGAGCGGCGGCAGCAGTTTGAAATCCGCACCCGCATGATACGCCACGAGCAGATAAACGGCAACGGAACACACCTGAGGCAGATACTGCTGAACATTCTTACAAACGCTGCAAAATACACTCCCGACGGCGGAAGGATAATCTTCGAGATAACCGAGCTTGACAGCGAACCGGGCTATGCGGAATACCAGTTCACAATATCGGACAACGGCATGGGAATGTCGCAGGAATTTATCAGCACGATATTCAGCCCATTCACCCGCGCGGAGAATTCCGTTACAAACAAGGTCCAGGGAACAGGTCTGGGAATGACGATCACGAAAAGCCTTGTCGATATGATAGGCGGC
>ENA-UOOD01001644-UOOD01001644.1-human-gut-metagenome-genome-assembly--contig:-CS67-NODE-1644-length-22135-cov-29.567844_pt1 | contig 22135 bp, 27 predicted proteins | sample MGYA00242464_ERZ724011 | MGnify/ENA metagenome assembly ERZ724011 | reverse complement strand
TTATGCTGTGCTCAGCGCGGTCGTTGCTCAGCCCCAGACGGCCATCCTCCGGATAGCGGATCAGGTAGGACCACTTCTCCAGTAGGTAGTGAATTGCTTTGCCTAAGGCGGATTTCAGCACTACTCTGCCGCTCATCTCATTTGCCTATCAATCGAAAAGGAGAATCAAAGAATGACCGACAATCAGATTATTTCAAACACAAAGCTGGAAATTATTAAGGCAAGCGACATTATTATCAGCTTTATACCGGCGCATTTGAGCTGGAATGATCTTGAGGAGTCTTGAAAACGTACAGTTTTCAAGACTCCTCAAAAATTTTTGCAGCAATATTCTCCAATGCGTCACTGAAAATCTCATGAACACGGATCAGCGAAACGACCTCGCAGATATGGGAATAAGTACGATCCGCTGATAATGTATGACAGCAAGCGGGATATTGCTGATCTGCTGAATGAACAGGGAGAAAAGCATTCCGTGCGGAAATTCCTGTGGCAGCAGCAACCGGACCAAACGCCGCGACATAGAAAGGAAAAGCAGCAGGAGCGTTAATCTTTATAACGTGAACGAAAAAGCGAAAGCTCCCACTTGGTGTTATAAAGCCAAGTGAGAGCTTCACGGAGGTTTTCAATTGCAGCGTTTTTTAGAGATCCAAAATCTCAATGTTGTGGGTCAGCACGTCTGTGTATTGCAGCGTATGCCGCTTTGCCTGCCCGGATGAGCTTTCTTCAATTTGAAAGATATGAGCATAAACCCCCGTGATCTCCACAGGGACGTTACTCAAATGGAGTTTCGGCTGGGCGATGGAAACATTGATGCGGATTTTTGGGTTGGTTCGGTATCGTTCCAAAATACTTTGCCGTATCTGTTGGACGTTGTAAATATCATTCATAATGCCTGCACTTTCTATCACAAACCCGCCTGATTGAAGTCAGGCGGGTTTGGCGTCAGTTGAAATATTCGCTCACATCGGCTTTGTCGTTATACTGCTTGCGGACGCGGACCAGCACAGAACCGTCGGCCTGCTCGGTCTCCTCGGCGATCTGATACCGGGTGCGGCTTCTGTCCATCGTCGCCTTGTAGCGGCTCACTTCGTCGTGGTTGACCTTGAGCTGCTGCTCAAGGGTCAGACCGCAATCGTCCTTCTGCGCAAACACCAGTGTTTGCAGGATGCACGCTGCCTTTACGCGCTTCATTGATTTCACCTCCCTCAGCCTCCGCCCGGTCAGAACGGATGCCCTTTTTCAGAGAGATGATCAGTGAACAAACAGCCTGTGTGCGCCAGTCTGCCGCCAACGCCCACTGCACCGGATGCACTCCCGTGATACCTTTGTATGGCTTTATTTTATCAAATTCGAAACTCGATTTCAAACGAATTTTTCTTCTATGCCACGATTTTTTCTTTAGGCACCTTGCGAAATAAGAGCGCTGGTGCTATACTCTGATCGTAAGCACCCTAATGATTTTTCGAGGTGATCTCATGGACAGCGAACTGAATTTACGCCTGCTGGGGATGATGCTGCAAAACTCTTACCTCATGCAGACGCGGGAGAAATACCGAGGACAGGGACGACTGTTGATCTTGCTGCACTTGCATGGTTCCTTGACCCAACGGGAATTGATCGAGCTGACTGGACGCCGCTCTGCAACGCTTAGTGAGCAGTTGGACGGCATGGAGAAATCCGGGCTGATTTCCCGCTGCAAAAACGAGCAGGACAAGCGGAATGTAGACGTCGAGCTGACCGCGCAGGGCAAGAAGGCCGCGATAGAGGCGATGCAAAACCGGCAGGCTTATGCGGACGAGCTGTTTGCCGCGATGCCGCAGCGGAAAAAGCAGCAGCTTGCGGGACTTCTGGACAGCCTGCTGCACACATGGGAAGTCCCTATCAACGAGGAAGAATATCAATTTTACAATACGGAGGAATAAACACATGGATGCGATCAACGCAATTTTCACCCGCCGCAGCACGCGGGAATTTACAGAGCAGCCGATTGAAAGTGAAAAGCTGCATCAAATTCTGGACGCCGCTATGAGCGGCCCCTGCTGCGTGAACGCAAGGGATTGGTCGTTCGTGGTCGTGACCGAAAAAGAAAAGCTCCGGCAGATGGCTGCTGCCAACGGGGAACCTGCCCGCCCGCTGAAAAACGCCGCCGCAGGTATTCTCGTCTGCGGTGACTTGGAGCGGGCTTTTCGTTTCGCCAAAGACTACTGGATCGTGGATGGAGCGATCGCTGCCGAAAATATCTGCCTTTGTGCTCACGCGCTGGGGATCGGTTCGGTATGGCTCGGTACATGGCCACAAATGGATCGGGTGCAGCGCCAGCGGAAGCTTTTTGACCTGCCCGACACCGTGATCCCTCATTCGGTCATCGCCCTCGGCTACCCGGCAGAGGACATCACCACTCCCCGTAAATCACGATACGAAGAAAACCGGGTACATTTCAATGAGTGGTAATTATAGGAACAGGAGCGACCAAGTATGAATCCGCAGGGCGGAAATAAAATGGCAGAAATGCCGGTCAGGAACCTGCTGCTCAACATGGGTGCGCCCATGATGATCTCCATGCTGTGGCAGGCGCTTTACAATGTTGTGGATACTTTTTTTGTTTCTCACATCCCCGACACGGTACAAATCGCGGATATGGGCGACAAGGCCATCAATGCGCTGACGCTGGCATTTCCCATTCAAATGCTGATCATGGCGCTGGGCGTCGGAACAGGCGTCGCATCAATGCCATGATCGCCAAAAATTTAGGGCGCGGAGATCGGGAGCAGGCCAGCCGCACGGCGGGCAACGCCATGTTTGTGACGCTGTGTTATTTCGTGCTGATTTTTCTTTTCGGACTGACCTCATCCGAGGTTTTTATCAATTCACAGACCGCGGACACGATGATTGCGGAAATGGGAACGACTTATCTCCGCATTATCACGGTGTTCTCCCTCGGCACCTTGGGCTATATGTGCCTTGAAAAAATCGTGATCGGAACGGGAAAAACCACCATCACCATGATCTGCCAGCTTGCAGGCGCGCTCACCAATATCGTCCTCGACCCTGATATGATCTACGGGTTGTTGGGCAGCCCTGCTATGGGCGTGGCCGGGGCGGCATGGGCCACGGTCATCGGGCAGTTCGTGTCCCTCATCGTAATTGCGGCGGTGTATTTCAAAAAAGGCGTCGGCTTGGAGAGCGGGATGCGCTACCTCAAGCCGGAGAAGAAAACTCTTGGCAGCATTTACACCATCGGTCTGCCCGCCATCGTCATGCAGATCCTGACGCCGATTATGTCCTATGCGCTGAACCTGATCTTGGGTACGATCTCCGTTTCGGCTGTCACGGCCTACGGGGTCTATTACAAGCTGCAAAACTTCATCTTCATGCCAGGGTACGGGCTGAATAACGCCTCCATCCCCATCATCTCTTATAACTTCGGAGCTAAGAATAAGGCTCGTGTATCGCAGACCATTCGGTACGGACTGCTCTATGTTTTGGTTATCATGTTGATCGGCATTATTCTCTTGCAGCTTTTCGCCCGTCAGATCGTGGGCCTTTTCTCCGTTACTGAGGAATCCCACCAGCTTTGCGTGCTGGCGCTGCGGATCATCACCTGCGGATTCTTCTTCGCCGGTGCAAACATTATTTTGCAGGGCGTGTGTCAGGCATTGGGCAAAGGCGGCTACTCGCTGGTCATTTCGCTGCTGCGCTTTGTCGTGCTGGCGCTGCCGTTGGCATGGACGCTTTCCCTGACAGAGAACGCTGCAAATCTCGTCTGGCTCTCTCTGCCTGTGGCAGAGGCCGGGGCGTGCGCCACGGCGATTCTGCTGACGAGAAAGGCCTATCGAAAAGCGATATAAATACAAAAAGAGGTCGGCTGCCCATGGCAACCGATCTCTTTTTGTGTTAGAACAGCTCCGCGATGATGTCCACGCACTTGTCGATGCCGATGACGCCGCTGTCCAGCGTCAGGTGGTAGTTCTGGGCGTGGCCCCACTTCATGTTGGTGTAGAAGCGGTGATACGCCGCGCGGCGCTTGTCCTTATCCCGCAAACGCTCCTCCGGGGATTGCTCCCGCTCACCGTAGACCTCCACGATGCGCTTGGCGCGGAACGCCAGATCCGCATGGATAAAGACCTTCAAGCAGTCCGCCGTGTCCTGCAAAATGTAGTCCGCGCAGCGTCCCACGATGACGCAGGGCCCTTTTGCGGCAAGGTCCGTGATGACCTTGTACTGGTGCTCCCAGAGAATGTCCTCGTTGGTGGGGCCGAACATCCGGTTGGAAAAGGCGGAGGACAGAAAACTGCCGGGAGCGTACTCGCCCGCCTCCTTCACATAGTCCGGCGCGAAGCCGGTCTCCTTCGCCATTTCCTGAATGATTTCCGCGTCATAGCAGGGGATGCCCAGCTTTTCCGCCACCTTTTTGCCGATGGTGCGTCCGCCGCTGCCAAACTCGCGGCTGATGGTAATGACTCTGCTTTTCATGCTTCCTGCACTCCTTCTGTATTCAATTCCCGATAGGTTTTTACGATGATAATGGCCGAAATGATAAAGGTCAGAATATCCGACACCGGCATGGAATAGAGGACGCCGTCCAGGCCGAAGAACACCGGCAGCAGTAGGGCAAAGCCCACGCCGAACACCACCTCACGGAACATGGACAGCAGCGTGGACGAGAGCGCCTTGCCGACTGCCTGCAAGAAGATAAAGCACGCCTTGTTGACGCAGGCCAGCACCATCATGCAGAGATAGGTGCGGAACGCCTTAATAGCAAAGTCCGTATAGTAGCCACTCTCATTGGCTGCACCGAAAATAGCGATGAGCTGACGGGGAAATCCCTCTGCCAGCACAAGCGCCACCGCGCCCACCAGCGCCTCGGCCACCAGCAGCTTGGTGAACAGCTCCCGCACGCGGAGCTTTTTCTCTGCGCCCATGTTGTAGCCCACGATGGGGATGCAGCCTGCCGCCATGCCCACCACGATGGAAATGACGATCTGGAAGAACTTCATCACGATGCCCACCACCGCCATGGGGATCTGCGCGTACTGCTCCTGCCCGAACACAACGTCCAGCGCGCCGTATTTGCGGAGCATATTGTTGATGGCCGCCATAGCCGCCACGAGGCTGATCTGAGAGAGGAAGCTGGTGATGCCCAGCGTCAGCATCCGTCCGCAGATGCCCCAGCGCAGGGCATAGTCGCCGGAGGCGGGCTTGATGATCTTCATGTTCAACAGATACCATATCGCAAGGATCGCCGTAAACACCTGCCCGATGACCGTGGCGACTGCCGCACCCATCATGCCCCATTTGAATATGAAGATGAAAATGGGGTCGAGGATAATGTTGATAACAGCGCCTGCCAATGTGGAGATCATGGCGAACTTGGGGTTGCCGTCGGCACGGATGATGGGGTTCATGGCCTGCCCGAACATATAGAATGGGATGCCCAGCGTGATATAGAAGAAGTACTCCTGCGAGTGGTGGAAGGTCTCCTCGTTCACCGTGCCGCCGAACATGGCGATGATGGTGTTTGCGAAAACGAGATATACCGCCGTCAGAACGAGACTGCTGGCAACGCTTAGCACCACCGCGTTGCCGACGCTGCGCTTGGCCTTGTCCACCTCGTTTCTGCCCAGCGCCATGCTGACGAAGGCACAGCAGCCGTCACCCACCATAACGGCGATGGCCAGCGCCACCACCGTCAGCGGGAATACCACCGTATTGGCGGCGTTGCCGTAAGAGCCGAGGTAGCTGGCGTTGGCGATAAAGATCTGGTCAACGATGTTGTAAAGTGCGCCTACCAGCAGTGAGATGATGCAGGGGATGGCGTACTGCCGCATGAGCTTTCCAATACGCTCCGTCCCCAAAAACTGATTTCCGGTTTCCAAAAAAATCACCTTTCTTTCAAAAAAATAAGAAATGCGTAAGTCCCAGAACATCCGGACTTACGCATTTCTGCTACACGATTTGCCTATGAAGTTTTCGCCCATTCTGCCGCTTCTCACCCGATTCCGCAAAAAAGGCGCGTGGCTGCTCTGCAACTGGATTTACGCAGAAACGCCACACGCTGTACGCCTATTATAGCAGAGGCAAATCGGAATTTCAAATGATTTTTTGAAGCCGTTTTGCGATTAAGTGTTTTTGTTTCGGTTTTCAAGTCCGGCGTTACCCGCTATGCGCGGTTCTTCATATAAAGTTTATGACATCCTCCCAATACTGGATACGCAGTATTGGGGGGATGCTTCACAATGCTGTTTTTACATTAGTATGCCTTTTGCGAGGACTGCTGAGATGGGATGCCGCATGACAAAGCCTTCTCGATCATGTCCGCCTTTTGAGGCCGCCCCATTAGGCGATAGTATTTGCACCATAACCGCGGCGATTGCAGCGGGATGACTTCTGTTCCAAGCAGCATTTTCTCCACGATCTGATCTTCACGCAGAGAACAATCATAAACCGTTCCCTCGTGTACGATCGCAAAGCCAGCCATGACATCGACCTCGATAGAATTTATAAGGAACTCCATAAAGGTCTTTGTTCGGTACATGGGATTCGGCATGGGGTCAGGTGGACAGAGCTCACCCATTTCCGATAAAATCGTGCGGACACATTCCGCGTCATGTTCAGAAACCAGCAGATCAATGTCATGAAACGCGGGTGTGATCCCCTTAAAGTACAGCAGCATCGACGCGCCCAAGGCCCACTGCACATGAGCCTCGTTCAGCCGGCGCGCGATTTTCTGCAGCAATTCGATTTTCGTTTGTTCTTCCTTCATGATGCACCTCGTTCAAATTTAATATCTGAGCGCCTGTTCCCCCACCAAGTCCTCTGCGGCGATGTGTGCTGCCCTGCGGCCTGCTCCGCCTCCGCTTTGGCGGCGCGGATGGCCTTCTGCGCGGAGAGCCACCGGCCGTAAGCCCCGCCATACAAGTCCCTTTTCAGCTTCCGCAGCGCGGCCTTGTACGCCTTCTCCGCTCCGCTGGGGCCGTTGTAGTTGAGGTAGATCGCCAGCTCCTGAAAGGTCAAGCCAACCTCGTCCGGCTGACCGATGCCGAGGTAGCTTCGCACCAGATTCAGTTCTCTGGGCGTCAACACTTGCTCCATCCGCTGCATCAGCAGCGTCCGGCGCATGAGGCGGTCATAGGCAACGGCAGGATCGCCGCCGCAGCTGACGGAGAACACATCGTCACCTAACTGCCGGACGCAAAACAGCGTCCGGTATTCTTTTATCAACGCCCCAGCCACCTTGGCAGATACATTCAGTTCTCCGCACACCACCTTGACCAGTTCAGCATCAGATGAGTCCCATCCCTCGGCACAGATGTATGCCACCCTGCGCAGTTGATTGTACCGGCTGATGGGAATGGACAGAGAGAAAGAATGCTGTGCGGCGTAGTCGGACAGCGCCGCTTCTATCGCGGGCGTCGCATAGGTCAGCAGCTTTGTTCCGTAGGCGGGATCAAAGTGCCCCGCCGCGTCCAGCAGCGCCAACGCCGCCTCCTGCTTCAAATCCTCCATCTCACACCACGGTGTGTACGCCCGCGCCAGTTCGGTGAGGTAGCCCTCGTTCTGTGCGATGAGGCGTTCCGCGGCGTTTTTGTCTCCGGCTTGAATCCGCAAAGCAAGCTCTTCATTACAGGGGCCGTCCCCGGCAACGGTGTACATATTTTTCGTCACAGGAACGCCCCCTTCCTCATTTCAGCCGCTTTTCTGCCTCCGCGTAAATGTGCTCCAATTCCATGTCCCGCGCATATCCGTCAGCGGCGTAGTCATTGTCCATCAGCGCCTTGTCCCGGTAACTCTCCGCCAGATACAGCGCCTCCCGCCGCAGGTCATCGGAGATCTTCCCTCTCTGGTGATGCTTGCGGATCGTCCCGGTTCGGGTATTGAACAGGCGGTAGACCGGGTGCTGTTTGTTCTGCTCCTTCTGGTGCATCATCGCGCCGTACTGTCGGCAGGTATAGCGGCTGTCCTGCGGGGCGACACCGTCGCAGTATTTGGGGATGTGGCCGTTGGTGGTCAGAAAGTATCTCCCGCAGCCTTGGCACTGGCTGGGTGCGTGGCCGTGGTGCAATCCGTTCATCAGGTCGAACACATAAAAGTCAATGGCACGCTTGCAAATCACACGCTGCGCGGTTTTCCATTTTTCCTCATTGTTCTCATCCTGAAAATATTTGAATCCTGTGATAACTCTTGGATAGGAGAAAAATTCTTCCACCTCGCCAAACGGCATCTGCTCCAACAGGATCAGAAAGCTGTCATCCTCATCAAAGCACTCATGCGCCGCCTTTGCGAAGGCGTCTGCATTACGCCGCTTCGCTCTGCGCAGATATTTCTTTTCGAATGCGCGGATGAGCAGGCAAAAATTATAGATCGCCACCAAGATTCTCAGGATCGGCTCGCAAAAGGAAAGCGCCAAGTACGGAAGATGCGCCTCCTCTTCCTCATAGTCCCGATCGAGCCGCTCCTCGCTCAAAGCATGTACAAGAGCCCCATACGCGCGTTGCTCTTCGCAATAGCAAAACGGAGGGCAAGTATACAACCAGGAAACCGTGTCATGCAGCAGTGGTTTTAGTTCTGCTGCAATATCATGGCGCTTGTTCTTTTCGGCTGTGCTCAAATCATCCACAAGCGCCGTCAGCACAGTAATACGCTCCAGAAGAGGATCGTGGATCGCACCGGCAAAGTTCAAGATCTCCGCCGCAAAATGTCCCACTGGAAATTCCTTTCCCTCGTAGTACACACGGTCATTCCAGCAGTCCATTGTCATGGTGTCAAATGTGTTATACTGATCCGTTCCGATCTTCAAAAGCCCGCCTCCTGTCCCATATCCGTTTTACAGCTGTCCTGCGATATTCTCATTCTATCAAAAAATACAGAATAATCAAGTGAAAGGGTTAGAGCCTCGACTGCAGCGAGGTCTCTGCCCTTATCTTTTTATCCGGAGGAACAAAAATTGAAAAAAGAAAACCGATTGCTGACCATCGACGGTGAAACGCTGATGAGTCAGCCGCTCACGCCGCTGAACTTCGTGGTGGACACGCTGCTCTCCCAGGGACTGCACATCCTCGCAGGATCTCCCAAGGTGGGTAAGTCTTGGTTGGCGCTGTGGCTGGCCGTCACGGTGGCGAAGGGCGAATCCGTCTGGGGCATGGGCGTGAAACAGGGCACCACGCTCTACCTCTGCCTGGAGGACTCCACCCTCCGCATCCAGAACCGTCTGTTCGAGATCACAGAGGACGCCCCAGCCAACGTCCACTTCTCCACCAACAGCGACACCCTTGGCAAGGGTCTGGAGGAACAGCTCTGTGCATTCCTCGTTGAGCACCCCGACACGGTGCTGGTCATCATCGACACGCTGCAAATGATCCGCGGCGCCGGTTATGACAACACCTACGCAAATGACTACCGTGACCTCTCCGCACTGAAGCGTATTGCGGACGCCCACGGCATTGCCATTCTGCTGATCCACCATCTGCGGAAGGAGCTTGCCGACGATGTGTTCAGCCGGATCTCCGGCACAACGGCTATCAGCGGCGCGGTGGATTCCAGCTTCACGCTGGTGGAGGACAAGCGCGGCAGCGGCAAGGCAAAGCTCTCCTGCATCGGGCGCGACATCGAGTACCGGGAGCTGACGCTGGAGCGCAACGCGGAAAATGTGTGGGAGCTGGTGTCGGACAGCCGGACGCAGCCGGAGCTGCTGGGCGGCCGGATCGTCATTCTTCTCTCTGAGCTGATGCGTGACCGCACGGAATTTATCGGCACTCCCACGGAGCTGTCCGCGCAGATCGACCCTGCGGGCAGCGAGGGCATCACGCCGAAGAAGGTATCCCGTCTGATCCTGCAAAGCGTTGCCGCACTAAGCAAAATCGGCATTTCCGCCGTGGTGCGCCGCAGCAACGGCAAGCGGCTTATCGAGCTGCGCCGTGCCGAAAGTGACGATACACAGGATACCCGAACCGTTGACCCTATCGACCCTGCCGATGTCTCAGGCGGTGAGAATGCCCCGTGTTTCGCCCTGTGAGCCGCTGTGTGCGCTCGCAGAGCCGACGGGGAGCGAGTACACGACAAGGAGCTTTTTAAGCCACCGTGTCCCCTGCGCGTCCAGCGTTTCAACAGCATGAAGCGCACGCCGAGGGTAGTGATACCACCCCCCACATAGAAGCGCCGAAAAAATGCAAAACGGGAGTTTTTATCACCTCCCCCAACAGGGCTTCCGCCGAAACCCAGCAAAGCGGTTTCGGTGGGAAGAGGACGAGCGACAGAGAGAGCGAGTCCTGCCGCTTGCGGCGGGACGAGGGATTCGTCGTCCGCTCGGACGACGGCCAGCATCGCATTTGTCTGGTCTGCGGCGAAGCCGCTGCCCTGCCAAATGCACTGGGCGGGGCATGGCCCCACACCCCCAAGCTGCGGGCAGAAGCCCACACCCACTTTTAGCTACGATTGGAGAAAAACATGAAAAAAGATATCAAATTCAGCACGCGCATGGCGTCCGCTGACCGTGAGAAGATCAAGGCGCTGGCGGCGAAGGCCCACATGTCCATGAGCGACTACGTCACCGCCTGCTGTCTCGGCAAGCGGATCGTGGTCATCGACGAGCAGAAGGAACTGCTCCGCCAGCTCAAGGGCATCGGCAGCAACATCAACCGGCTCACCGTCCTCGCCAACATGGGCAAGGTGCAGGTCATCGGTCTGGAAAAAGCTGCCGGTGAACTGTCCGAGGTCAGCGCCGCGCTGCGGTCAGTCATGGAAGGGCGGTGAGCCGTATGGCCATCGTACATTTCGTGAACTACAAGCGGGGCACACAGTCCCGCGCCGCCATGCGCGGCGTGATGCTCTACGTCATGCAGGAAAAGAAAACCGCATGGGAGGGCGCGCCGCTCGTCAGCGGCATCAACTGCCAGCCGCAGAGCGTCTACGACGATTTTCTGAACACGAAGCTGCTCTACCACAAGGACGGCGGCGTGATGTTCTACCACATGGTGCAGAGCTTTCCGAAAGGCGCGGCGGTCGATCCACAGCAGGCCCACGAAGCCGCGCGGCGGCTGGCGGAATACTTCGACGGCTGCGAGGTGCTGGTCTGCACCCATGTAGACCGGGAGCACATCCACTCCCACTGCGTCATCAACTCCGTCAACTTTGAGACCGGCAAAAAGCTGCACATGGCGAAGGAACAGTTGCAGGAGCTGATGCGGCGCAACGACGCGATCTGTCAGGAGATGGGGCTACCGGTCTTTGAAGCAGCACGGCAGCAGTCCCGCGGCATGAGCGGCGCGGAATACCACACGGCTCTGAAGGGCCAAAGCTGGAAACTGCGGCTCATGAGCACCATCGATGCGTGCATGAAGTACGCCGCCGACAAGGATGTCTGCCGTGACCGGACTGACCGCTGTGGGTACATTGATGGATGAGGATGAGGACGCCGAGGAAAAGCGGCGGCGCATGGAGGCGAAGATCGCCGCCGAAAACTTCGGTGCGGTGGTCGGCTTCGCCGCAGGCGCGGCTCTGGCTGTGAAAGAAAAATTGGATGAGCAGGCTGTGCAAGAAAAACAGCAGCAAACCATGGGAGGGTTCTAAAAATGGCAAGCATCAAAAAATTAGATGAGCGGCGGTATAAGATCACCGTCAGCAACGGCTACCGGCCCAACGGCAAAAAAATCAGCAAGGCAAAGACCATCCAAGTCCCGCCCGGTGTTCCCAAGCGCGGCATCGGGCAGTATGTCGCCCACGCCGCCGAAGAACTGGAGCGCAGCTTCAAGACTGGCTCCGCCGAGGACGGCGAGATGACCTTTGAGGAATTCGCCTCCCGCTGGCTGAAGCGGCAGACGAAATATGCCCCCAGCACCATCGCTGCATACCGGCGGATGCTGGAGGTGGTGTATCCCATGATCGGCGGCATCCGCCTCAATAAGCTCCGACCAATGGCACTGGAAAATATGCTCTCCGAGCTGCGCAAGCGCAAGCACCACGGAAAGCGCATCAACGAATCCACCGCGCAGCGATACCTCTCTGTGGTCTCCGCCGTGCTCAGCGACGCCAAGCGCAAAGAGATCATCGAAAAGAATCCCGCGCGGATGTTAGACCTGCCCACGCCGCAGTGCACAGTGCAGCGCATCCCCACGCGAAGCGAGGTGGAAAAGCTGCTGGACACGCTGGCAAAGGAGCCGCGGCACTACCGCCTGTTCTACCTGCTCTCCATGTACACCGGCTGCCGCCGGGGCGAGCTGTGCGCTCTGCAATGGTCGGACTTCACCGGCACGCAAAACGGTCTGCTGCTCACCGTCAGCCGCTCCCGCAGCAGCGTTCCCGGCAAGGGCATCGTGGAGGGCAGCACCAAAAACGGCAAGAGCCGTGAAGTCTATCTCTCCTCCGACCTGCGGGGCATCCTCCTCGCCTACAAGCGCCGCAAGCAGATGGAGGCGGACAAGCAGTGCCGTGGGCTCAGTCCCTACCTCTTCACCGACGAGCAGGGGCAGCTCATCCACCCGGACACCTTTACCAAGCGGCTGCGGAAGATCTATGCCGCCATCGGCTTTCCGCGGGAGTACCACCTGCACACCCTGCGGCACTACTTCGTGACATCGCTTCTGCACTGCGGCGTGGACAAGCAGACGGTGGCAGACCTCGTGGGTCATGCGGACACCGGCTTTCTGGAGCGCACCTACTGCCACCCCCAGCAGGCGCAGAAGGAGCAGGCGGCAGACTCCATGCTCACCATGCTCCGCCCGGACGGCGAGCAGATCTTCAATCTCGCCGCCGCCTGTTCTCCGAAGCAGCACAGCGCATGATTGTTGCTTTCGTAGAAATTCATTTTCCCAAGAAAATTGTGATAGCTTTACCGCCGCGCTTGCGGTATGTTGTGCTTGCAAAATAAGCCTCAACTGTACCGAGAATAAATGAAAGAGAGGTCATTTTTATGGCAAGCATCCGCAAGCGCGGCAGCAGCTATCTCATCGTGGTGTCCATGGGCTATGACTACAACGGCAAGCGCATCAACCCCCGGCAGAAAACCGTCCACCCGCCGGAGGGACTGACGCCCAGGCAGGTCGAAAAGTGGCTCAATGAGCAGGCTGTCCTCTTTGAGCGTGACTGCCGCCACACGCCGCAGCCCGTCCAGCAGCTCACGCTGGCAAAATACATCGACCTGTGGCTGACGGACATCGCCCCCGGCAAGCTGGCGAAGTCCACCATCCGCCGCGACCGGCAGGACATCGAACGCATCCTCCCAGCATTGGGTCACTACAAGCTCACCGAGCTGCGGTCGGAGCACTTCCGGAATTTCTACGCAGAACTGCGAAAAGTCATTCGTCCCGATACAAAAAAGCCACTCTCCGAGTACACCATTGAGGGCATGCACGCGACGCTGTGCAGCATCCTCTCTGATGCCGTGGAGGGTGGCTTTCTTTCGCATAATCCGGCGTGGCGCACCTACCGCTACGCCGGGCGCAAGTGCGAAAAGAAGATCGCGGACGAGGAAACGGCGCAGAAGATCATCGCCGCGCTGGAGGGCGAGAGCATCAAGTACGAAACCTACTTCAAGCTCATCATCGCCACGGGGATGCGGCGGGGCGAGTGCTGCGGATTGAAGTGGTGCGACATTGATTGGGAGCAGCGTTCCATCCACATCTGCCGCAACGCGGTCAAGGTGACGGACGAGGAGATCTTCGTAAAAGAACCCAAGACCCGCGCAGGTGACCGCTATGTGTACTTCTCCGCCGAGATGGAAAGTCTCCTGCGGGAGTACCGGCAGGAATGTGCATACATCACCGAAACCTATGACCAGCGGCAGCTGACCACCGATGACTTCCTGTTCCGCCGTCAGGGAGCGCAGCTCCCCATGACGCCCACCACCTTCACCTACCGCTTCAAGCTGATCCTCAAGAAGAACGGCCTGCCGCAGGAGCTGAACGTCCATTCCCTCCGGCACACCGCCGCCAGTCTGATGATCGCGGGCGGCACGGATGTGGCCACGGTGGCGGGCATCCTCGGCCACAGCCAGCCCTCCACCACGCTGGACATCTACACCCACGCCTTCGATAAGAACAAAAAGGCCGCCAGCGCGGGATTGCAGGGGATGCTGGAGATATGACATAGGATAGCTCAGTCGGATCACAAAATGTTCAGTAGTGGTCAAATCAGGTTTCAATTCTCCTGATTTTTCGCATATAAAAACCGTCTCAAACAATATGTTTGAGACGGTTTTTGTAATTGCTCCCAGGTTTTGTTGTCACCGCTGCGCATTGGGCAGTTCGTTCTTCACATACTTCTCCCATACATGCAGGCGGTCGCGCTCGTCGATCTGCCGCAGCACTCTGGCGGGTACACCGGCAGCGATACTGTTGGGCGGGATGTCCCGTGTCACCACCGCGCCTGCGGCGATGATGCTGCCCGCTCCGATGGTCACGCCACCACACACCGTCGCACCGGCGCACAGCCAACAGTGATCCCCGATGGTGATGGGTTCGGCATACTCCAACGCATGGCAGCCGTTGGGGTAATCTGTATAGGCTCGTTCTTCGGCGATAAACGGATGGTTGGGCGTGGCCAGCGTCACATTGGGTCCAATGAGTACATTGTCCCCCAGCGTAATGGGCGCTACATCCAGAAATACGCTGTTGTAGTTGACGAAGCAGTTCCGCCCCACATAAATATTCACGCCGTACTCGCAGTAAAAGGGTGCAAACGCCTCGAAATTCTTCCCTTTTGCGGAGGGGATCAGGCGCTCCAGCGCACGCTGCTTGGTCTTGGTACGCCACAGCGGGAGGCGGTTGAACCGGTCACAGCGGCGCATACCAACCCGGTGCCGCTTGGCAATCTCCGGATCGGTAGGCGTATAGAGACGCCCCGACACCATCCGTTCCCATTCACCGATCGTCCTGCTCTTATCCATGATCAGTCACTCCTTTATGTGCGCCTGTACCGGTACAGATACAGGGCCGTTTCCAATGCCAATCGCTTCATCGGATCGACCGGATCGGCCTCCAGCAGCATCCATAGCTGCTGGAGCCGGTAACTCACGGTGTTGTAGTGCAGGTGCAGCTCCCGCGCCATTCGGCGCTGGTTGCCCATACAGCGCAGCCAGCTCGCCAGCGTGTCCAGCAGCTCTTGCCGCCGCGGCTCTGGCTGCCGCAGGAGCGTTCCCAGCTGCCGATGGATATAGGCGTCCGTTTCCGCCGGGGAGGATTCCTCCAGCAGCCGTACCACCCCCGCTGGGTCATCTGTCACGCAGGGTGTTTCCGTTCGCGCCGCCATGCGGAGCGCCGCGCAGGCGCTGCGGTCTGCTTTCTGAAAACCCACCGTACTGCCGTAGGGGCGGCTGACGCCGCAGATAACGCCGTGGTCGGCGGCAAAGTCCGCCATCACCCGCCGCAGCGGCATCTCCAGCGCGAACAGGTCGTCCGCCTCCAGCACCAGCAGAAGGCCATCCTCCAACAGTGCCCCCCACATGTCCGCGCCCAGTGCCCGGCAGCACTCTTCTGCCTCGTGCAGCCAAGAGCGCCGCTGCAATTCCGGCGCATCCGCCCGTATCCGCAACAGGATATGCGGACATTCCAAATGGATACCGGACTCCGCCGCCTGACGCTCCATCGCTTCGCTCAGCGGCGCGCCAGAGATGAGATGGTGCAGTAGTACGGCCAGCTGCCGCTCCTGCTCCGCCGGTATTCGCCGCCGTGCGATCTCGCGGGACACCGCATCGGCCAACTCGGCAAAGCGCATATCGGTCGGCAGTTGGAGCAGCGGCAGTCCCAGTCGGTCAGCCTTCTCCGCCAGCGCCGCCGGCAGGGGGCCGGGCAGGTAGCGCCCCGGCTTGATACCCACACCGGACAGGCCTTTTTCTGCCGCCGTGGGCAGCAGCGCATCCACGGCCTGCGGATCGTCTGCGATGGCAAAGCCCGTGGTGATGAGCAGTTCTCCCTGCGCCAGCCAGCGTGCGTAGTCCGGCGTGTCCGTCAGATTGACACCGCTGACCCTACGGCCAAGTCCCGCCGCGCCGCCGCAGACCGTGCAGCCCGCAAACATGGGCAGGCGCAGCACCTCCTGCAGTGTGGGATAGTCCGCTGTGTGCTGTGATGTCATGGCTTCTGCCCCCTTGTGATACTATCACAATTTTCAGAGAAATGTTCATTTATTTTTGCCAATGGAACAGACCGTCCGTTGTTTTATGATAGCGGTAGCAAAACGAACGGAGGTATATTCCATGGCAAAGCAAATGAAGCAGGATACTCCCTTAGTCCCCCGCAAGCGGAGACTGGCCGCGCTGATAGCAGCCACCCGGTGCGCCGGAGAGAAACGTGACACGCTCTCCTGCCACGCCCGCCGCTGCACCGCCTCATCCATGGCGCAGGGGCTGAAGCACTACGCCTGACGCGGCGCACCCCTTCGGCAGACTCCCCCGGCAATATGCCGGGGGATCTGTCCGTTCAGGGCTTTCTGGTTTCCTTCTTCAGCAGGGACGCCGCCGTGATGATGGTCAGTACCGACTCTGTCACCATGCCGGAATACGACCGTACCGCAATGACATACACCAGCCACGACAGGCCGCTGGCAATGCCCGCCACCTGTATCACCCGCCGCCTGGACTGGAAGAACGGCAGCAACGCCGCCAACGATGCCACGATGGGCAGTACCGTCACTGGCGTCTCATAGGTCACCACGGCAATCAGCAGAAATACTGCCACGATGGGTATCGCGGTGACCAGTCTACTCCAGTTGAATTTCTCCTGCAATAGGAAAAGCAGCAGCAAGACGATCTGGAAAAAGCTGCACAGTGCGCCGGAGCATGCGTGGAGCAGCGTGTAGTGGATGGCGAAGATCAGGTTGGCCACCACCTGCCACAGCAAGATGGTACGCTTGTCATCCTGCCAGTAGCTGAGACCCATGGCGATCAGTGCGCCGAACCTGATGAGTTGGTAAAATATGTTCATCCGTCGTTCCTCCTAATAAAAAAACGCCGCACACCCTGTCGGATGCGTGGCGAAAAATGGAGGCAATGCTCCAGAAAAATCCACACTTGTTTTGGAGTTTCATTGTATCATGGGACAGCCGTATTTGTCAACTGCGGCAAAGGACAACCTCCAAAAGCCATGGGCTTTTGGAGGCGAGTGGTACGCCCGACTGGATTCGAACCAGCGGCCTACGGGGAATATCTGGCCCTGCGGATCCTGATCGGAGAGGCGGCGGGGCGGAACTGGTGGTGCGTGGTGTTCCCACCCCTGTGTACGGCGGCGGCCAGCGACGTTCCCGCCGTCGCGCTGGACGCGGGACTGACGGATCAGGAGGTGGCCCTCATCACGGAGACGGACGAGGGCTATATCCTGAAATTCAAATCGGTGGAGTTGTGGCAGGCCCTGAAGGCAAAGCTGACCCGATGAAAAAAGCCCGTACAGAAGTACTCTGTGCGGGCTTTTAAGATGCCTGGAGGCCGGGGCAGGGGAGAGACCCCGTCGGTTTTACAGGGATCGGCAGGCGGCGAACAGCGCCCGGCAGCCGTCATAGCCCAGACGCTCCGCCAGCCCTGCGCACCGCAGGTCGTTGTCGTTGATGGATTCCTCCTGTTCCGTGGGGAAATAGGGGAGATGGGGCGTCACCGCGTCCACGATGTTCCCGTAGGAGGTGCCGGCCAGCGCCGCCGCGCTGTGGAGCCGTTCCCGGGCGAAGGGACAGCCCCTCACCGCGTACCGGGTGTCGTTCAGCACCGCCGCGATGGCCTCCGTCAGCATCCCGTCGGTAAATTCGGTGCACCGGGGATCCAGATAGGCTCTGGCGGCGTGGGAGAGGATCTCCAGAGCGCAGGTACGCGCCTGCTCCGCCGTCAGCGTCGCGGTGAAGTTCGCGTCCGTTACGGAGATCTCCGGCAGCAGATGGATGCTTTTCAGGGAGCAGAACTGCCCGCTGTCGTTTTTCAGCACGGCGAAGGGGGAATTCTGGGCGCCGCTGGAAAAATTGGTGGCTATCAGCACCAGTTTCGCCTTTGTACACGCCGGGATGCGCCCCGGCTCCGCCGCCGCTGCCGCCAGATCCAGCCCCGGCTCCTGATACAGCGCCAGCAGCGTCTTGGCGGCGCTCATGGCGTTGTTGCCGCCCACGCCTACGATGACGTCCGGCTGGAACTCGTTCAGCTTGGGCAGCGCACCGCAGAGATCCGCGAAGGACACCCGCTTTCCGATGGTGAAGAACTCTGCCACCCGGATCTCCTGCTTTCGCAGCAGATCCGCTACCGGCGCGGCGATCCCGGTCCGGTACAGTTCCGGATCCGTTACCAGCAGCGCCCGCTGACAGTGGTAGACCTCGCTCAGCTCCCGGAGGGCCACCGGCGTGCAGCCGGTCTTGAAGTAAACTTTTTTGGGAAGGTTCAGTGCCTGCAACATCACTCACCTCGTTTTCTCACGCTTCCGGGAACGTCTTCCCGAAAGAGACGGGCGCGCCGGAAGGTTTGCCGTGGCTTTCCGCCGCGCGCTTTTTCATACCGCCGCAGTAGTCACGCTGACCGCTCATATGGTTCCAAGGGGCCGATGCCGGAAGCACCGGCCGCAGCGTATCCATTCTTGATACGCCGCGGTTGATTTTATACGCGCAGGACACCCCGCTTGGGTTATCTCCGCGCTAAGAGCCGCCTTACGGCGGTTGCGCTCCGAAACACGCCTGCGGGCGTAGTCCCGCGCACACCCTTCCTTACCACCGCAGCAGTCTTGCTGTTCTGTCAAGCTGCTCCGGGGCCAGTGCCGAAGCACCGGCCCCTTGCGTGAGTTGGTTGTTCGTGGATGGAGATGGAGACCTTTAGTTGAAACCGCCGGTCTTCTCCACGCCCAGATCGGCGCAGAGGCCCATAGGATATGCGGCGTGGGTGTCGGTGGGCAGCGTGACGGGGATCTCCCAGGTGTCGCCGTACTTCTCGGCGTACTTCTTCTCGCCATAGAACGCCTTCAGGTAGCAGCCCTTCAGCTCGGCAATGGTGGGATAGACGGGGTTGCAGCCGGTGCAGGCGTCGTGGAACGCCCACTCGGACATCTGATCCACGGCAGCGAGGAACTCGCGCTCCCACTCCTCGGCGGTCTTTTCGGGGTACGCCTCCAGCAGCCAGTCCAGAATGGTCTCGGGGATGTCGAGGTCCTTCTTCAGCTGCTGGCAGGCCTTGATCCAGTTTTCAAAGGTCTGCTCGTCGGTCTTGCCCTTCACACCGATCAGCTCGCCCAGCTCCACATAGCGCTCAAAGGCCTGAGGATACTTGTACTGGGAGAAGGTGCCCATCTTGTAGGGATGCCGCTGGGCGTTGAACCGGCAGACGAAGGGGAACAGCAGGGCGTTGGCGGTGCCGTGGGGGATATGGAACCAGCCGCCCAGCTTGTGGGACAGGGAGTGGTTGATGCCAAGGAAGGCATTGGCGAAGGCGATGCCGGCGATGGCGGAGGCGTCGGCCATCTTCTCGCGGGCCGTGGGATCGGGCTTCGCATCCCGGAAAGCGGAACGGTAGGCTCTGGGCAGGTAGTCGAACACCATCTTGGTGGCGTCGCGGCACATACCGTTGGTGTACTCGGTGGCGTAGGTGGAGACATAGGCCTCTACCGCGTGGGTCAGCACATCGTAGCCGGAGGCCTCCGTGGCTCTGGGCGGCAGTTTCATCATGTTGTCCGCGTCCACGATGGCCATTTCAGGCATCATCTCGTAGCCGATCAGCGGCCACTTCATGCCGGTGTTGGCGTCGGAAATGATGGTGAAGGGGGTGCACTCGGAGCCGGTGCCGGCGGTGGTGGGGATACAGACCAGCTTGGCCTTCTTGCCCATCTGGGGGAAGAAACGGATCCTCTTGCGGATATCCAGGAAGGTGGTGGCCATGTCCAGGAAACCCTCCTCGGGATGCTCGTACATGATCCACATGATCTTGGCGGTGTCGATGGCAGAACCGCCGCCCACGGCGATGATAACGTCAGGCTCGAACTCGTGCATCTTGGGCAGACCCTTCATGGCGTCCTGGATCTGGGGATCCACCCGGATGTCAAAGAACTCGGCGGTCTCGATGCCCATATCCCGCAGCTGGTTGATGATAGCGTCGCAGGCGCCCAGCTGATACAGCGTGGAGTCGGTGATGATGAAGGCCCGCTTGAAGTCATAGACCTCCTTCATCTCCCGCAGGGCCACGGGGGTGCAGCCGGTCTTGTAGTAGACCTTCTTGGGCAGCTGGAGCCAGAGCATATTCTCCTTGCGGAGGGTGACGGTCTTGATGTCCAGCAGCTGCTCATAGTTGGTGTTGCCCATGAAGGCGGAGTGGCCCACAGCGCCGGGCCCCAGGGTCAGGGAGGGAGCCAGGCCGAAGTTGTACAGGTCGCCGATGCCGCCGAAGGAGGTGGGCTGGTTGATGAGAATACGTCCGGCTTTCATCCGCAGGCCGAACTTGGTGATCTTCTCCTCCTCGGTGGGGTCGATGTACAGTGCTGCGGAGTGGCCTGCGCCGCCCTCCAGCACCAGCTTGTAGCAGATGTCGAAGGCCTCGTCCAGCGTCTCGGCCTTGTACATACCCAGCAGGGTGGTCAGCTTCTCGTTGGCCCACGCGCAGTCATGAGAGGTGTCGTTGGTCTCATAGATCAGAACCTTGGTGTCATAGGGAACCTCGATCCCGGCCATTTCAGCGAGGCGGCAGGCGGTCTGGCCAACAGCGGCGGGCTTGACGCCGTGGGTCTTGGAGTTGAAGAACACCTCGGCCACCTTGGCAGCTTCGTCGTCGTTGAGGAAGTAGCAGCGGGCTTCCTTCAGCAGACGCTTGACCTCGTCATAGACGTTGGCGAGAACGGTGATATGCTGCTCGGAGGCGCAGATCATACCGTTATCGAAGGTCTTGGAATGGATGATGGACTCTACGGCCATCCGCAGGTCGGCGGTCTCGTCAATGACCACGTTGCAGTTGCCGGGGCCCACGCCGATGGCGGGGGTGCCGGAGGAGTAAGCGGCCTTTACCATGCCGGAGCCGCCGGTGGCCATGATCAGGTCCACGCTCTTCATCAGCACGTCGGAGATCTCCATGGAGGGAACGGAGATCCAGCTGATGACATGCTCGGGCAGGCCCGCCTCGATGGCGGCGTCCCGCATGATCTTCGCGGCGGCGATGGAGCAGTTCACCGCATGGGGATGAGGAGAGAGGATGACGGCGTTGCGGGTCTTCAGCGCCAGCATGATTTTATAAATGGTAGTGGAGGTAGGGTTGGTAGTGGGGGTAATGGCGGCGATGACACCCTTAGGGGATGCAATCTTTTTCACGCCATAGGCCTTGTCTTCGGAAATGACACCGCAGGTCTTCTTATTGCGCATGTAGTTCCAGACATGCTCAGAGGCATACTGATTCTTGGTGACCTTATCCACAACGATGCCGTAGCCGGTCTCCTCACAGGCCATCTTGGCCAGGGGGATCCGCATTTTGGACACGGCCATAGCCGTCTTTTCACAGATGGCATCCACCTGCTCCTGGGTAAAGGTGCCGTACGCTTCCTGGGATGCACGGATGATGGGAAGGGCTTCCTGCAGGGTCTCAACAGAGTTGATGGTCAGTGGGGTAGACATACACGTTCCTCCTTCATTTTTGACCGCTGGGTGGTTGGTTCTCTTCTCGTGTTCAGCTGTACCGGCAAGCGTAATCAAGATCCAAATGACTCACGTCAATTGCTCCGCGTCCAGAGAGTTGGCTTATCTTTAAGGTGTTCCTTTTCGCGGCGAAAGTCAAGGGGCGGCGCGGAGAATTTTTAGAGAGGCAAAAACCGTGTTCCAAAGGATTATTTACTGTTTTTTCGCTATTTTACCCTCAGAAAAAATTTTGTTAAAAAAGAAAGTCCAAATGTTTCCGTCATTATGCACAGTAAAAATGTTGTACCATAAGCGCGCAGGGATTTCAATGTAGAACACCATGCATCCCTGCTTTTCCTGCGAATTTTCCGTTTGCCCAATGTCATCCGTGTGCCGAGAGGGAAGGCCTCAGTGCTTTCAGCGAAAGATTCAATCAATTCAAGCACGGTTTCTTATTCGGCCTTACGTCTACTCGACACAAATACTTTCTGTTCACCTATATTGGGATGCTTGAGCAAAAGCTGACCGCTGAGCGGAAAAAGTAAAATGCCCTGCGTGGCCGACTGCTTTATGCCTCTCACATCATAACAGAACC
>ENA-UOOD01001636-UOOD01001636.1-human-gut-metagenome-genome-assembly--contig:-CS67-NODE-1636-length-22194-cov-5.440625_pt1 | contig 22194 bp, 18 predicted proteins | sample MGYA00242464_ERZ724011 | MGnify/ENA metagenome assembly ERZ724011 | reverse complement strand
TGGACACCCTGATTAAGAGTCAGGTGCTCTACCAACTGAGCTAAAGGTGCATATTTTTTAGAACGGAAATATTATAACCGATTCCTTTTCGTTTTGCAAGACCTTTTTTCAAAAAACGGCGAATTTTCTGAAAGAAAAGGGCGGCCGGTTTGACCGGCCGCCCTTTGAACAGCTTGCGTTTACTTCTTTGACCGCTGGATCAGATTCATCACCACCATCACCGCGGCGTACACCACACCGGCGATGGCCCAGATGAACCAGCTGCACTTGGCCTGCCCGTTGCCGGAGGGGCCGAAGGTGTACCACATGAAGATGGCCGTCACCAGCAGCCAGTAGACGGTGCTGACCGCGCCCTTGATGCTGCGGCGGGACTTCTGCTGGCGGGTGTAGTCGCCCTCCTCCAGCAGCCGATCCATGGCGCTTTGGATGGTGCCGCCATAGACGAAGGCCGCGCAGCCGATACTGGCGATCATCAGCAGCAGGCTCACTGCCGCCACGTAGATGACATCGTCGGCCAACAGGCACATGGCGACGAACAGCGGCACCGCCGACAGGATGCACAGCACCGTGCCGGTAATGTTCAGGCGGCTGTAGGTGGCGGAAAACTCCTGCCGGCGCTCCTTTACCATGCCGCTGACGCCGTACTCCGTTTCAAAGGGGACTTTCTCCAGAAAGTCGAAGTCCCGAACCTTGGCGGCACAGGTGAGGAACAGCGCTACGCCGATGGCTACCAGCACCAGCAGCACGCACAGGCCGATACCGGCCGCGGCGTTTTCGGAGATGCCGAACCGGGCGAATTCACTCATGGCCGCCAGCATCAGCAAGGCCACAGGGGAGAGAATGCACAGGCAGGTAGCCAGCGCCATCTTCGGCGCGGCTTCCCGACGCAGCGCCAGATAGGCGGAGGCCTCCTCCATGGTGACCCGCCGCAGCGGAGGCTCGTCAATGGGAGTACTCTGAGTGTGTTCCTCCATTTCCAGCTCGTCTTTCAATAGGAAGTCGGTGGTGACGCCGAACAGGCGGCTCATCTGCACCACCTTATCCATATCGGGGATAGATTGTGCGCCCTCCCACTTGGAGACCGACTGGCGGCTGACGTTCAGCTGCGCCGCCAGCTCCTCCTGCGACCAACCGGTCTTCTTCCGCAGTGTCATAATTTTATCCGCTAAGATCATAATGAAATCCTCCTGAATTTGAGATGCGCCGCAGCGCTTTTGTTGTGGATAGCATACCTGATCTTGCGTTTGCATGCCAGAAAGCGGGCTTGGAGATCTGTCAACCAGCGGTTGCGTTTGCCTGAAATAGCGCTATTGGCGGGCAATTTTCCGGAAAAAGTCCAGCGCCGCCGCCTGAAAGTCCTCCGGTGTGGCGGAGGTGTTCACCAGCACGTCGGTGCAGTGGGTGCGGTAGAAATCATCGTCCTTTTGGGCGGCAATCCGTAGCCGGGCGTATTCCTCCAGAATGCCGTCCCGCGCCATGATGCGGCGAATGCGATTCTCCGCCGGGGCGATGACCGCCAGCGTCCGGTCACACAGCTTGGAGAGGCCCGACTCCACCAGATTGATGGCGTCGATGCCGATGATGGGCGCGGGGGAGGCGGCCATGCGGCGCTCCAGCTCACAGGGCAGCTGGTCGTAAATGATGGCGTTCAGCCGCTCCAGCTGCGCCGCGTCGCCGAACACCAGCGTACCCAGCTTCTGCCGATCCAGCTGGCCGCCGGGGGTGAATACGTCCCCGAAAGCGGCGGTAATGGCGCCGCGCAGACCGGTGTCGGTGCGCAGCATTTCATGATAGATGGAGTCGCAGTCCAGCACGTAGCCACCCAGCTGCTCCAGCGCACGCAGAGCGCTGGTCTTGCCCGCACCGGTGGGGCCGGTGATGCCAACCACCAGCGGACGGGGCGCTTCGATCACATGAAAGCCCGCTGCCTTCTTCAGACGGTTGCTGACGGCAAGCCCAAGCCCGCCCTCGTCGGGGCACTGGGCGAAAATCTCCGGCACGTTCGTGTCGTCGAAGGTGCGCAGCGCGTCGAATACATGCTGAGCCTGAGCCAGCTTGTCGGCGGCGGGGCCAAGACGGTGGATGATATGTCCGTCAAACAGCGGCGCGTATTCATCGAAGCAGATGACGCCACTGTCCGGCGTCAGGTGGGCGGCGATGTAGGCGGCAGAAGCGCCGGGCGTGCCGGTGATGACGGTGACGGGTGCCTTGGGGGCGTAGTGGCGGTATTTCATGCCGGGCGCCTTGGCTTGTTCGCCGTCTGAGAGCTTCTGCCGCACGGCCTTGTCCACGGCAACCTCGCCCAGCACCTCCTCCAGCGCTTCCAACGGCAGTCCGCCGGGGCGGAGGAGTCGGGGCGGCGTCACCGTCAGGTCGATGATGGTGCTTTCCACCCCCACAGAGCAAGGGCCGCCGTCCACGATGCCGTCGATCTTGCCGTCCATGTCCTCCAGCATATGCTGGGCAGTGGTGGGGCTGGGCCGTCCGGAGGTGTTGCCGCTGGGTGCGGCCACGGGGATGCCGGACTCACGGATGATGGCCAGCGTCATGGGGTGGTCGGGGCAGCGGACGCCCACGGTGTCCAGTCCGCCGGTGGTGCGTAGGGGCACATTGTCCCGGCGGGGCAGGATCATGGTGAGCGGCCCCGGCCAGAAGCGCTCCGCCAGCGCGTAGGCCTCCGGCGGAATATCGCGGCAGTACCGCTCCAGCCAGTCCGCGCCGGGGACATGCAAGATCAGAGGGTTGTCCTGAGGGCGGCCCTTTGCCTCAAAAATATGCAGCACCGCCGTTTCGTTGAGGGCATCGGCTCCGAGACCGTACACGGTCTCCGTGGGGATGCCCAGCAAACCGCCCCGCCGCAATATGGCGGCGGCTTCCGCGATGGCGTTTTTGTCCTTTTCAGGGTGGAAAATTTGTGTTTGCAAGGTGATTCTTCTTTCCATCGTAGTTGAACGGAGTGATTCCAATTCATTTTTCTGACGACATGTGCGTCAGAAAAATCCAAAGACTCAGCCGCCTTGGGCGGCGACACCCAGTGACCGAGGTCAACTGGGTGCGGGGGAATCAAAAGGGGGGATTTATCCCCCCTTTTAGGGAGTTAAAGTCCTAATACTTCGCCCACCAGCACCACCTTGATGCGGCCGGGGATCTTGGAGAACCGGGTGGTGACGATCTGGGCGCAGCAGCAGTCGGGGCTGGTGCAGTTGCCGCACTGTCCGGTGACGGCACAGGGGGTCTTGACGTCGAAGCGCTGCACGTTGGCGGGAGCGGCAATGTGGCGGGCACGGGACATGGCGCTGTCAAGATCGCCGGCCACCTTGTTCATACCGGCCACTACGATCACCTGCTTGGGGCCGAAGCACAGGGCGGCCACACGGTTGCCCATGCCGTCGATGTTCACCAGCTGACCATCCTCGGAGATGGCGTTGCTGCTCATGAGGAAGGTGTCGCAGGTCAGAGCCTGACGCAGCATGTCCATGCGTTCGTCAGGGGTCTTGGCGGTGTCCCGGTCGATGAGAGGCTGATTGCGCTGGCGCAGACGATCCTTGATGCCCAGCTGATCCACGGTGGCCACACCGCCCCAGCTGACCACATCGCCTGCGGGGATCAGCTCCAGCACCTTTTCCACGGCTTCCTCGGCGGTGGAGCAATAGTAGGCGTCAAACTGCCGCTTCTTCATGGCCTTGACCAGAGTGGGGCCGGACTTGTCGTACTGCGTTTTCATAGGTGCTAACATGATGATTTGCTCCTTTCTTATTCTGCGCCCTCCTGCAACCGCTGCGCCTGCTGATTCAGGGTCAGCGCGTCGATCAGGGGGTCAAGATCGCCGTTCATGATGGCGGCGATATTAAAATTCTTGTTGTCCCCGGTGAGCCGGTGGTCGGTGACCCGGTTCTGGGGGAAGTTATAGGTGCGGATCTTGCCGCTTCGGTCGCCGGTGCCCACCTGGGACTTCCGCTCCTTGGCGATGGCGGCGTTCTGCCGCTCCTGCTCCGCTTCATACAGACGGGAGCGCAGGATCTTCATGGCCCGCTCCCGGTTCTTGTGCTGGCTGCGTTCGTCCTGACACTCCACCACCGTGCCGGTGGGCAGGTGGGTGATGCGGATGGCGGACTCCGTCTTGTTGACGTGCTGGCCGCCTGCGCCGCTGGAGCGGTAGGTGTCGATCTGCAAGTCCTTGGGGTCGATGGAGAACTCCACCTCCTCCGCCTCGGGCATGACGGCCACGGTGGCGGCGGAGGTCTGGATGCGGCCGGAGGACTCGGTCTCCGGCACGCGCTGTACCCGGTGGGTGCCCGCTTCAAATTTCAGGCGGGAAAACGCTCCCGTGCCCTCCACCGTAGCCACGGCTTCCTTCACGCCGCCCAGCTCCGTCTCGTTGAGGGACACCACGTCCAGCGTGAAGCCCCGGCGCTCGGCGTACATGGTGTACATCCGCAGCAGGTCGGCGGCAAACAGCGCGCCCTCCTCGCCGCCGATACCGGCCCGGATCTCCAGCACCACGCTTTTATCGTCGTTGGGGTCTTTGGGCAGCAGCAGACGCTTCAGCTGGTCCTCCAGCCGCTCCCGCTCCGCCTTGGCGGCGGTCAGCTCCTCCTGTCCCAGCTCCCGCAGCTCGGGGTCGGACAGCATGTCCGTGGCGGCGGCAATATCGGCCTCGGCCCGTGAGTAGGCGCGATAGGCCTCCACCACCGGTGTCAGCTCTTTCTGCTCCCGGCTCAGCTTGGTCATGGCCTGACGGTCACTGTATACTGCCGGGTCGGCCAGCTGCCGCTCCACCTCTGCCAGACGCTCCGCGATTTTTTGCAGCTTATCCAACATGGCCGGTCTCCAGATACTTCTGCACGTCAGAGATGAACTTGTCCCGCCAGAAGGTGTAGCCCACGCTGCCGGGCTGGAGAGAGACCTCCAGAATGTGCTTTTCGGCGGTGTACAGATCCATCTGGTCATAGACGCTCTCGCAGCGGCGGTTGCTGCTGCGGGTCAGCACATACCCCACGCGGGACATCTCCAGACCACGGCGCTTCAAAAGGCCGCGGATGGGGCTGGAGCAGCGGCCGCCCCACACAGGGGTGCCCACGATCACCAGCTTGTAGTCCTCGATATTCCGCTGGGTGGTAAAGGGCTTCAGGGGTGCGGTGGTGCGGCGCATGGCGTCCTTGCCTGCCCGCAAGCGGCCCCGCCAACCGTTGCGGTCGGCGCCGTCGTCGATGGCCACGATCTCCGCGCCCACAGCGTCGGCGATCTCCTTCATGGCCCGGCGGGTGTTGCCGCTGAATGAGTAGTAGATACACAATACGTCGCTCATAGTCAAGATTCCTCCAATGCAAGGGACAGCTCCTCCCAGCGGGACATTTCCTGCTCCAGCCGGGCCTCCGTCTCCTGTTTCTGCGTGAATAGCTCGTTCAGTTTGCCTGCGTCGCAGGCGTTGGCGGCCATGGCCTTGTCCAGCGCCGCCAGTTCCTTTTCCAGCTTCGCCACCGCCGTTTCACAGATGGTGAGCTGCCGCCGCGCCGCCTGCTGGCTGCGATTGCCGCGGCTCTGGCGGGTGTCGCCCTTTTTCACCGGAGCTGTGCTTTCCGGCTTCGGCTCCGCTGCCTTGGTGGCACGATACTGGGCAAAGCCCATGGGGTAGTCGGTGATGGTGCCGTCCGCCAGCTCCCAGATACGGGTGGCGAAGCGGTTGATGAAGTAGCGGTCATGGCTGACGAACAGCAGCGTGCCGTCAAAGGCCTCCACCGCCTCCTCCACCCATTCCCGGCTGGCAATGTCCAGATGGTTGGTGGGCTCGTCCAGAATGAGGAAGTTGATCTCCTCGTCCATCAGCATGCAAAGCCGCAGGCGGCTCAGCTCGCCGCCGGACAGCACGCTGACGGATTTGAACACGTCCTCCCCCTGAAACTGATAGGCCGCCAGCCGGTTCCGGGCGCTCTGGGGCGTGATGTTCTTTTTGGCGTACAGCATGGTGTCCACCAGATTCCGCTCCGGGTGGTCGAAGTGGATGACCTGCTCCAGATACGCCCACTTTACCGACGGGCCTAAGCGGATGGAGCCGCCGTCGCAGCTCTCGCGGCCTGTCAGCATATTGAGAAGCGTGGTCTTGCCGGTGCCGTTCTCGCCGATGAGGGCGATGCGCTCGCCGCCCTCCACCCGTAGGTACACGTCGGAGAACAGCGTCCGCTGGTCGAAGGCCTTCGTCACGCCCCGGAACTGCAGCACCTCGTCGCCCTTAAACTCCCGGCTGGCAAAGCGGGCGTCCATCTTTTTGGCTTTGGTGGGCTTGGCGGTGGTGCGCATGCGTTCAATGCGCTTTTCCATGCTGAAGGCCCGCTTGTGGAGGGCGTCGTTGCCCATAAAGGCCCACAGGTGCATCTGCTCAGCGGCCTTTTCCAGCTGCTGGATCTTGGCCTGCTCCTTCAGATACTGCTTCATCCGCTCCTGATAGCGGCGCTCCTTCTCTACGGCGTAGAAGCTGTAGTTGCCGCTGTAGAACTCCGCCTTGCCGTCCAGCACCTCAATAACGCGGGACACGGTGCGGTCGAGGAAGTACCGGTCATGGCTGATGGCCACCACCGTGCCGTGGAACTTGCGGAGATACTCCTCCAGCCATTCCGTGGCCTGCAAGTCCAGATGGTTCGTCGGCTCGTCCAGCAGCAGGATGTCCGTGTCCTCCAGAATCAGCCGTCCCAGATTCACACGGGTCTTTTCGCCGCCGGACAGCTGGTCAAAGAGCTTCTGCCGCATGTCCGCGCCGATGGACAGGCCGTTGGCCACCTTGTTCTTGGCAGTGGCGGTGTCGTAGCCGCCCAGCGCCTCGAAGCTGGCGGTCAGGTGGTCGTACCGCCGCAGCATGGCGTTATCGCTCTCGCCCTTTGCCATCCGGTCGGTCAGTTGATCCATTTCCGCCTTCAATGCCTGCATCCGCTCAAAAGCGGAGTCCAGTACGTCCTCCACCGTGTACCCGGCGGGATAGACGGGGATCTGTGAGATCAGCCCTACCCGCCGTCCGGTGGCAATGACGATCTGGCCGCTGTCCGGCTCCAGCTCGCCGGTCAGCAGGCGGAACAGCGTGGTCTTGCCGGCACCGTTCTTGCCCAGCAGTCCGACCCGTTCACCGGTGTCCACCTGAAAGGTGATGCCGTCCAGTATTTTCTTTTCCAGGTCGAAGGACTTTACCACGTCCTTCACAGAAATGTCTACCATAAAAATTTACTCTGTTGCTTCCAGATCCTTTACAATATCGGTGAAATGCATGGCGTGAGACGCCTTCACCAGCACCGCCGTTCCGGCGGTGAACGCCGCCCGGATGGCGGGCAGGGCCTCCGTTACCGTGGGGAACCACAGGGCGTCGGGATCGGCTTCCTGAATGGCCTTGGCCTTGGGGCCGATGGCCACCACCGTATTCAGTCCCAGCGTGCGGGCAAGCGTGCCCATGTCCCGGTGAGCCTGCTCCGTCAGGTCGCCCAGCTCGCCCATGTCGCCCAGCACCGCCATGCGGCGGGGATGCTCCGTCTGCGCCAGAATGCGCAAGGCCTCCGCCATGGCCTGGGGGTTGGCGTTGTAGCAGTCGTCAATGATGATGCGGTCATTGCTGCACCGCACCAGATGCATGCGGCTGCCTACGGGGCGGTAGGCGGCGATCCCCGCCAGCATCTCCGCCTTGGTCAGTCCCAGATGCTCGCCGATGGCGATGGCCATGGCGGCGGGATAGATCATGTACGCGCCGGGGGAAGGGATGGATACCTCATATACATCCCGCACCGTGGTGACGGTACAGGTCACGCCGTCGATGCCATGCTCGGCCACATTGGCGACCCGAACGCCGCAGCGTTTATGCTGCCCGCACAGCACCGTTTCAAAGGGCAGCGTCAGACCGGACAGCAGCTCGTCGTCGCCGTTCAGTACGGCAAGGCCGCCCGGCTGTAAATTCTCGAAAATTTCGCACTTGGCCTGCAAAATGCCCTGCCGCGTGCCGCCCAGGTTTTCGATATGAGCGTCGCCCACATTGGTGATGACGGCCACGGTGGGGCGCACCATTTCGCCCAAGTAGCGGATCTCGCCAAAGTGGTTCATGCCGGTCTCGATGACGGCAGCCTGATGCTCCGGCGCAAGGTTCAGCAGCGTCAGGGGGGTGCCGATGGCGTTGTTGAAGTTGGCCTGCGTTTTCAGCGTGGAAAACCGTTGACTCAGCACGGCGGCGATCATCTCCTTGGTGGTGGTCTTTCCGGCGCTGCCGGTGACCTGCACCATGGGGATAGTGAATTTGTCCCGATACCACGCTGCCAGCGCTTTCAGGGCTTTCAACGTGTCGGGCACCTGAATGTAGAATTTTCCGTCCAGTAGGGAAATGGGCTTTTTTGCCGTCAGACAGCCTGCCGCGCCGCCTGCCAGCGCCGCGTCCAGATAGTCGTGTCCGTCAAACCGTTCGCCCACCAGCGGGACGAACAGCGCACCGGCGGGGATACTGCGGCTGTCGGTGGAGACCTCTGTCACCACCGCGCCGCTTTCCTGCAGCAGCGTGCCGCCCACGGCGTTGCACAGCTGCTGTACCGTACAGCCTATCATCTGTATTCCGCCTTTCTGGCCTCGATGGAATCCAGCACGATCTTCTCGCACAGGTCGGCGTAGCTGAGCCCCACCTGTGCCGCTTCCTGCGGTACAAGGCTGGTGGGCGTCATGCCCGGTAGGGTGTTGATCTCCAGACACCACGCCTTGCCCTCGTCGTCCAGCAGGAAGTCGCTGCGGGAGTAGACGGACAGGCCCAGCCCCTGATGGAGCTTCAGGGCCATCTCGCCCACCTGCCGCCACTCCTCGTCAGAGATAGGAGCGGGGCAGATCTCCTGCGCGCCGTCCTTCTGGTACTTGCATACATAGTCGAAGTATTCGCCCTTGGGGATGATCTCCACGGCGGGCAGATAGGTGTCGCCCAGCACGGCGATCTGAATTTCACGGCCCTTGATCTTCTTCTCCACCACCACATGTCCACCATAGGGCAGCAGGTCATAGAGGGCCTTCTCCAGCTCCTCGCGGGTGTCCGGCAGAGCCATGCCGATGGAGCTGCCGCCATTGACCATCTTCACCGCGCAGGGTACCATCAGCTCTTGGGTCAGGCGGGGAATATCCTCTTTTTTATAATGTACGTCCACCCACGGGGCGGTGCGGATGCCCAGCGAGTCCATCATCCGCTTGGTCACGGCCTTATCCATGGCCATGGCGCTGCCCAGATAGCCGGAGCCGGTGTAGGGTACGCCCAGCAGATCGAGCGTGGCCTGAATGCGGCCGTCCTCGCCGTTGGCGCCGTGCATGGCCAGAAATACCGCATCCGCCATGGCACAGACCTTCAGCACGTCCTTGCCCAGCAAGGAGGGGCTTTTGTCCTGCCGCGCCGCCCGGACAGCCTCCAGATCAGGGGCCGTCTCCTCGATAGCCACCTTTTCCAGCAGCCCGTCAGGCGCGTCAAAAATATCCTCCAGCTTGCCCTGATAATTCTCCAGCCCCATGAACATATCCACAAAAATGGCCTGATGACCCTTTTCCCGCAGGGCGCGGCACACGCCGCTGCCGCTGACCAGTCCCACATGGCGCTCGGTGCAGAAGCCGCCGGATAACACTACGATCTTCATGATAAAAGACCTCCTAGCATAAAAAAATACCCATACGATTCCTATTATATCAATCTAACAGTATAGCATATTCTTTTGAACATTACAACATACTTTCATGAAAAGGCATTTCTTCCGCTTTTCACACGGGACTTTTGAAAAAACAGCAGAAATTACGGCGTTGATATTGCTTTTGTAAAAATTTATGCTATACTTATGCTGTACGTGCGCATTTATCTTTCTACATCATATGGTGTATGAAGTTTTCCGCCCTGGGCATGATAAGCGTCGGACAGAGCTTCCGGCGACGGTATTCCGACCGCTGCCCACGGGCCTTATGTAAGTCGGATCAAGAGAGGGTGCAAATTTTGAATAAGTATATTGTAAACGGCGGCCGTCCCCTGTATGGCGAAGTGACCATCAGCGGCGCGAAAAATGCTGCGGTGGCGATCATTCCTGCGGCTTTGATGGTGGACGGCGTGTGCCGTATTGAAAACATTCCACAAATCAGCGATGTAACGCTGTTTTTTTCCATTCTGGACGAGCTGGGCGCAAAGGTGCGTATTCTGAACCGCCATGCGGTGGAGCTGGACTGCCGCGCCATTCGTTCCACCCGCCCCAGCTATGAGCTGGCGCGGCGTATCCGGGCCAGCTATTACCTGCTGGGCGCGCTGCTGGGCCGCTTTGGCGAGGCGACAGTGGCTATGCCCGGCGGCTGTGACTTTGGTGTGCGGCCTATCGACCAGCATATCAAGGGCTTTACCGCCATGGGCGCAGAGGTGTCCGTGGAGAGCGGCTACATCAACGCAAAGGACAAAAACGGCCATCTTCGCGGTGCGAATATCTATCTGGACGTGGTGTCGGTAGGTGCCACCATGAACATCATGATGGCGGCGGCGCTGGCGGAAGGCACCACCGTGATCGAAAATGCCGCCCGCGAGCCTCATATCGTGGATCTGGCCAACTTCCTGAACTCTATGGGCGCGGATATCAAGGGCGCAGGCACGGATTCTATCAAGATCCGCGGTGTTAAGCGCCTGAACGGCGGCAGCTACGCCATCATTCCCGACCAGATCGAGGCGGGCACCTATATGGCAGCCGTGGCCGCCGCCGGCGGCGAGCTGCTGATCCGCAACGTGATCCCCAAGCATATGGACTGCATTAGCGCCAAGCTGATGGAGATGGGCGTGGAGATCGAGGAGAACGGCGATGAAATGCTGATCCGCCGTAACGGCCGTTTGCGGCGTACCAATGTCAAGACTATGCCGTATCCTGGCTTCCCCACGGATATGCAGCCCCAGATTGCCTCGGTGCTGGCGCTGGCGGACGGCACCAGCCTTATTACCGAAAGCGTGTGGAATAACCGCTTCAAGTATGTGGATGAGCTGAAGCGCCTTGGCGCCCGCATTCAGGTGGATGGCAAGGTGGCCGTGCTGGAGGGCGTGGATCACTTTACCGGCGCACCGGTGCAGGCGCCCGATCTGCGGGCCGGCGCAGCGCTGGTGATCGCGGCGCTGGCGGCTCATGGCACCACCGAGATCAGCCATGTGCAGTATATCGAGCGCGGCTACGAGGATATCGTGGGCAAGCTGCGGGCTGTGGGCGCGGATATCTCCATGGTGGACGAACCGGAAACAGAAAAGGACGAGGCCCGTATCGGCTGAGAAGCAACACCATATTCAGCGTCTGCCCGGCGATACCGGCGGGCGCTGAGTTACTTTTACGAGGGGGACATATGCAGCGGATCACCGTGCTGTGCGTAGGCAAGCTGAAAGAAAAATTTTATGCCGACGCGGCGGCGGAGTACATCAAGCGGCTGAGCCGCTACTGCAAGCTGGACGTCATAGAGCTGCCGGAGACCCGTCTGCCAGAGGATCCCTCTCCTGCGGAGATCCAGAAGGCGCTGGCGGCGGAAGCCAACGCCATCCGGCAGAAGCTGGAGGCCGGCGCGGTGGTGGCTATGTGCATCGAGGGCAAGACCTGCTCCAGCGAGGCACTGTCGAAAAAGCTGGCGGACTTCGCGCTGGAGGGAAAGAGCCGGGTGACGTTTTTGATCGGCGGCAGCTTCGGCTTGGACGAAACGCTGAAGAAGCAGGCAGACTGGCGGCTGAGCATGTCGCCTATGACGTTCCCGCACCATCTGGCGCGGGTGATGCTGCTGGAGCAGATCTATCGGGCGTGTCAGATCGCGGAGGGCACGCGCTATCATAAATGACGACGTAGGGAGGTTTCGTGATGGGATTTTTGACTGATTGGTTCAACAAGGGGGAGCTGCCGCAGAATTTCTGGGAGGACAGTGCTTCCGGGTGGCATTTCCACAAAAGGAAGCTGGACTGGCCGCTGGAGGAAAACGGCGAAAAGGTGAAGGCCGTGCTGCTGAAGGAGACCTTTGACTCCCCGGCGGAGTCCGACATGATGATCTCCATGCTGGCGGCCTACGGCATTCCCTGCTTCAAATACTACGAAAAAGAGGGCGGCGCAGGAAAGGTCATCAACGGCTTTTCCGGCTACGGCGCGTCGCTGTATGTGCCCCAGACCATGCTGGAGGATGCGCAAAATATTCTGAACGCGGAAGCGGTAGAGGAGGACGAAAACGATGCTGAATTACATGAATGAGTACGAAAAGTGGCTGCATAGCGGCGCACTGACGGCGGACGAGGTGCAGGAGCTTCAGTCCATCGCCGGGGACGAAAAGGAGATCGAGAGCCGGTTCTACGGCCCGCTGGAGTTCGGCACGGCGGGATTGCGGGGCACCATGAAGGTGGGTCTGCACCAGATGAACGTGTACGTGATCCGCTGGGCCACCCAGGGCTTTGCCAACGTGATCTGCGCCGAGGGCGAGGACGCCAAAAAGCGGGGCGTGGCCATCTGCATGGACTGCCGCCACCACTCCATGGAGTTTGCCCGGGCCGCCGCCGAGGTATGCGCCGCCAACGGCATCCATGTGCGGATCTTCGAGTCTCTGCGTCCCACCCCGGAGCTGAGCTTTGCCGTGCGGGAGTATGGCTGCCAGGCGGGCATCAACGTCACCGCCAGCCACAACCCCAAGGAATACAACGGCTATAAGGTATACTGGGAGGACGGTGCGCAGCTGCCGCCCCACCACGCCGCCGCCATCGCCGCCGAGCTGGAGAAGATTGACATCTTCACCGGCGTGAAGCGCATGGACTTCGACGAGGCCGTCAAGGCGGGCCTCATCGAGACCATGGGCGACGAGACCGACCGCAAATTCATGGCAAATGTCATGGATATGGTCAACGATTACGATTCCGTCGCCAAGGTGGCGGATACCTTCCAGGTGGTGTATACCCCTTTCCACGGCTGCGGCTATAAGCTGGTGCCGGAGGCTCTGACCCGTCTGGGTATCAGGCATCTGCACTGCGTGCCGGAGCAGATGGTCATCGACGGCGACTTCCCCACGGTAGTGTCTCCCAACCCGGAGAACCCCGAGGGCTTCTATCTGGCCATTGCGCTGGCCGACAAGGTGAAGGCCGACTTCATCGTGGGCACCGACCCGGACAGCGACCGCGTGGGCATCATGGTGCGCAACAAGGAGGGCAAGTTCCAGCCTGTCAGCGGCAACCAGACCGGCGTACTGCTGAGCGATTACCTGTACGGCGCCATGAAGCGCAGCGGCAAGCTGCCGAAAAACCCCGTGATGCTGAAAACCATCGTCACCACCGAGATGGCCCGCAAGGTGGCCGAGGCCCACGGCGTCACCTGCTACGATACCTTCACCGGCTTCAAGTTCATGGCCGAGAAGAAGAACCAGCTGGAATCTGCCGGTCAGGGCAAGGTGGTGTTCTCCTATGAGGAGAGCTACGGCTACATGCTGGGCGACTATGTCCGGGATAAGGACGCCGTTACCGCGTCTCTGCTGCTGACGGAGATGGCCGCGTGGTACGCCACTCAGGGTATGACCCTGTACGACGCGCTGGACGTGCTGTACAGGAAGTACGGCTGGTACGGCGAAAAGACCTACAATCTGGTGATGCCTGGTCTGGACGGTCTGGAGAAGATGGCGAATCTGATGAAGTCCCTGCGCCAGAATCCGCCCGCTGCGATCTCCGGCGTGGCTGTGGCCCGCCGCAAGGACTATACCGACGGCAGCGTGGTGGACTGCGCCACCGGCGCGGTATCCGAAATGGAGCTGAAGGGCAGCAACGTGCTGCGCTATGAGCTGGCGGACGGCACCACCATTCTGGTGCGCCCCTCCGGCACCGAGCCGAAGATCAAGGTCTACATTCTGACCCAGGGCAAGGACGCCACTGAGCGTGACGCCAACATCGAAAAGTACGGCCAGTGGGCCGAGGCGCTGGCGAAATAACGATAAGAAATGAGAAACGGACAGACGCTTTCGCGTCTGTCCGTTTCTCTGCCTAAAATCTACACGAGGAGATATGGATAAAGCGTGATACATTCAGCGTGCCGGAGAGCGCGGCGCTGTCCTCCGGTGAAAAACTGTGTGTCCTTGGTACGTATACCAAGTATACCACAGCATTCCGCGTTTGGCAAGATAGTTTTCAATACTTTATAAAGATTATGTTAAAATTCTATTAAGACTTCTGCACGCTGCGGCGGAGGTCAAAATATACAGAATATTCTGCATAAAACCAGTTGCGAAACGGAGAGAAGTGTGGTATGATATGAAATTACTGAACAGCGGCGCAGTATCCTAGTCAGATCTGCCGTCTCCTAAGAAGGGCCTAAAAATCCTTTAAAGGGCACAACTGTGAAACCTCTGGTGCTTGCTTCTTACGCCCAGTTTGGGGTGGGTGCTGGAGGGAGGCGTGCGAAATGCCCGCCTGCGGATGTAGGGCGCCCCTCAATGGCATGAGGGACCCGACCCTGCTTCCGTGGAGACCTGCTGTTGTGCACAGGCGTACTCCCCCTGTGGTAAGCGACCTGTGTACGAGGCAGTTGACGTCATCGACCCCGATGGCAAGAAACCTGCATCGCGGTGCTACCCGGCCTTTGTGCCGTGAACGCTGTGTGCAGAGTAGCCTGCCTTGCGTGGGCACGGTGAATAGGGGAGCTGAAGCACCAAAGACCCCGGCCAGGGTCCGCGTGCGATTCCCTTGAAACCCTGCCTGCAAAAGAGGATAAGAGGCGGCGTGACTGCAGTGGAAATCACCTAGGCTGTCCATTTCTGTGGGGCCTTGGGAGGATTGCAGTGCGGACTAAGTGGCAGTCGGGTATCACGACGCGGCAACGCCGTGATACAGCACCTAAGGGGAAACCACCTGATCGGCGACGAGAGGCGTGCTGTGGGGAAATCCAACCCGTACCTAAGCCGCAAGATTTACTCCCAATGCTGCCCTGTTCAGTTTTTGACTTTGATCGCCGGAGTAAGTCCGGTGTTTTGAAATGAGGTTTTTTCATCTTGAGTGACAAAAACAAGCCCAAAAAGAAGAACGACCACTGGCCCTTACGGGTCTTTTTCATGGCGGTGATACTCAGCGCGCTGCTGAGTTTTTTCTCCTCTACTGCGCTGAACGGAGCGGGCTATGTGGTGGCGGGCCTTGTGCTGGCGGCGTTTATCGCCCTGGGCATCGTGTTCGATATGATCGGCGTGGCGGTGACGGCGGCCGACCCCAAGCCGTTTCACTCCATGGCCGCCCATAAGGAAAAGGGCGGCAAGGAGGCCATTCGCCTGCTGTCCAACGCCAACCGCGTCAGCTCCGTGTGCAACGACGTGGTGGGCGATATCTGCGGCATCGTCAGCGGTTCTACCGCGGCGGTGATCGTGGCTGCCCTGCAGCGGGATCTCAGCACCACCAACGTGATGATCTCCATCGGTGTGACGGCGCTGATCTCCGGCCTGACCATCGGCGGCAAGGCTTTGTTCAAGAAGGTGGCCATCAATGAATGTACCGCCGTGGTGTACCGGGTGGCGCGGATCATGCACGCGCTGCATCTCTATCGCTGAAATGAGGAATGACCCCTGATGCTGGAATCGATCCACAGCCCCTCCGATGTGAAGCGGCTGAACAGTACCCAGACCCGTCAGCTTTGCGATGAGCTGCGTGCCTTTCTGGTGCACAGCGTGGCAAAGACCGGCGGCCATCTGGCATCCAATCTGGGCGTGGTGGAGCTGACTGTCGCCATCCACCGGGTGTTTGACACGTCCCGCGACCGGTTGGTGTTCGACGTAGGACACCAGTGCTATGTGCATAAAATTTTAACGGGCCGCCGGGAGCAGATGGATACCCTGCGGCAGTTTGGCGGGCTTTCCGGCTTCCCCAAGCCCTATGAGAGCGTTCACGACGCCTTTATGGCAGGACATGCTTCCAACTCTGTGTCGGTGGCGCTGGGCATGGCGAAAGCACGCACCATGCGCCATGAAAGCTACGACGTGATCGCTCTGATCGGTGACGGTGCACTGGGCGGCGGTCTCAGCTTTGAGGGGCTGAATAACGCCGGAGCCTCCGGCGAGCCCATGATCGTCATTTTGAATGACAACGGCATGTCCATCGCTCCCAATGTGGGCGCGGTCAGCCGCCATCTGTCCCGTTTGCGGACGAAGCCGGGCTACTATGAATTCAAGAAGCGTTACCGCCAGCTGCTGGGGAACGGCCCGGTGGGCGGAAAGCTCTATCACGTCAGCCATGACATCAAGACGGCGCTGAAAAAGACGCTGCTGCCGGACAGTTCTATGTTTGAGAGTATGGGCTTTTCCTACATGGGTCCGGTGGACGGACACGATGTGGAAGCGCTGACGCAATCTCTGCAATGGGCGCGGGAGCAGCGCTGTCCCGTGCTGCTGCATGTGCGCACTGTAAAAGGGAAGGGCTATTCTCCCGCCGAGGAGCGCCCCGCCGACTATCACGGCGTATCGCCCTTTGATCCGGTCACCGGTAAGCCACTGCGTACTGCAAAAATGGATTTCTCCCACGTGTTCGGCCAGGAGTTGACCGCGCTGGCAGGGGAGGACGGGCGCGTATGCGCCATCACCGCCGCCATGCAGGAGGGCACCGGACTGACGGAGTTCGCCCGGAAATATCCCGACCGCCTTTTTGACGTAGGCATTGCCGAGGGACATGCCGTGTCCATGGCGGGCGGCATGGCGAAGCAGGGACTTGTCCCGGTGTTTGCCGTATACTCCAGCTTTTTGCAGCGGGGCTACGACCAGCTGCTTCAGGATGTGGCGCTGGATGGCCTGCATGTGGTGCTGGGCGTTGACCGGGCGGGTCTCGTGGGCGCTGACGGCGAGACGCACCACGGCTGCTTCGATGCCCTGTATCTCTCTCAGGTGCCCCACATGACGGTGCTGTGCCCCGCCAGCTTTGCCGAGCTGCGGCAGATGCTGCGACGGGCGGTGTTGGAGCTGACCGGCCCTGTTGCTGTCCGCTATCCCCGCGGCGGCGAGGGTGCGTATCAGGACTGCTGCGGCAATGAGACCTTTACGCAGGTGCGTCCGGGAGCGGACTGCACCATCCTGACCTACGGCGTCCTGATCAACGAAGCGCTGGCGGCGGCGGAGCTGCTGCATGAAGCGGGGGTCGAGACCCGGGTGGTGAAGCTGAACGCCATCGCGCCGCTGGACGGCAACGCGGTGCTGGCGGCGCTGGGCAGTGAAAAGCGCCTGCTAGTGCTGGAGGACTGCGTGGGCAGCGGCTGTGTAGGCCAGCGGCTGACGGCCATTCTGGCTCAGCGTGGCCGGATGCCGGAGCGGCTTATTTTGAAGAACCTGGGGGACACCATCCCCTGTCACGGCACCGTGCCGCAGCTGTATGCCCAGTGCGGACTGGATGCGGCAAGCGTGGCGGCCGCGTTGAAGGAGGCGTGCCATGAGCAATAAAACAAGACTGGATGTCCTGCTGGTGGAGCAGGGCTTGCAGGAGAGCCGCCAGAAGGCGCAGGCCACCATTATGGCGGGCATCGTGTACGTCAACAACCAGAAGGTGGACAAGCCGGGTACGGCGGTGCCCAACGACGCCCATATCGAGGTGCGGGGCAAGACGCTGCGGTATGTGAGCCGGGGCGGCCTGAAGCTGGAAAAGGCCATGCAGGTGTGGCCCATCACGTTAGAGGGAAAGACCTGTGCCGATATCGGCTCCTCCACCGGCGGCTTTACCGACTGCATGCTGCAAAACGGCGCGGCCAAGGTGTACGCCGTGGACGTGGGCACCAATCAGCTGGCATGGAAGCTGCGCACCGATCCAAGGGTGGTGTGTCTGGAAAAGACCAACGCCAGAACTCTGACGGCGGAGCAGGTGCCCGACCCGCTGGACTTTGCCTCCATCGACGTGTCCTTCATCTCTCTGAAGCTGATCTTTCCGGCGCTGTACCCGCTGCTGCGGCAGGGCGGTGAGATCGCCTGCCTTATCACGCCCCAGTTTGAGGCGGGCCGGGAAAAGGTGGGCAAAAAGGGTGTCATCCGTGACGCCGCCGTGCATCTGGAGGTGCTGGAGCACTTTTTGGAGCATGCAAAGGAAAATAACTTTACAATACTTGGAATTACATATTCTCCCATCCGTGGCCCGGAGGGGAATATTGAATATTTGGGATACCTTCGCAAATCCGAGGAACAGGACGCGGACATTGACCTGCGCGCTGTGGTGACAGCATCCCATGAGACATTGAAAGAGGGGGAAGCGCAGTGAAAAAGAAAGTGATCCTATGCCCCAATCCCTACCGGGACAGCGAACTGAAGGTGGCCAAGGACGCCAAGGCCATTCTGGAGGGGATCGGCTTTGAAACGGTGGTGTGCCTGCCGTTCCACCGGGACGGCTACGGCGACGAGCTGGGCGTTCCCGTGCGGCAGCTCCAGCAGGAGATCAAGTCTGCCGACCTGATGATCGCCTTCGGCGGCGACGGCACCATCCTGCACCTGAGCCGCACGGCGGCACTGCACAACGTGCCGGTGCTGGGCATCAATCTGGGCAGCCTGGGCTTCATGTCGGAGCTGGAGGCCAACGAGCTGGAGCGCCTGCGTGACCTGCAAAGCTGGGACTTCGTGGTGGAGTCCCGTATGATGCTGGATGTGACCATCTTCCGGAACGGTAACGCGGTGTACAGCAACATCGCTCTGAACGACGCGGTGGTGTCAAAGGGATCTGTAGCAAGGGTTGTAAGGCTGGATATCTTTACAGAGGAGGGCCGCCTCACCAAGGTCACAGGCGACGGCGTGGTGATCTCTACCCCCACCGGCTCCACCGGCTATTCCATGGCGGCGGGCGGCCCCATTGTGGAGCCTACAGCCCGGAATCTGCTGATCACGCCCATCTGTCCCCACTCCACCCGCGCCACGTCCTATGTGCTGTCGCCGGAGCATGTGATCACCATCGAGGCGGCGGACGCCAACCGGAAGTTCGTCTATCTCTCCGCCGACGGCGGCAAGGCGTTTTCTCTGAAAAACGGCGATAAGGTACGGGTGCGGCAGTCCAAGTTTGCCATGGGGCTTGTGCGCCTCAGCAAAAAGAGCTTCTGCGAGATCCTTGACTATAAAATGGGAGGCTGCGAAAAATGAAAAATGTGCGACAGGAAAAGCTGCTGCAGATCATCAGCGAGGAAGCCATCGAGACGCAGGAGCAGCTTTTGCAGCGCCTGAACGACCTGGGCATCCGCTCGACGCAAGCCACCAGTTCCCGGGACATCAAGCAGCTTCATCTGGTGAAGGAGCCTACCGGGCAGGGCCGCTATCGCTATGCCGTGTCGGTGCAGAAAACGAAGCTGAACTTTGCCGACAAGCTGCGCACCATCTTCCGCGAGAGCGTGGTCAGCGTAGAGGCGGCCCAGAACATCGTGGTGCTGAAAACCATCGAGGGTATGGCGCAGGGTGCGGCCTTTGCGCTGGATAACATGGGCGATACCGATATCGTGGGAACACTGGCCGGTGACGACACCATCTTTCTGGTGTTCCACGATACGATCCAGGCGCTTGACTTCTGCGAACAGGTGAAACAGATGCTGCGCTGAATCGCGCAGGGAGGAACGCTATGCTGGAACTGCTTCATATCGAGAATATCGCCATTATCGAGGAGGCGGAGATCGCTTTCCGTCCCGGCTTCAACGCCCTGACCGGCGAGACCGGCGCCGGTAAGTCCATCGTCATCGACGCTATGAGCGCCGTGCTGGGCCAGCGCACCTCCCGCGACCTGATCCGTACCGGCGCCAGTAAGGCCTTTGTCAGCGCGCTGTTCTCCCATGTAGACCCCGCGCTGTGCGAGGAGCTGGGCGCATCGCCGGACGAAAACGGCGACCTGATGCTCCAGCGTGAGATCGGCACGGACGGAAAGAACGTCTGCCGCGTGGGCGGACGGCCCGTCACCGTGTCCCAGCTACGGACGCTGGGCAGCCGCATGGTGAATATCCACGGCCAGCACGACGGACAGCAGCTGCTGGACGAGGAGCAGCATCTGGCGTACCTTGACAGCTTCGGAAAGGTGGAGAGCCTTTTGGAAGCATATGCTGACAAGTATAATAGCTTAACAGAAATTCGCCGCAAAATGAACGCCTTGCAAATGGACGAGGCGGAAAAAGCACGGCGAATGGACACCTTGCAATACCAGATCAATGAGCTGGAGCGGGCCAAGCTGAAGCCCGGCGAGGAGGAAGAACTGCAAGGCCGCCGCAATCTGCTGCGGAACGCCGAAAAGTTTATTTCCGCCGTGTCCGGCGCGGACTATGCCCTCAACGGCGGCGAGGATGGCAGTGGTGTCCTGAATCTGCTGCGGCAGGCGCAGGACGCACTGGGCACCGTGCGCCATCTGGACGAGGGCTTCAACGCCCTGTACGAACGACTGGAGAGCGCTTACAGCGAGGCCTATGACATCGCCTTTTCCGTGGCGGAGCAGCGGGAGAACTTCGATTTTTCCCCTAACGAGCTGGACGAGGTGGAGGGCCGGCTGGATCAGCTGTACCGCCTGAAAAAGAAGTACGGCGCCACCGTGGAGGACATGCTGACGTATCTGGACAACTGCCGCAGGGAACTGGACGATATTGCCTATGCCGGCGACGCACTGGAGCGGCTGGAAAAGGACTGCGCCAAGGCGGAGAAAGCCGCCCGGAAAGCGGCGGCGGAGCTGTCCGCCGCCCGGAAAGCGGCGGGGGAGACCCTGTCGCAGGCCATCCTGACGGAGCTGCAGCAGCTGGATATGGGCAAGATCCGCTTTCAGGTGGACTTTGCCGAGAAGCCGCTGGACGCCACCGGCATGGATCAGGTGCGCTTCCTCATGTCCGCCAATCTGGGCGAGGAACTGAAGCCTATCAACAAGATCGCCTCCGGCGGTGAGCTGGCCCGCATCATGCTGGCCATGAAGAATGTTCTCAGCGAGCAGGATCACGTGGCCACCATGGTATTCGACGAGGTGGACACCGGCGTCAGCGGCCGGGCCGCCCAGAAGGTGGCCGAAAAGATGGCCCGCATCAGCCGCCATAAGCAGGTGCTGTGCGTCACCCATCTGCCCCAGCTGGCCGCCATGGCGGATACCCATTTCTCCGTGGAAAAGGGCGAAGCCAATGGCCGCACCTTTACGCGGGTGCAGCAGCTTGACCGCAAGCAGCGTCAGATGGAGCTGGCCCGTCTGACCGGCGGCAGCCACGTGACGGAGACCATGCTGCAGGGTGCGGAGGAGCTGCTGTCTCAGGCGGAGAAATTCCGGGCAGAGATATCGGAATAAAATTACCTTATGAGAGGGATTTATAAATATTTTTCATATTGCGAAAAAAGTGTTGACAAACGAAAAAAATCTGCTACAATAGTGGCAACTTGATACCGTTACCGTGATGAAGGGAAGAAGTAACACGCTTCTGCGCCTGCAAAGAGAACCTCTGGCTGGTGAAAAGAGGAGAGGGCGGCGCGTGTGAATACATCCCGGAGCAGCCTTCTGAAAACCTGTATTTTGGGGTTAGTAGGGATGTGTCGGGTTCGCCCGTTACAGCGATAGGGTGTGTCAGCACCCGATAAGGCCGTATTTCGTGAGGAAGCGGCGAACATGAGGTGGTACCGCGATAACTTATCGCCCTCTGTCTAAGGACAGGGGGCGTTTTTATTTTGCTACCCCTCTTGTAAAAATCTTCAACATCACAGATCGTATAGGAAAGGAATGTAAGAAAATGGGTATTTATGAAGAACTGGTGGCTCGCGGCTTGATCGCTCAGGTCACCAATGAGGAAGAGATCCGCGAAATGGTCAACAACGGCAAGGCCACCTTCTACATCGGCTTTGACTGCACGGCCGATTCTCTGCATGTGGGTCACTTTATGGCGCTGTGCCTGATGAAGCGTTTGCAGATGGCGGGCAACAAGCCCATCGCCCTGATCGGCGACGGCACCACCCTGATCGGCGACCCCTCCGGCCGCACCGACATGCGCCAGATGCTGACCGAGGAGACCATCAAGCACAACGCGGAGTGCTTCAAGCGCCAGATGGAAAAGTTCATCGATTTCTCCGAGGGTAAGGCACTGATGCTCTATAACTCCGAGTGGCTGAAGCCCCTGAACTACATTGAAATGCTGCGTGAAGTGGGTGGTTGCTTCTCCGTCAATAATATGCTGCGTGCCCGCTGCTACGAGCAGCGCATGGAGCGTGGTCTGAGCTTCCTGGAGTTCAACTACATGATCATGCAGAGCTACGACTTCTACTACA